>JACCDP011319044.1_pt1 | contig 13282 bp, 13 predicted proteins | sample 7445841 | NCBI WGS metagenome assembly JACCDP01 (sample SAMN15323441, study PRJNA562643) | freshwater metagenome | isolation source: river surface water | place: USA:Blue River Watershed | collected 2017-08-17
AAGTGCGGGCATCGTTACTGAGAATGTCATCTATTTCTCTCCTTGGTTATCCGTGTGCGTGAAGCGGTTTGCCTGCAAGTGCCATATGAGCTTCGCCCATTGCCTCTGACAGTGTTGGGTGTGCATGGATCAAAGGAGCCACATCACTTGCACGTGCCTCCCAGTTGTAAATCAATTCGGCTTCAGCCAAAAGTTCTCCAACACGTGCACCAACCATGTGAACCCCAAGTACTGGTCCATCCTTTTGTGCAACAAGTTTGATTGAACCGGCGGTGTTAAGAATCTGCGCCTTACCGTTTCCGGCCAAGTCGTACGTCAGTTCAACCACATCATAACCGCGCTTTTTTGCTTCCGCTGTAGTTAAGCCAACAGATGCAACCTCAGGCTCTGAATAAGTAACACGTGGAACACCATCGTAATTAATTGGACGAGGATTTAACCCTGCGATTTCCTCGGCAACCAAAATACCTTCAGCAAAACCTACGTGGGCTAGCTGCAAAGTAGGGATCAAATCGCCAACTGCCCAGATACCTGGAACGTTGGTGCGGCACTTGTCATCGACCAGCACATAACCGCGGTCCATTGAAATGCCTTGCTCTTCATACCCCAAGTTTGCAGATACTGGACCACGGCCGACAGAAACCATCAGAACTTCTGCAGTAAATGTCTTTCCATCTTCTAGCGTGACGGTTACGCCATCTGCATTCTTCACTGCAGACTGGAAGCGAACTCCCAGTTCAAATTTAATTCCACGCTTACGGAATGCGCGCTCGAGTTGCTTGCTTGATGATTCATCTTCGAGTGCGATCAAATGTGGCAATCCTTCGATGATTGTGACATCTGAACCAAAAGACTTCCATACAGATGCAAACTCGCAACCAATTACTCCACCGCCAAGGACAATGACGCTCTTTGGAACATACGACATCTTTGTTCCATGGTCTGAAGTTATGATCTTTTCGCCGTCGATTTCTAAACCGGGAAGTGTCTTTGCATATGATCCTGTAGCAAGAATGACGTTCTTGCCGGTGTAGCGAACTCCGTTTACTTCAACGGCATCTTTAGCAACAAGTTTTCCGTAACCTTCGATGAAAGTAATGCCACGAGACTTCACTAATCCAGTTAAACCTTTGTACAACTTAGTGATCACACCATCTTTGTAACTATTGACGCCAGCCATATCAATGCCATCAAATGTTGACTTCACTCCAAAGTGTGAACCTTCGCGTGCGCCATCAGCTATCTCTGCAGAGTGCAAAAGCGCCTTAGTTGGAATACAACCGCGGTGTAAGCAGGTTCCGCCGACCTTGTCCGCTTCGATCAAGGCAACGCTCAGACCAAGCTGTGCGCCGCGAAGGGCTGCGGCGTAACCGCCACTTCCTCCACCAAGGATGACGAGATCAAATTGCGACACTAAACGGCTCCCTCCATGCAGCCCATGCGGGCTATGTGCTTATCTTGCCTCAAAGAGGGGCAAACCTCCCAATGCAGAAGGAAGGGCTACCCCTGCTCGGCCAATGTCACAAGTGAACGCAGGGAAATTCCAGTTCCACCGACAGGTGTGTAGCCATGAGGCTTAGCTTCGTTATAGGCCGGCCCGGCAATATCCAAATGCAGCCATGGCAGATCGGCTGAAACGAAATCCTTCAGGAAAAGTCCAGCAACAAGCATGCCGCCCATGCGATCACCAATGTTGGCTAAATCAGCAACAGGTGAATCAAGTGAGGCGCGCAATTCTTCTGGAAGTGGCATAGGCCAGAACTGTTCTCCACTGATCGCGGTGACCTTCATGAAGGCTTCGCTAAATTCTGGGTTGTTGGTCATGACAGCACTTGTGCGGGTTCCCAATGCAACAACCTGCGCACCTGTCAAAGTTGCAACATCGATAATTCCATCAAGCTTGCTGTTCACGCTTTGGGCTTTCATCAACGCATCAGCCAAAACTAAACGTCCTTCAGCATCAGGATTGAGAACTTCAACGGTCTTGCCGCCAAAGATTGTGATGATGTCACTTGGACGTGTGGCTGTATCACTTGGCATGTTTTCTGCCAGCGGTGCCCAAGCATCGATTGCAACATTTAATTTCAATTCAGCAATTGCAACAACTGCCGCACTAACAGCTGCGGCACCGCTCATATCTGACTTCATCGCTTCCATACCTGCAGCTGGCTTTAACGCTAAACCGCCGGTATCAAAAGTAATTCCCTTTCCAACAAATGCATATCGCTTTGCGACTTTGCCCTTAGGTGTATAGGAAATGTGTAGCAAGCGAGGGGGATTGGCTGAACCTTGACCAACGCCAATGATTCCGCCAAAGCCCTGGGACTTAAGTTGCTTCTCATCCCAGATCTGCACCTTTAAACCAGATTTTGATCCACCCGCAGCTTTTACAACCGCTGCCATTTTCTTAGTAAATGAATCTGGAGTTAAGTGACTTGGAGGAGTATTAATTAAATCGCGCACTAAGTATGTGTACTTAGCAACGATTGCTGCGCGTGAAACGGCGGCTTTAGCTTCTGCAGATGTTGCAAGTTTTGAGTGAATAGTGATTGTCTTCAGAGGGGCTTTGAAATCCGCCTTTGTTGAGCCACGAAATTCAGTAAATGAATACGCACCCAATGCGGCGCCTTCGGCAACAGCTGCTACTTCTGGCAGCGTCTTTGCTGGAAGTGAAAAAGTTGCTGCTGCGTTTCCTGCTAAAGCGCGTGATGCAGCACCAGCGGCACGGCGAAGCGTTTCATGCGAATACTGTGATGCTTTGGCCCCAAAACCGGTGAAAACAAACATGCGAACATGCGTACCTGGCACCTTGATTACTTCATCAGTTTTTCCTGTTGCGCCCATGTCAACCAGCTGGGCTAGAACTGTTTTGGTATCAATTGCCATCTCACCAGATTCAATGGCGATTCCGCCCTTTGAATTTGTGGAAGAAAGTCCCAGGACCAGTACTTCATCTTTAACGACGCCATCAGAAATCTTTAGTGTGCTCATACCCTGAAGCGTAATCGAAAGATTGGTAGGTTTGCACAATGAAGAGCTCGCCATTAAACGATAAACACCTAGCCCTCAACGCAAAGATGGCCGATTTTGGTGGCTGGATGATGCCGATCGAGTATCCGGGGGCTGGCGTTCTAGCCGAGCACGCCGCGGTACGTGAACGGGTAGGCCTTTTCGATGTTTCACACCTTGGTAAAGCTTCAGTTGTAGGTCAGGGTGCGCTGGATTTTCTCAATCAATGTCTCACCAATGATTTAAATAAGATCGAAGATGGTTCTGCCCAGTACACCTTGCTGTGTACACCGGATGGGGGAGTTGTCGATGATCTGATTGCTTATCGAAACTCGGCAAACGATTTCTTCCTTGTACCAAACGCTTCCAATACAACCGATGTGGTCAAAGTTTTGAAAGAGCAAGCACCGTCAGGCATTGAAGTAACTAATCTTCATAATGAGTTTGCGGTACTGGCGATTCAGGGACCACTTGCGCCGCAAGTTTTGGCCCAACTTGGAATAAAGACCGACATTGATTACATGGCATTTACACACGTTTCTATTTCTGGCGCAGATGTCATTGTGTGTCGCACGGGATATACCGGCGAGCTTGGTTATGAATTACTTCCTAAGGTCGCCGATGCTTCACGCGTGTGGGATGCAATAACTGAAGTCATTGCGCCAATGGGCGGCTTAGTCTGTGGCTTAGGAGCCCGTGACACTTTAAGAACTGAAATGGGTTACCCATTGCATGGGCACGAATTAAGTCTGCAAATTTCTCCAGTAGAAGCAAGTGCTGGGTGGGCGGTCGGTTGGAAAAAAGATAGTTTCATTGGCTCGGACATCCTTAAAGGCCAGCGAGAGGGTGGAGCAACACGTAAAAGTTTTGCCATCAAATCCTTGGATCGTGGAATTCCACGCGCTGGAATGTCGGTCAAAAATTTGAATGGGGAAACCGTCGGTGAAATCACTAGCGGTACTTTCTCACCAAGTTTAAAAATTGTATTGGTCTGGCGCTTTTGAAATCAGATATTGAAATCGGACAGACTCTTGTGATTGATGTGCGTGGACGCGATTCACAATGCGAGGTTGTAAAACTTCCCTTTGTTACTTCACACGTTCGTTAAAGTCGTTAAAGATAATAGGTGCCATAAAGGCAGCCCGGGTGTGTGTTCTTCGCAGCGCTGATAAGACCGCCCCGCCAGTAAAGGCAATAAGTGCGCTTGTGAAAATTGCTCGAGGAACATCCCAGGCCATCGCTGTTGCAAAGTGAAAAGTGATGAAGCGAGAGAGATTTTCAGAGAGATTGCCGTTGGGTAAGTACGACAGTTGAGTATTTGAACCCAAGGCCCATGGCCAGAATTGCAGATCCATTAGCACCCCAAAAAAGCCAGAAGCGAAGATGCCAAAACAAATCAGCAAAAGAATTTCCTTATAGCCGCGAACCTTTTTGGGTAGCGATCCCGCTAGTAATCCGATCCAGGCAGATGCAAATATTTGGTAACCAAGCCATGGGCCAATTCCACCGGTCAAGAGCGCAGAAGCAAACATGGAAATCATTCCGAGAAGAAAACCAAAAGAGGCTCCAAAAACTCGTGCGCTAAGTATTAAAACAAACCACATAGGTTCGATTCCAACTGCACCGGCTCCCAGCGGCCTAAGCGCAGCGATCAACGCAGATAAAACTCCTAAAAGAGCGACAGACTTGGCATCTAATTGCTGACTCGAAATCTGAAGAACAATTACTACAAGAGAAAAACCAACGGCTACCCAAAAGAAGAATTGAGTTTGCGGCAGATTTTGACCGACATAGAAAAAAGGCCAGACAAATCCCGCCGCACTAAAAAGTGAAGCAACGAAAAGTGTTAATCCGGTCCTGCGGGAAAATGAAATGACATTAGGGGTCGTGTTCATTGCATGCCTTCAATTGCAGCAACTACATCCTTAACGCGCAGCCATGGCTGAGGAGACATCACCTTTGCTACCTGGGGCGCGAAAGCAGGTGAAGAAAGAAGTACATCCAAAGTAGTTCCATCTGCCACTATGTCTCCATCTGCGATGAAGATGACTCTGTTTGCAAGCTCGGCCACTAGCTCTACATCATGAGTTGCCAGCAGGACCGCTTTACCAAAGGCAGATGCAAAGTGAATCAACATACGGGTCAGTTCGTTTTTCGCTTCATAATCCAGGCCTCGTGTTGGTTCATCCAAAATCAATACAGATGGGTTGGATGACAAAACGACGCTCAGGGCTAGTCCAAGGCGCTGTCCTTCGGATAAATCACGGGGATGCGTAGATGCAGATATTCCCGGAACCAGCTGTTCCAGAACTTTATGAGTTGTTCCAGTTGCCAATTCGTTGTCACGATCAGCTTGTTCGCATTCAATACTCACCGACTGTCCGTACAAAAGATCGCTAGGTTCTTGCGGGATAAATCCGATCCGTTCCCTTCGCTTCTTGCCATGCAACTCAAATGGATCATTGCCCAGCAATGAAACCATCCCTGCATGTGGTCGATTAACTCCGGCGATGGCTTTGAGTAAAGAACTTTTTCCAGCGCCGTTTCTACCCATGATCGCAACAATTTCTCCAGCGAAAATTGTGGATGAGACGCCATTGAGCGCGGTTTTGTTGTCGTAAGAAACTGTGAGTTTTTCAAATGTAATGACAGATTCGGTGCGGATTGCTATTGGTTCGACGACTATAGAACTTTGAATCTCTCTTATCTCTGTCGTCATTCTGCGCATCTCGCGCACAGTGGTTCCGATTTCTGTCATTCCTAAGGCTCTTGCCAAATGCACGATGGGTGGAGCGATGGGGGATTGCATCAGAATTTCTTCAGGCGTTCCTACGTTTGCCGCACCGTCGCCGCTGATGTACACGATTCGATCAGCAAACTGAATCACACGTTCCAGTTTATGTTCGGCAATCACTACAGTCAGCCCCAAGTCATGAACCAATCGATGCAGAATTGATAAAACTTCTTCTGCAGCAATGGGATCCAGAGCACTTGTTGGTTCATCGAGAACTAGAACTTTGGGATGAGTCACCAGAGCAGCACCTATGGCAACTCTTTGTTGTTCTCCGCCACTTAAAGTTGCAATTGATCTGTTACGAAGTGCAGCAAGGCTTAGCAGATCCAAAATTTCCTCAACACGTTTGCGCATTACATCTTTGGGTAAATTCAACACCTCCATACCAAATGCAAGCTCTTCTTCAACGGTGTCAGCGACAAAGCCATTTGCTGGGTTTTGTCCAACAATTCCGATCAAATGCGCCATGCCACCAGGTTTAGTCATCTGCGTAGAAATGCCGTTCACGCTGACATCTCCCGCAAGAATTCCGCCGGTGTGATGGGGCACTAAACCATTGATCAATCGCAGCAGAGAAGATTTACCAGAACCAGTCGGTCCGATGACTAAAACCATTTCGCCTTCTGCAATTGTCAGGTTGAGATCCTCAAGGACAGTTGTAGTTGAGTTTGGGTAAATCAAAGAAACATTTGAAAACTTGATCATGAGATCACAACTAGTCCGATGGCAGAAATCACGATAAGTGAGTCTTTTAGACGCCAAGAAATTGGGCGGTAACGTGAACGCTTTTTGCTAAATCCATAACCGCGGCTATCCATAGCTGCAGCCAAATCAAGTGATCGAGCAAGTGATTCTTCAAGCAACGGAATAGCAACACGTTTCCATGAAGTGAAGCCGCGTGTGTTCTGTCCACGCAGTCTTTGAGCCATTCGAATTCTCTTTACTGAACCAACTAGTTGCGGCAGAACTGATGCCGCGATTACAACAGCAACTGCGAACTCGTAGATATAGACAGGCAGAACTCGTAAAAGCCGGTGTGGACTAGTAAGAGAAGCTGCTGCTCCAAAAATTACGATGATGGAACAAATGAGCAAGCCTTCTACTAATGATGATGACAAACGTTCCCAAGTAACTGCGCCGCCGATTCGAATTCCTGGCATCCATGACGGCAAGGGGAGAACAGGAAGTCTAAAAAGTTCTGTACCCGGAATTGGTACGCCAATGGCCACCCCAACAATGGTCCTAACCGCCAAAATCCAAGCCGCAAGTTTTAACGTCCAATCAAAGCTCTTGGCCCATGGAGCATCTTCACGAAGTCCGTAAACAACTACCATCACTACACCCAGACATGACAGGGTGAACCACGTGCTATCAAAACGCACAATGGCAACTGCCAAACCGATGGCCCAAATCCACCAAGTAAATGGGTGTAGTGATGGTTTAGTCATGATTATTTCTTGAGGTATCCCTTAGGAGTTTTCATTTCAACTCCGCACTCTTTAGCTGGATAACCATTAATTCCGCAGATAAATCCTGAACCTTGAGCACGAACCTTTACTGCTTGCCCTAGAACATCGATTCCCAATGCATCTTTATCTGCAACAACGCATTTTTGTATTAGTCGGGGCGTTGTTTCGCCCTTGGGGCGAAGAACCGCTGAACCAAAATCAATCATTACGCCAATTCGCTTTTTTCCAGCGACCGCTTTTGTCTTTCCGCAAATAGCAGAAAACGAAGGTGCAACCTTGGGAGCCTTTGCATCTGGGATCGCATCATTACTAAATGTAAAAGCCCAACCTTCTACTGCGCCATCGGCAACATCAACCGTGGGCCCTGTCATTGCAGCTGTCCACTTGGTTGCACCGGGTGCAGCTTGGAAGTAACCCCAATAGCGCCAACCCGTGTCGGCTGCTTGTGTTGGTGGAATTGATAGCGCGGTCAAAACAATTGCCGCAATAAATACTTTGAATTTCATTGCTGTGTAGCCTCTCGAAAATAAAGAGTCTCACAGGGAGTGAACCGCACTAAAGGTATGGCAAAAGCGCCAAAACGTTTTGGTGTTAGGAGCACACCCCGCAAACCTCGGCGGGTGTTTGTCTCATCTCGTTCTATTGGGTAATCCGACTTATCTAATTCAAGAGATTTACTCATTGAACGATTTACGGTTGCGGGTCAGCGTCGGATTTTCACCGAACTTCCCCCAATAGAGGAGCTATTAAGTTGTGAGCGAACCAAACCACAATGGTTTGGGGTTGGCAACTAGGCGCGCTCGTCGTAGGCTTGCAAGCATGGAATACAGACGCCTTGGCAGTACCGGAATGTACGTTTCTGAAATCGCTTACGGAAACTGGATTACACACGGAAACCAGATCGAATCAGAAGCGGCAATCAAATGTGTACGAGCAGCTCTGGATGAGGGAATCACCACCTATGACACGGCAGATGTTTATGCCGGAACTAAGGCTGAAACAGTTTTAGGTAAAGCGCTTAAAGGCGTTCGTCGTGAATCCTACGAACTTTTCACAAAGGTGTACTGGCCAACAGGTACTGGCAAGAACGATCGCGGACTATCTAGAAAACACATCATCGAATCCTGTAACGCATCCCTGAAGCGCTTACAGACCGATCATATTGATCTGTATCAGATGCATAGATTTGATTTCGAAACTCCGCTTGAAGAATCATTAAGTGCTTTTGATGACCTTATTCGAGCCGGAAAAGTTCATTACATCGGTTTCTCCGAGTGGACTGCGCCGCAGATTAAGTCAGCATTGGCTATTCAAGATGCACGTGGCTATAACCGTTTTGTCTCTAGCCAACCTCAGTATTCGGCTTTGTGGCGAGTCATCGAAGCTGAAGTTGTTCCGCTTTCCAAGAAAGAAGGCATCGGCCAGATTGTTTGGTCTCCGATGGCGCAAGGAGTTTTGACTGGAAAGTACTTGCCAGGCAAGAAAGCGCCAGCAGGTTCTAGAGCTACAGATAAAGGCAGTGGAGCCAACATGATTAAAGGTTGGTTACGAGACGAAGTTTTGGAAGCTGTCCAAAATCTTAAGCCAATTGCAGATCAAGCTGGATTATCTATGTCTCAGCTAGCTATTGCTTGGGTTCTGCAAAATCCAAATGTGTCTTGCGCAATCATGGGCGCGACAAAACCTAAGCAGGTCAAAGAGAATGTAAAAGCTGCTGGCGTAAAGCTAGATGCAGATGTCATGAAGGCAATCGATAAAGCGCTAGGCAACCTTCCTGAGCGCGATCCAAAGAAAAATGTAAGCCCAAACCCACGGGCCTAAATCTTCTTTAATCTATCGAGTCGCCAACCTTTACTTGAGGGTGTGGTGCACGCAATCTGCGCATTTGTGTTGAACGCAACCAAGCGTACATTCCTAGACCCTTTGTAGATGTTCCAGGAAACTTGATTGCAACAGCTTTACGAATTTTGCGCGAAAGAAAGAATCCATCGATAACAGCCAAAATCAACACCGCATACATCAAAGCAATTGCACCGATTTGTACAACAGGCAACGGAATAAGTGTCAAAACCAAAACGACAAAGATGATTGGCAAGAAGTACTCACCAGTTGATCGTCGTGAATCGACAAAGTTGCGGACGTAACGTCTAGCTGGTCCACGATCACGTGCCGGAAGAGCCGATTCATCACCACGTAAATACGCCGCTCGTTGTGCAACTCGGTTTTGTCGAGCTAGCGCCTTAGATGCGCGCTTTTGATCCTTTGTCACTACGGGAGCCAACGTCGAAACCTTGCGCTTGGACTCTGCTTCTTTTCGCGTTGGGGTCGGACGACCTTTGCCTTGGCTAGCTGTCCCTTTACCGTCATTAGTTGTCATGGGGAAACTATAGAGCCCGACTCTTAAAGCGCTCGACTCGCAGCGGGCCTGGTCGGGGAGTAGGATTGGCGGCGTAGTCAATTAAGGGGAGCAATAATGACAACAGAAGCAACAACAACAGGAATTCTTCTAACGGATGTAGCTGCATCAAAGGTATCTGCGCTACTCGCCCAAGAGGGTCGCGATGATCTGAACCTTCGTGTTGCTGTTCAACCTGGAGGTTGCTCAGGCCTTAAGTACCAGCTCTACTTTGATGACCGCAATATGGATGGCGACATCATTCGCGAATTCGGCGCAGTAAAGGTGATCACAGACAAGATGTCTGACCCATACCTATCTGGTGCGACTATCGACTTTGTAGACACAATCGAAAAGCAAGGTTTCACAATCGATAATCCAAATGCAGCAGGCTCATGTGCTTGCGGCGATTCATTCAACTAATAACTTAGCAACAACGCATTAGTATCCCTACATGAAAATCGGTGTAGCGGGTTCGGTTGGCCTTGATCATTTAATGACTTTCTCTGGAAAGTTCACCGACTCTCTAGTCGCCGGTTCTCTTGAGAAAGTCTCGCTCAGCTTCCTGGTCGATAGCTTGGATGTACGACGCGGAGGCTGCGCTGCGAACATTGCTTATGGCATGGGCGTACTTGGTCTCAACCCAATTTTGATTGCTGCCGTTGGTAAAGACTGGGCTGATTATGAAGCCTGGTTGTCTCGTCATGGTGTTGATACATCACATGCTTTGGTCTCGACAACTCTTCACACTGCACACTTTGTTGTAACGACTGATCAAGATCTCAACCAGATTGCATCCTTCTTTCCAGGTGCGATGTCTGAAGCTCGCAACATTGAATTAAGTCCCATCATGGAAAAAACCGGTCGCTTGGACATGATGGTTATTTCACCTGATGACCCAGAAGCGATGCTCCGCCATTCTGATGTCTGCAGACAACTGGGAATTGCCTTTGCTGCAGACCCTTCACAACAAATGGCGCGAATGAGCGGCGATGAAATTAAGTTACTGATTGAGGGCGCTTCTTACCTGTTTCTCAATGAGTATGAATTGGCGTTGGCGATGCAAAAGACTGGCTGGAGCGATAAAGAAATCTTGGAACGGGTTAAATACCGTGTGGTGACACTTGGTTCCAAGGGGGCCAAAGTAGAAAGTGCAGCAGGGGAGTTTGTTCAAGTCAGTTGCCCCAAGGAAAAGTCCAAGACAGATCCCACTGGTGTTGGTGACTCATTTAGATCCGGTTTTATCGCGGGCCTAGCGTGGGGTGTTTCCCACGAACGGTGTGCTCAACTAGGAGCTTTAATTGCAACCTATGTGATCGAAACTCTGGGAACCCAGGAATATCGATTTACTAATTCGCAGTTCGTAGAACGCTTTGCCGAGGCCTACGGTCAGTCGGCAGCTGATGAGATTGCAGTGCACCTTAAGTAATGTGAGCAGTGCCACCCCTCGCCGAGAATAGCCTCGTGTCACGCTGAGGGGGTTTTCAAACTATCCTTACCCCATGTCCCGACGCACAGTTTTGAGCCGCCTGAAGGCGCTCCTTCTTCTGGCCCCCCTGGTTTTTTTAACGGGTTGTTCACAAGTTTCAGGCTTAGGTTTTGAAGAAGGCGTTACTAGCGTTAATGATCAGTCCTTGTCATTGTGGCAAGGAGCTTGGATCGCTGGTGGCGTTGTTGGAGTATTCACATTAATTTTGATTCTTTGGCCAGCTGTATTTCATCGCGGTAAAAAAGATGATCCATCTTTTCCAAAGCAAACCCAATACAACGTTCCAGTTGAAGTTGCTTACACAATTATTCCGTTCATCATCGTGGCAGTGCTTTTCTATTACACCGCCCAGAAGCAAACTGTAATTACCGAAAAAACAACTACGTATGCCCATGAGATTACAGTTGAAGGAATTCAGTGGTCTTGGCAATTTGGATACCCAGAGGCAGGGCCAAAGGCGGTTGTTACTGGAACTCCGGAACAAACCCCGACACTTGTTGTCCCACTGGGAGAGCGAGTTCGCTACACATTGACCGCTAATGATGTTGTGCATGGATTCTGGATTCCGGCTTTTATGATTCAAATGCAAAACCTGCCGGGTGTAACTAATCATCTTGAATTCACTGCAAACAAATTGGGCGAGTTCCCAGGCCGATGCAACATTTTGTGTGGACGTAACCACTCTCAGATGTTGTTTAAGGTCAAGGTAGTCACGCCAGCAGAATTTGATGCGTATCTTGAAACACTTAAGGGAGGCCAAGCATGACCACTTATGCAGAAAAGCCAACAATGACAGCCAGTGGTGCAGTGCCAACCCCAAAGGGAAAGTCAATTGTAAAGTGGATGACATCAACTGATCACAAGACAATCGGTTACCTGTACCTGATTACATCTTTTGCTTGGTTCCTGATCGGTGGAATTTTAGCTATTGCTCTACGAGCAGAACTTGCTCGTCCAGGTATGCAATTCCTCAGCAATGAGCAGTACAACCAGATTTTCACAATGCACGGAACGATTATGTTGCTGATGTTTGCAACACCATTGTTTGTTGGTTTTGCCAACGTGATTATGCCGCTACAGATCGGTGCAGCAGACGTGGCCTTCCCACGACTCAATATGCTGTCTTACTGGTTGTATTTATTTGGTTCGCTGATGGCATTTGGTGGTTTCTTATCACCGGGTGGCGCAGCCTCATTTGGCTGGACCGTTTACGCGCCACTTTCAAATGCGCAATATTCACCAGGTATCGGTTCAGATCTTTGGCTAGTTGGTCTAGCTATTAGTGGTGTTGGAACAATTCTTGGTGGCGTTAACTTCATTACAACAATTTTCACAATGCGTGCTCCAGGTATGACGATGTTCCGTATGTCGATTTTCTCGTGGAACGTTTTGCTAACAGCAATTTTGGTTCTGCTTGCTTTCCCTCCACTAGCGGCAGCGCTGCTAGGTCTAGAAGCTGACCGCTTGTACGGAACACATCTTTTTGATCCTGCTAATGGTGGTGTCATGTTGTTCCAGCACTTGTTCTGGTTCTTTGGACACCCCGAGGTTTACATCTTGGCGTTGCCATTCTTTGGAATTGTTACGGAAATCTTGCCGGTGTTTAGCCGTAAACCAATCTTTGGTTATCTCGGACTGATTGCAGCAACTATTGCCATCGCTGCGCTTTCTGTTTCTGTGTGGGCTCACCACATGTTCGCTAGTGGACAAGTTCTCTTGCCATTCTTCTCTTTCATGACTTTCCTTATTGGTGTCCCAACTGGTGTGAAGTTCTTCAACTGGATCGGAACCATGTGGCGTGGTCACGTAACTTTTGAAACTCCAATGTTGTGGGTAATGGGTTTCTTGGTGACTTTCCTATTCGGTGGAATCACTGGAATTATTCTGGCTTCACCTCCACTCGATTTTGCAGTCTCTGCTAGCTACTTCGTGGTTGCACACTTCCACTACGTTCTCTTCGGAACAGTTGTGTTTGCAATGTTCGGAGGCTTCTACTTCTGGTGGCCTAAATTCACTGGTCGCATGCTTAATGAGACCCTTGGAAAAATTCACTTCTGGACCTTGTTCTTCGGTTTCCACTTAACCTTCTTGATCCAACACTGGTTAGGAATTAAGGGCTTCCCACG
>JACCDP010180026.1_pt1 | contig 13279 bp, 11 predicted proteins | sample 7445841 | NCBI WGS metagenome assembly JACCDP01 (sample SAMN15323441, study PRJNA562643) | freshwater metagenome | isolation source: river surface water | place: USA:Blue River Watershed | collected 2017-08-17
CGCCAAGGCCGCCCTGCCGATGCTGCATGCCAGAGGACCCGGCGCCGCCATGGTGTGCGTGGCATCGACCATGGCCAGCGATGTGGTCAAGCGTTATGCCCACTACGGCGCGGCCAAGGCCGGCATCGTTGCCCTGGTCAAGGGCATGGCCCGGGAAAATGCACCGACAGTTCGGGTCAATGCGGTGGCACCGGGGCTGACCAATACCGCCTTTTTGGTCGGAGGTACGGGACGGGACAAGATCTTTGAGGGCATCGCCGAGGAGGTCTATGCCAAGCGGGTGCCCATGAAGCGCATGGCCCAGCCGGTCGATATGGCCGGCCCCATCCTGTTTCTGCTCGGGGCCGCCTCCGGCTTTGTCAATGGCGAGACGCTGATCGTCGACGGCGGCGTCTACGTCCAATAGAGGCAGCTGCAGCCAAGAAAAAGCCGCCCCGAGGGGCGGCTTTTTCGTTCAGCAGCAGCCTGCGATTACATCGGGACCTTTTTGCCGTCCTTGTACGAATACAGGGTGATGGCTGCGTTCTTGAGTTCGCCATTGGGCTCGAACCCGATCACACTGGTCACGCCCCTGAAATTGGTCTTGGGCAGGTGAGCGGTGTAGACCTTGGGATCGATCGAGTTGGCCCGCTTCATGGCATCGACCAGTACAAAGGTGGCGTCGTAGGTGTAGGGGCTGTAAACCTGGAACTGATTGGGGTACTTGGCGTCATAACGCTTCTTCCAGGCCTCACCGCCGGGCATCTTGCCCAGCGATGCGCCACCCTCGGCGCAGACCACGTTGTTGAGGGTCTTGGCACCGCCAGCCAGCTTGGCGATTTCGGAGGTGCAGATGCCATCGCCACCGAAATAGCGCACATTGGCCATGCCCAACTGCTCCATCTGGCGCAGCATCGGGCCGGCCTGCGGATCCATGCCGCCGAAGAAGATGGCATCGGGGTTCTTGGCCTTGATGGCCGTCAGGATAGACATGAAGTCGGTGGCCTTGTCGTTGGTGAACTGCTCATCGACCACCTGCATGCCCTTGGCCAGCGCGGTGCGCTTGAACACCTCGGCCACGCCTTGGCCGTAGGCGGTGCGGTCATCGATGATGGCCACGCGCTTGAGCTTGAGGGTATCGGCCGCATAGTTGGCCAAACCAGCGCCCAGGGCGTTGTCGTTGGCGATGATCCGGAAGGTGGACAGGTAGCACGGCCGGGTCAGGTTGGGGTTGGTGGCAGCACCCGTGACGTGGGGAATGCCGCAATCGTTGTAGACCTTGGAGGCCGGAATGGTGGTGCCGGAATTGAGGTGACCCACCACGCCCGAGACCTTGGAGTCGCACAGCTTCTGAGCTGCGGCCGTACCCTGCTTGGGGTCGGCCGCGTCGTCCTCGGCCACGATTTCAAAGCGAACCCGTTTGCCACCGATGGTGATGTTCTGGCCGTTGAGATCTTCGATGGCCATGCGCACACCGTTCTCATTGTCACGGCCGTAGTGGGCCTGAGGGCCCGATGTGGGCGCCACATGGCCGATACGCACCACCTGCGTATCCTGGGCCGAAGCCAGGCTGGTCATGGCCACGAGGGCGGCGCCTGCCAGCGCGCTCAGTTTGATCTGCATAAAAACTCCTCGAAAGTGTTGAGTTGAAGGACTGGTTCCAAATAACCGACCCTTTGCGGAACCGGGATTGTGCACCAGCCAACCCCCAGACCGAAGGCGGAACCGCCGAGGGCTGATCGGATTTTTACCCTTGACAAAAACCGTCTGTTGCAGAGCGGGATTCAGCGATCACGACCGGTCCGATCGTGAGGCTCAATCGTCCAACCCCGGGCCTGGTAGTGGCGCCAGCGCTGTCGTCCGGCCTGCGCATCGGCCGGGTCGGTGCTGATCAATTCAAGCCACCGCTGCACCGAGCCGGGGCCCTCTGGCAGCGGAGCTCCCAAGTTGACGAGCACCTGACGGCCATGGGCATCAGGCACTTCGGCAGCCAGCCAAATCGGCGTCGCCTGGAGCGTGCCAGGCTCAGCGCTCAGCAGGCAGTGGGGCAAAAAGGAGGCTGGCTCATCCGCCCACAACTGTTCATCCAGCGCGGTCAGCTGCTCGCCAGGGCAGAGTACCAGCGCCGTCATGTCCCGCTCCAGTACCTTGCCCAGCAAACGCTGGAGGTAGCGGGTCTTGTCGCTGATGTTGTAGTGGAATTCGACCCGATGCATGCGTTCAGGCACTCCGGCGCCGGGCCGCTGGTCGCGTCTCCCCGGCCTGTGCCAGCAGGTAGTGCACCAGCAGCCCCACTGGCCGCCCCGTGGCCCCTTTGGCCGCCCCACCCTTCCAGGCCGTACCGGCGATGTCCAGATGGGCCCACGGGTAGCGGCCGGCAAACCGCTGCAGGAATTTGGCCGCCGTGACCGAACCGGCCGCCCGCCCCGCCACGTTCGCCACATCGGCAAAGTGGGTTTTCAAGCCCTCGGCGTAGTCGTCGTCCAACGGCATGCGCCAGCACGGATCCAGCGCCGCCTCGCCGGCTGCAAGCAGGGCCTGCGCCAGCTCATCATCGCTGGCGAACAGGCCCGATCGAACGGCCCCCAGCGCAATGACACAGGCTCCGGTCAGGGTGGCGATATCGACCACCGCGCGCGGCTTAAAGCGCTCTGCATAGGTCAGGGCGTCACAAAGGATCAGGCGCCCCTCTGCGTCGGTGTTGAGCACCTCGATGGTCTGACCGCTCATGCTGCGCACTACATCGCCGGGTTTGAGGGCCTTGCCATCGGGCATGTTCTCGCAGGCGGGGATCAGCCCCACGACATTGAGGGCCGGCTGCAGTTGGGCCAGGGCCCGAAAGGTGCCCAGCACGCTGGCTGCGCCGCACATGTCGAATTTCATCTCGTCCATCTCGGGCGCCGGCTTGATCGAAATCCCGCCCGTATCAAAGGTGATGCCCTTGCCCACCAGCACCACGGGCGCCTGGGTGCGGGCCGCACCGCTGTAGCGCAGGACGATAAAACGCAGCGCCTCGTTCGAACCACGGGCCACGGCCATGAAGGACCCCATGCCCAGACGAGCCACCTCACGCGGGCCGAGCACCTCCACCCGCATGCGCTTGAACTTGGCCAGCTCCCGGGCCGCCCCAGCGAGCAAGGTGGGGGTGGCGTGATTGGGCGGACGGTTGCCCCATTCGCGAGCCAGCTCCAGGCCCTGCGCGGTGGCCAGGGCCGTCTCAAAGCTTCGCCGGACTGGGGCTTGAGCGGCAACACCCAGCACGATGTGCTGCGGTCCTGCCGGGCCGGGCCTGGATTTGGTCAGCCGGTAGGTGTAGAGAGTTTCAGCGCAGGCCATGACAGCGGCCTGGACCAGCGGCGCAGCATCGCCCCCCTCGGCATTCAACCAAGACAGGCTGACAATGACCTTCTGGGCCGAACTGGCCTTGACCGCGGCCATGGCGCTGATGACGGCGGTCCTGATGTTGCGAGGGCTGCCCGCACCCACCCCGACCAACACCAGGCGGGGGGCGCGCAGACCTTCAAGCTGATAGGCCTGAAGCAGCTTGCCCGGCTCAGCTTCGAAGTGTCGGGCCTTGAGCGCCTGGGCGATCAGGCTGCTCAAAGCGTCGCTTTGAGCTTTCACGCCCGTCGGCACAAGCACAATCAGCGCATCGCAGCGCTCGGCCGCGGTGCGGGGGCGGCTCAGGGTCTTGAGTTCAAAGTCCATAATTGGGGCTGGGTTGTGAAAGTTGTCTACCGTTCAACGCGCCATGTTATTCCAATCGTCCCTTCGCAAAGAACTGGCGCGCAGCTTTGGAGCCACCCTGGTCGTCCTGGCGACCATCATCCTGACCATTGTGCTCATTCGCACCCTGGGCTTGGCCTCCAAGGGACAGGTGAACCCCCAGGATGTGATCTTGCTGATGGCCTACGCCACGCTGGGGCGTCTGCCGACCATCCTGAGCCTGTCGCTGTTCATCGCCATCTTGAGCACCCTGTCGCGGATGTACCGCGACAGCGAGATGGTGGTTTGGTTCTCCAGCGGCCGCGGTCTGGGCAGCTTTGTTCCCCCTGTCCTGCGGTTTTCATGGCCGGTGCTGGTGGTCATCGCAACTTCAGCTCTGTGGTTGTTGCCCTGGACCAATGAGAAAACCCAGGATCTGCGCAGTCGCTATCAGCAAAGGAGCGATCTCGACCGGGTGGCTCCCGGTCAGTTCCAGGAATCGTCCGACGGCTCGCGGGTGTTCTTCATTGACCGGGATTCGCCCGAGCGCAGCGGCAACGACGTGTTCATCGCGACCCGGGACCGGCAATCGCGTGCCGTGGTCACCGCCGAGTCCGGGCGGATTGAAGTGCTCGACGCCAGTCAAATCCTTGAGCTGCAGCGCGGACAGCGCCTGGAAATGCAATCGGAGAGCAAGGGTTCGACCGCGCTGCGCATCAGCCAATTCGATACCTATGGAACGCGCATCAGCGCAGCCAAGCCCAGCACCCTGGACCTGACGTCCTACAAGTTCCTGTCCACCTGGAGCCTCATCGAGACGCCCAGCCGGCCCAACCTGGGTGAATTGGCCTGGCGCCTGGGCCTGGCCCTGTCCGGGCTCAACTTGGTGCTCCTGGCTGTGGCGATGGCCCACGCCAATCCCAGAGCCGGGCGCAGCGGACGACTGATTTTGGCGATCTTCACGTTTCTGGCCTACAGCAACCTGATGACGGTCAGCCAGAACTGGGTCGCATTTGGACTGATTGATTTTCCCCAACTCATGCTGGCCTTGCACGGCGGATTTCTGGCTGTGGCCTTGATCTGGCTGACCAGCCGCCATTTGGGCTGGGCCATGCCCAGCGCATCCGGATGGTGGCCCTCACGGCGCAAGTCGCCGATCCCGGCATGAAGACGCTGCGCAAACTCATTTACGGCGAGACCTTGCTGTCGATCGCCCTGGTGACCACCGGATTTTTGACGCTGTTCACCTTCTTCGACTTGGTCGATGAGCTGCAAAACCTCGGGCGCAGCAACCCGATTGACGGTCGCGTGTACCAAATGCGCCATGCGCTGCTGTATGTCACCTTGCTGGCGCCCAGCCGGCTGTATGAACTGCTGCCCATTTCCGTGTTGATTGGCACCATCTTCGTGATGGCCAGGCTCGCGCAAAGCTCTGAGTTCACCATCTTGCGAACCAGCGGGCTGGACCCCTGGCGGGCACTGCGCCTGCTGCTGGCGATGGGCGGCGTGTTTGTCGCACTGGCCTTCGCAGTGGGCGACTATGTCGCACCGGCAGCGGACAAGGCCTCACAGCTGCTCAAGGCCCGCTATCTGGGTCGAATCACGCTCGGGCAAACCGGTGCCTGGCTGCGCGAAAAACAGGACGAGGCCAGCTATGTGGTCAACGTCAAGGCGCTGACGCCCAACAACGAAATGCAGGGGGTTGAAATCCACGGCTTCGACAAGCAGGGGCGGGTCAAATCCATCCTGCAGGCACAGGGCGGCCGGTTCGAGAAAGAGGGTGCCTGGACCCTAGAGCGCGTGCAACTGACCGAGGTCAAAGAAGGCGGACGGGCGGACGCGGCGCCCTCCGCCACAAACGGACCCACCGGTCGGGAAGCGGCGCTCATGGAGCGCAAGAACCTGGAGTCCCTGCGCTGGACCACCGACATCAGCGGCGAAATGGTGGCGGCGGCCCTGCTGCGACCAGACCGCATGGGCACCATCGACCTGTTCAGCTACATCCGGCACCTCAAGGCCAACGGGCAAAGCGCCCAACGCTATGAGATCGAATTCTGGAAGAAAGTGTTTTACCCCCTGAGCTGCCTGGTGATGGTGATCCTGGCCCTGCCCTTTGCCTATCTGCACATGCGATCGGGTGGCATATCGGCTTATGTCTTTGCCGGTGTGATGATCGGCATCAGCTTTTTCATGATGAACAACATTGCGGTCTACGTGGGCAATCTCCAGCAGTGGCAGCCCTGGCTGGCTGCCGCCCTGCCCGGCTTGGTCTACACCACGGCCTCGCTCACCGCTTTTGTCTGGCTGGTCCTGCGTCGGTAAGGGCAAGCGGGCCATCGGGCGGCCCACGCGCCGGTCGGACATCCGGGATCGACCGCCCAATGCACGGCTTCAAACGAAAAGGCATAATGAAATCGCCGTTTATTTCGTTTAAGACATGAATCTGCATCAATTCCGCTTCGTGCAGGAAGCAGCCCGGCGCAAGCTGAACCTGACCGAAACCGCCAAGGCGCTGCACACCTCGCAGCCTGGCGTCTCCAAGGCCATCATTGAGCTGGAAGAGGAACTGGGTGTGGAAATCTTCTCGCGCCATGGCAAGCGACTCAAGCGGGTGACGGAGCCCGGAGAGCACGTGCTGCGCAGCATCGAACTGATCATGCGCGAGGTGGGCAACCTCAAGCGCATTGGCGAGCAGTTCTCCGCGCAGGACAGCGGTACGCTATCGATTGCCACCACCCACACCCAGGCCCGCTATGTCCTGCCGCAGCCGGTGGCGCGCTTGCGCGAGTCGTTTCCCAAAGTCAACGTCAGCCTGCATCAAGGATCACCGGCTCAGGTGGCCCAGATGCTGATTGACGAGGTGGCCGAAGTGGGCATCGCCACCGAATCGCTCACTGACTACGAGGAGCTGGTGACCCTACCCTGCTACGAATGGCAACACATGCTGGTGATGCCCAAAGACCATCCGCTGGCCCAGCGCAGCGCCATCAAGCTCGAGGATCTGGTCGAGCAAGCCCTGATCACCTACCACCCGTCCTTTACCGGCCGCACCCGGATCGACCAAGCCTTTGCCTCGCGCAAGCTGCAACCGCGCATTGCCTTGGAAGCCATCGACTCGGATGTGCTCAAGACCTATATACGGCTGGGCCTGGGCGTGGGGATCGTGGCCGAAATGGCTTTGCTGGACGAAGATGCCAAGGATCTGACCAGACGGCCCGCAGGCTCGCTGTTTGGCATGAACGTGACCCGGCTGGCTTTCAAGCGCGGCGCCTACCTGCGCAATTTCGTCTATCACTTCGCAGAGCTGGTCAGCCCCAAACTCGGTCGCGAGGTGATTGCCAAGGCCATGTCCGGACGTCAGGGCGAGCCCAAACTATGAGCCCTCACCCCCCCTTTTTCCTGCCACCTTCCCTCTTCACAGCACCATGAGCGCCGTCATCGATCGCACCCCTGCCCTCAACAGCCGCCTGCCCCATGTGGGCACCACCATCTTTACCGTGATGTCGGCCCTGGCCACCGAAAAGCGGGCCGTCAATCTTGGACAAGGTTTCCCAGATTTCGGCTGTGACCGGGCGTTAACCGGCGCCGTGACCGAGGCCATGAACGCCGACCTCAACCAATACCCCCCGATGGCCGGCATTCCCAGCCTGCGCCAGGCGGTTTCGGCAAAGATCCAAACCCTCTATGGCCGGCACTACAACCCAGACAGCGAGATCACCATCACCGCAGGGGCCACGCAGGCCATCATCACCGCCATCTTGGCCGTGGTCCACCCGGGCGACGAGGTGATCGTGCTCGAGCCATGCTACGACAGCTATGTGCCCAACATCGAACTGGCGGGCGGTGTCGTCGTCCGGGTGCCGCTGAACCCGGGCAGCTTCAGGCCGGACTTCGACAAGATCAGCGCAGCCATCACGCCGCGCACACGGGCTATTTTGGTCAACACGCCGCATAACCCCAGCGCCACCGTCTGGACGCGCGATGAGTGGCTGCGGCTGCAGGAGATTCTGACCCCCACCGATGTGCTGCTGATCAGCGATGAGGTCTATGAGCACATGGTGTTCGATGCGCCCGAGCGCGTGCACCACAGCGCAGCGAGTCTGCCCGGCTTGGCCGCACGGGCCTTCATTGTCAGCAGCTTCGGCAAGACTTACCACGTGACGGGCTGGAAGGTCGGCTATGTGGCCGCGCCGGCTTCGCTCACCACCGAATTTCGCAAGGTTCACCAGTTCAACGTGTTCACCGTCAACACGCCCATGCAGCATGCTCTGGCCAACTACATGGCGGATCCGCAGCCTTACTTGGGCCTGCCCGCCTTCTACCAGCGCAAGCGCGACCTGTTCAGGCAGGGCCTGCAAAGAACCCGGTTGCGTCTGCTGCCCAGCGAGGGCAGCTACTTCCAGTGCGTCGACATCTCAGCGGTCAGCGACCTGAGCGAGGCCGACTTCTGCAAATGGCTTACTTCAGAGATCGGCGTTGCCGCCATTCCCCTGTCGGCCTTCTACGGCGATGGTTTCGATCAGAAAGTGGTGCGCTTTTGCTTTGCCAAAAAAGACGAAACCCTGCACACCGCGCTCGAACGCCTGGCCAAGCTTTGAGGGCCGGCGTCACGACAAGGGGCGCCAAGCCCAAACAGACTTCCGGCCTTCCTCAAATGTCGCGAACATCAGTGAGGGGCTGCGCGTCGTTCGCCGCAGCGCTGGCTTGGCACCGATGCCGGCTCAAGCGCTGATCGAGGGCCGTTCGGCCAACAGAGCCCGCCAGCGCATCAGATGCGGATGTCGCTCGTCGGGCTTGATCTTCACGACACGGGCGAAATCGACCGCCACCACCGCAGTGATATCGGCCACGCTGAAGACCTCGCCCGCGACATAGGGGCGTTGCGCGAGGAGCGCATTGAGCATCTCCAGAAAGCCATGCGCACGCGCCAGGCCGCGCTGCGCCAGTTCAGGAATCTGCGCATAGTTCACCGGCCCCGGCAGCGCCCGGTCGATCATGGCCGGCGACCCGTTGCGCAGCGCCTCGGCCACCGGCATCAAGCCGTCGAACTCCATGCGCCAGTTCAGGCTGGCGACTTCTGCCTTTTCCTGCGGTGTGCGGCCCAGCAAGGGCGGCTCGGGGTAGCGCGCCTCCAGATACGCAGCGATGGCGGCGTTGTCTGTCAAGGTGGGCCCATCCTCCACCCGCAAGGCTGGCACCGTGCAATGCGGATTGATCTGGCGGTAAGTCGGCCCGAGCTGCTCCCCCGATCGAAGGTCAATTTGCACCGTGGCGTGAGGGACGGCCTTTTCGGCCAGAAAGGTGCGCGCCCGCCGCGGGTTGGGCGCTGTGGCGCAGTCATAGAGCGTGATCACGCAGCCCCCTGCAGCTTGTCCTGGGTGCGGGTTTCAAAATCACCCGCGTCATGCCGCTCGTGCAGCTGCTGGTTCAGGGGGCCGCGCACCCGATTGACCATCCGACCGCGCTGCACCGCGGGCCGCTGGGCCAGCTCCTCAGCCCAGCGCATCACGTGGGTGTACTCATGCACCTGTAAAAACTCGGCGGCCTCGTACATCTCCCCGCGGGCCATGCCGCCATACCAGGGCCAGATGGCCATGTCAGCGATGGTGTAGTCATCCCCGGCCACATAGCGACTTTGCGCCAGGCGCTGATTGAGCACATCCATCTGCCGCTTGGTCTCCATGGCGTAACGATCGATCGCATATTCAATCTTGACCGGCGCATAGGCATAAAAATGCCCAAAACCGCCCCCCACAAAAGGCGCGCTGCCCATCTGCCAGAACAGCCACGACAAACATTCGGCGCGCCGGGCCGGATCAAGGGGAACAAATGCGCCAAATTTTTCAGCCAGGTACATCAGGATGGCCCCGGACTCAAAAATCCGGATCGGCTCCGCGCCACTGCAGTCGAGCAGAGCGGGGATCTTGGAATTGGGGTTGACCTCGACAAAGCCGCTGCCAAACTGCATGCCGTCCTGAATGCGGATCAGCCACGCATCGTACTCGGCACCGTGGTGCCCCAGTGCCAGCAACTCCTCGAGCATCACCGTTACCTTGATCCCGTTGGGCGTGCCCAGGGAATACAGCTGCAAAGGGTGCCGGCCGCGCGGCAGGGCCTGCTCGTGGGTCGCCCCGGCGACCGGCCGGTTGATGGCCGCAAAGCGGCCTCCATTGCCTTTGTCCCAGGTCCAGACCTTGGGCGGGATGTAGGGGGTTGGATCAGACATGAAACCTCTTGCATGGGTTGCGCCGTCGCAGCGACGGAGGAGCGATGGTAGACCAGAGTGCGCCATCGCAGGTCCCGGCTCATTCGTCGGGGTGCCAGGATGCCTGGGCACAAGCTGCCAAAAGCATCGCGTCACCAGCGATCCATGTGCTCATACACTCCAGTATGATTCCGTTCCCATTTATAGTTTTGTGGCCAAATACGCACGAATCCGGCTCACAACATCCCAAACACGCGTGACAGAGTTCCGTTTAAGAAAAGCATTCATGACCTTCACCCTCGCCCGCCGCGCCCACAAGATGAACCCCTCGGTGATCCGGGAAATTCTCAAGATCACGGAGCGTCCGAACATGATCAGCTTTGCCGGAGGCTTACCCTCGCCCGAGACCTTTCCCGTTCAAGCCATGCAGGAGGCCTGCGCGCGAGTCTTGAGCCAAGACGGCCAGGCCGCCCTGCAATATGCAGCCAGTGAGGGCTATGGGCCGCTGCGCGATTGGGTGGCCCAGGAGCTTACCTCGCAAGGCATGCATGTGGGGGCCGACCAGGTTCTGATCACAACGGGCAGTCAGCAGGGGCTCGATCTGGTGGCCAAAGTCCTCGTCGACGCAGGGAGCCGGGTGCTGGTGGAGACCCCCACCTATCTGGGAGCCTTGCAGGCGTTTGCGCCCATGGAGCCAAGGATTGAGGGTGTGGCCAGCGATGACGAGGGGGTCCTGCCCGAGGCGCTAGAGCGGCAGGCTGAGGGCGCACGCCTGGCCTACCTGCTGCCCAATTTCCAGAACCCCACCGGCCGCAGCATGAGTGCATCGAGACGAATCCGGGTGACGCAGACCGCCGCTGAAAAGGGACTGCCGCTGATCGAAGACAACCCATACGGCGACTTGTGGTTTGATCAGGCTCCGCCGCCCGCATTGGCGGCGCGGTACCCTGAGGGCACGGTGTACCTGGGTTCGTTTTCAAAAATTCTCGCGCCCGGCCTGCGCTTGGGCTATGTCGTGGCCCCGCGCACGCTGTATCCCAAGCTGCTGCAAGCCAAACAGGCCGCCGACCTGCACAGCCCCAGCTTCAACCAGCGCGTCGTCGCAGAGGTGCTCAAAGAGGGTTTCATACAGCGTCATATTCCGACCATCCGGTCGCGGTATCGCTTGCAGTGCCAGGCCATGCTCGGCGCGCTTGAAAAGGCGTACGGGCATACCGGCGATGGCGGGGACGACTGCCTTTCGTGGAACCGGCCGATGGGCGGCATGTTTGTGTGGGCCCGGCTTCCGGCGGGGCTCAAAGCCATGGACCTGTTGCCGATTGCCGTGGAGCAAGGGGTGGCTTTTGTGCCCGGCTCGGCCTTCTTCGCCGAAAATCCCGATCCGCGCAGCCTGCGGCTTTCTTTTGTGACGCCTGGCCTGGCCGAGATTGAGTCGGGTGTAGCGGCCCTGGCCCGATCCCTAGAAATAGCCCGCAACAGAGCGTAAGAGCAGACTGTCGCCGCCGCCTCCATTTTTTCGCACAACCCAACGCAGACGCCCATGAACACAAGCTCCGAACCCTCCATCGCCTCCACGGTTGACACCTTACTGGCCGGACTGGGCGTCCCTCGTTCGGCCTACCAAGGCGGCCAGTTACCCGTTCATTCGCCCATCACCGGTGAATTAATCGCGAGCGTCCACGAAGCCACGGCCGATCAAGCCGCCGAGACCATAGCTGCCGCACACCGGGCCTTTTTGACCTGGCGCGAAGTCCCTGCGCCCCGCCGAGGCGAGCTGGTGCGCTTGTTGGGTGAGGAACTGCGCGCGGCCAAGCAGGCGCTGGGCGAACTCGTCACCCTGGAGGTGGGCAAGACCCGCAGCGAAGGTCTGGGTGAAGTCCAGGAAATGATTGATATTTGCGATTTCGCCGTGGGCCTGTCGCGTCAGCTCTATGGACTGACCATGGCCACAGAGCGCCGCTCACACCGCATGATGGAAACCTGGCACCCCCTGGGCGTGTGCGGCGTTATCTCGGCTTTCAACTTTCCCGTGGCTGTCTGGTCCTGGAACGCCGCCATGGCCCTGGTCTGCGGGGATCCGGTGGTCTGGAAGCCCTCGGAAAAAACCCCGCTGACGGCCCTGGCCACCCAAGCGGTGGTGCAAAGGGCCCTGGCCCGTTTCGGCAGCGATGCCCCTGTCGGGCTGTGCGGGCTCTTGGCCGGGGGACGCGAACTGGGCGAGCTGCTGGTGGACGACCCCCGGGTCGCCCTGGTCTCGGCCACCGGGTCCACCGCCATGGGTCGGGTGGTCGGCCAGCGCCTGGCGGCTCGATTTGCCCGCAGCCTGCTGGAGCTCGGTGGCAACAATGCCGCCATCGTGACGCCTTCGGCCGATCTGGATTTGACGCTGCGAGCCGTTGCCTTTGCAGCCATGGGGACGGCCGGGCAGCGCTGCACCACCCTGCGCCGCCTGATCGTTCACGAGAGCATCTACGCCCAGCTCGTGCCCAAGCTGGTGCAAGCTTATGCCAAGGTGAGCGTGGGCGATCCTCGGCAACCAGGGACCCTGGTCGGCCCTCTGATCGATCGGCAAGCCTTCAAGCAGATGCAAGAGGCGCTGGCGCAAGCACAGGCCCTGGGCGCGGTGGTACACGGTGGCGAGCCTCTCGCCCTGGCCCACGCCCAGGCCGCCTCCTACGTGAGGCCAGCCCTGGTGGAAATGCCGGCGCAGCGCGGCCCGGTGCTGCACGAAACCTTCGCCCCCATTCTCTACGTGTTGCGCTACAAGCATCTTGAGGAAGCCATCGCCCTCAACAACGCAGTGGGTGCGGGGCTGTCCTCGTCCATCTTCACCTTGAACATGCGAGAGGCCGAGCAATTCCTTTCGGCGGCCGGCTCCGACTGTGGCATTGCCAACGTCAATATCGGCCCGAGTGGTGCGGAAATCGGCGGTGCCTTTGGCGGCGAGAAGGAAACGGGTGGCGGCCGTGAAGCGGGCTCGGACAGCTGGAAGGCGTACATGCGCCGTGCCACCAACACGCTGAACTACTCCACCGAACTACCGCTGGCTCAGGGCGTCACCTTTGACATTGAATAAGCAGGCATCTTCTTCACAACACAGGGTACCGCAGCACAAAGCCCGCGGCACCCTGGCAGCCCCGTGCAAAGCATGAACGACTCAAAACGACTGGTCCTCCTCGATCGATTCGCACGGGCTTGGAACGCTCATGATGTCGATGCGCTACTGTCCATGGTCACCCCGGACTGCATCTACGATGCGTCCACCGGCCCACACCTCTATGGAGCCCGTTACCAAGGCCACGACGAGCTCAGACGGGCCTTCGTGGGGGTGTGGACGGCCGTGCCAGATGCCCAATGGCAGGACGCTCGCCACCAGGTCTGGGGTGACCG
>JACCDP010465412.1_pt1 | contig 13274 bp, 1 predicted proteins | sample 7445841 | NCBI WGS metagenome assembly JACCDP01 (sample SAMN15323441, study PRJNA562643) | freshwater metagenome | isolation source: river surface water | place: USA:Blue River Watershed | collected 2017-08-17
TACGCCTTCGGTTCACAAAACCTAACTGCTGCCGGTACTTACAATCGTACCGTCAACGCCGCCAACGGTTGTGACTCTGTTATTACCCTGACCCTTTCCGTTCCACCTAACGCAACTTCGGCCATCAGCGCTTCGATTTGTCAAGGACAAAGTTTTGTATGCGGTAATTCGACCTTCAACAGCGCAGGTGTCTATACAGTCGTTCTTCAAGCCGCTAATGGTTGTGATTCTGTTATAACATTAACCTTGGGTGTGTTGCCTAATGGTACGGCATCCATCAGCGCTTCGATTTGTCAAGGGCAGACCTACGCCTTCGGCTCTCAATCGCTTACAGCGGCGGGTACCTACACTCGTACCGTGACCGCGGCCAATGGCTGTGACTCTGTTATAACCCTGACTTTAACCACCACGACTTGCCAAATCCAAACCTCCCTTGGTTCGGTAAGCGGTTGTGTTGGTGATACCGTTTATGTACCCGTCACGATTCAGAATGGTCTGGGAATTGCTTCAATCTCCATGGCCATTGGATACGATCCAACCAAACTGACCTGTATCAGCTCTGCGACCAATGTCAATCCCCTTATCTCCGCCAGCCTGCTTACCAACTGCGGAGTCTTCAGCGGTACTTCCCAGTTCCGCGCCGCCTGGTTTGACCTCAATGCCGTTAACCTTAACGGAACTCTCTTCGAAATTGGTTTTGTTGTCCTCGCACCCGGTACCCACACACTTGCTTGGGATCTTGCAACGCCCGGTAATTGCGAATACACCGATGCTCAAGCGGATATTATCCCTAATACAGTGTGGAACAATGGTTCCGTCAGCCTCGGTAGCAATTGCTGCAGCATTTTTGCCAGCATTACCTCCGCAGGAAGTTTGACCATCTGCCAAGGTGCATCGGTTACTCTTCAAGCCAACACCGGTGCAAACTACACCTACCAGTGGAGCCTCAACGGCGCCGTTATTCCCGGTGCTACCAATGCTTCTTATACTGCGAATGCCGCCGGTAATTACACTGTAACCCTTTCGGATACCGCTAACTGCACCTTTACTTCGGCTCCAGCAACCGTAGTGGTCAATCCTCTTCCGACCGTTACGATTAGCGCTTCCGGTAACACCACCGTCTGCCAAGGCAGTGCTGTTAACCTGAATGCCGGAACCGGTGCATCGTACGCTTCCTACCAATGGAACCTCAACGGCGCTCCTATCGCAGCAGCTACAACCGCAACCTTCGCCGCAACTTCCACAGGTTCCTACAGCCTTACCGTTACAGACGCCAACGGCTGCAGTGCAACTTCCAGCACCATTTCGGTAACAATTCGTGAACTACCCGTGGCAACCATCACCGGTAACACATCCATTTGCCAAGGCGGTAACACCATCTTGAGCGCTAACACCGGAACTGGACGTACCTACCAATGGAAACGAAACAACATTAACATTATCGGTGCAACCACGGCTAATTACACCGCCATCACCGCCGGCACTTACTCGGTTACCGTAACCAGCAACGGTTGTTCGGCAACTTCCAACGCCATAACGGTGACCGTTAACAACTTGCCGACTGTATCCGTATCAGCTACTGGATCAACCACCTTCTGTCCTGGAGGTTCGGTCGTCCTTACCGCTAGTACCGATCCTGCCAACACAATACAATGGCGTAGAAACGGCATCGATATCGCTGGTGCAACAGGAATTTCCTACACCGCTTCTGATTCCGGCAACTACACCGTACGCGTTACTTCTCCTGCAGGCTGTTCCGCAAATTCTAATGGAATTCAGGTAAGCCCTGCAACAAATCCAACAGCTAGCATTTCAGCTTCCGGGTCGCTGAACCTATGCCCAGGAGGTAACATACTACTTACAGCGAATGCTGGCTCTGGCTTGACGTACCAATGGTCTCTCAATGGAAATGCCCTAACTGGCGCTACCAACATTACCTATACCGCTACATTAGCGGGATTTTACACAGTAAACGTCACGAACACCAATGGTTGTTCTTCGCAATCAAGCCCAGTAAGCATACTTCAAGTTTCAGCACCGAACACCCCTGTATTGTCTGCAAACGCGAACAATTTCTGTCCCGGTGATAGCATTGATCTGACCGCAACACCTGCCAGCAGCTTATTGACCTATACGTGGTTCAAAAACGGGCAACCCGTGAACGGTCCTTACGGTGCCGGTGTATCCGGTATATCAGGTAGCTACTACAGGGTTGGAGAAGCAGGCGCCTATACCGTACAGACTATGAATAGCAACCAATGCCAAAGCACACTATCCAACAGTGTTTCGGTTTCAGTTCTCTCGAACACTCTACCGGTCATTTCACAACAACCCGGAAACAATACGGTCAATATTGGCGATACGGCCGTTTTCTCCGTCGTCGCATCCAACTTTGACACCATTATCTGGCAATTACAACCAACAAATTCCAACGTTTGGATCAATACCGTTAGTGGACCGAGTAGCCCATACCTAAACACAAACACAACTCAACTTAGGGTGATTGCGTCAAGTCCAAGCCTTAATGGATATCGATATCGGGCCGTAATTAGTGGGGTAAGCCGCTGTGTGCCGGACATAACGTCTGCTACAGCAGGTTTAACCGTGAATCAACCACTGACCACGACCCTTACAATTGCCAACATTAATCGTTGTCGTACTTCGGCGAATGACACCATCTTGGTAGACGTTCGGTCAAATCGATTTAACCAAGTAGCAATTGCGCAGTTTGCTATTCAAAAGCCTGCCGCATTTACCTTCCTTGGTATCGTTGATCGGAATCCTTTGTTGTTTGCATTGAATACCCAAACACAAGCAAACAACATAACCATTAGCGGATTTGGGTCAACTGCCGTAACTCTGCCTTCCAACAGCCTACTCTTCAAGCTCAGATTGGTAGTACCCGCCGGAAGCAGCGGAAATGAAACCATTGAATGGAACAACAGCCAAACGCTTGTGTCCGACGCCTTGCAAGGTGTTTGGTCAACTACACTGGTAAATGGTTCTGTAAATACAAGTTCTGCGCCCATGAGCCTAACCAATGCAACTATTTGTCAAGGCCAGAGTTTCACCTTTGGTAACCAAACTCTCACAAGTTCAGGCACATATTCCAGAACCATTTCATCAGCCAATGGCTGTGATTCCGTTATTACATTGACCTTGAACGTACTACCTTCTAGCACCACATCGCTAACAGCGTCCATTTGCCAAGGACAATCCTACCATTTTGGCGCGCAACTTTTAACAACGGCTGGTACTTACAATCGCTTATTGACAGCAGCGAATGGCTGCGACTCTCTCGTAACCCTGGCGTTGAGTATAAGAGAAACTTCCACCGCGAGTTTGAGCGCCTCGATTTGCCAAGGACAGACATTTGCCTTCGGCAACCAAAACCTTGCTGCATCCGGAGTTTACAGTCGCACACTCACGGCAAGCAACGGATGTGATTCGCTAGTAACCCTTACCTTATCAGTGAATATTGGAGGTTCTAGCACAATCAATGCCTCTATATGTCAAGGACAATCCTATACCTTCGGCTCTCAGAATTTGGTTACGCCTGGAACCTACCAAACAACCTTGACCGCAGTGAATGGTTGTGATTCTATTGTTACATTGAATCTTCTTGTGACCGGCTTACCAGCCAGACCCACCTTGACATCATCCTCAAGCAGCGCCTGTCAAGGGGATTCTATTATGCTTATCGCTGTTCCTAATAGCAGTTTCTTGAGGTATCGTTGGTTCTTGAACGGCATTCCCGTTTCTGGTGCTGCCGGTCAAGGAATACTGGGTGGAAGTTCTGGTGGTTCAAGGCTTATCGTTTCAACTGGAGGCACTTACACAGTTACAGTTGAAAACAATGGCGGCTGTTCCAGCCAAGCATCTCTTGGTCGAACCCTATCCTTCAACGCTCTTCCAACCATTACTCAGCAGCCCACAGCCGCAACGGTAAGCCTCGGAGCCACGGCCAGCTTCAGCGCAAACACATCAGGAGCCACCCTATTTGCTTGGGAGTATCGGATCAACCCGAACAGTGCTTGGATTGCAATTAACAGCGGCCAAGGCATTTACATTGGATTTACCACATCAAACCTCACGGTTAATGCTCTATCCAATGCCTTCAATGGTTATCAATTCCGTGTTAAAGCAAAGAATTCATCGTGCACAAACGAGGTGATTTCCAATCCTGCTACACTGACCGTGATACCGGGCGCTCCAATTAACCTAACCATTGGAAACGCGAACGGATGTTCTAACCAGAATAGCACATTGCACATTCCAATCACAAGCGGGTCACTTAACAATTTAGCCTTAATCGATGCATCTATTGCCTTGGGGAACAACCTTTCGTTTGTTGGTGTTGATAGCATTCATCCGTCAATAACCAACCTAAGTGTTGTCCAAAACGGTCAGTCGGTCAATTTCTCTTGGTTTGGTTTGAATAGTGTGACTATGTCGTCGAACTCAAGGTTATTCCGTTTGAATATTCAAGCCTCGGCCTCCGACAGCATTCGGTGGGTCAATGCCGGATTCTACGATGAGTATCAAGGAACCTACGCGACCAATCTAGTAAATGGCGCAGTTGTTGTAAACACCGGATCAACCATCGCATTCCAAAACGTCCAATCCTCAGCTTGTCAGGGCTCAACCAATAGTATTGCTCTATCGGCAACTCCTGCTGGCGGAACATTTTCTGGTACGGGCGTAAGCGGCAATAGCTTTAATCCATCTGGTCTCAGTGTAGGTTTCTACAACGTATCCTACACCTATACCAATCCAGGGACGGGATGCGTCTCGATAGCGAACACCAGCATCGAAATAACCGCCCCACCTACAGGTACAGTTAGCGCCAACCAAACCATCTGCCAAGGGCAAAACGCGAGTTTGCAGGCAACAGGAGGTCAAACGTATCTCTGGACCAATGGTCAAGGAACAACTTTGGGCACAAGTGCTGTATTGTCCGTTAGCCCAGGTTCGACGACTGATTATTTTGTTCGAATAAGCAACGCAAATGGTTGCTCCGTGAATTTGACAACAAGAGTGACCGTGAATCAAATCTCACCCGTTACTATTTCGAACGGAGATACGATTCGCCTTTGCATTGGAAGTTCTGCAACCTTGCAAGCCACCGGCGGATATAGTTCCTACCAGTGGTTCCCGGTCTATGCAATTTCTAATAATGCTATTGCAAATCCAGTCATTACGCCAAGGAGAAACGAAACCTATTCTGTTTTTGCGACCAATGCCAATGGTTGCGTAACATCCAAACAAGTTGTGGTTATAGTTAGTCCCCTCCCAGCAGTTGACGCAGGCAACGACGCTGTTTACTGTGACGGAAGTGCCCTAAGCCTACAGGCAACCGGAGCAGGAAATAACGGTACTTACAGTTGGAGTAATGGTAGCAACAACGCAATTACCAGCGTCAGTCCGTCAGTCACTACAACCTATTATGTTTCTGGAACAAACAGCAATGGTTGTACCAATACCGATTCTGTTAAGGTGTACGTACCAAAAGTCTATGCCGGAAATAATCGCACTGTTTGCGCCGGAGATAACGTGAACCTCCTCGCAACGATGTTAGATTACCCTGCCAATTTCCCTAATCCAGAAATAACATGGTATCGTATCAACAATGGGGTACCTGATAGCATTGGAAACAGCCTTGCTTTAAGTGCATCTATCAATGTTACATCAGAAATTGTTATAACGGTCGGACTAAACAATGGTAATTGTTTTGTTTCGGATACTCTTTTGGTCACAGTTGCATCCACTCCAGTGGTAGCGATAGGAGGAAATAACAACATCAGTACGGCCCCTTCATCAACCGTACCGCTGAGTGCGAGTATCACAGGCGCGAGCAATAGTCGTACAATTGCTTGGAGGATCTTAGGTTCTACAACTCAGGGAACCGGAACCTTAAGTTCTACAACATCGCTTAACCCCGTGTACACTGCACCAGCCGTATCCACTCTGTCAACGATTCAGTTAATCGTTCTTGTTACCAACCCCAACGGTTGTGGTTCAAGCGATACCGTCACAATCAGCATCGATCCTGCCCTTCAAGGCAAAACACTCAGCGGTAGCCTCCGATACGATAATGCCTCAGGTACACCTGTTAATGATGCCCGAATCAAATTGGTTGATGCCCAAAACCAGGTAATCACTGCTGAAGTAAACAGTCAAGGTGTTTATTTCTTCTCCAACTTGGCCAACGGAACTTATTCAGTAAGCATAGACACAATACGCAAAACATCGGGAGGTGTTACATCGGCCGACGTAACCATGATCAACAACTACCGGTTGAACAGGGCTACATCTCCCCTTGCTATTGGAACGCCTTCGGCTAATCTGCGCTTGCGCGCTGCCGATGTATCCACAAGCAACGGAACATCCAATACCATGGGTGCTGATTCCATAACAATTCAAGACGCACAGGCGGCCCAACGAAGAGCTGGTAACCTAAGCACGAACAACTTCAGCTTTGAATTGGCAACTCCACAACGGATTTGGGCGGTACCTTCCAATTCCTCAACAGTTACCATAAATGGAAGTGATGTAACCTTTGATTTGAACACCGTTAGCTATGGTGATGTCAATGGATCCTTTTCACCTGCACTCCGCTTGAATACAACCCTCCAAGCTGAGAACGTAGGATTCGTAACTGCCACACCGGGGGTTCGAATGAACTATCCTATACGTTCAGGTCAAGCCATGGATCTTTCTTCCTGGCAGATGACCTTCCGAGTACGGGATGGCTATCGTGTAAAGGATGCTCAAATGATTGGCGATGCGAGCTCCGTACTCGTGAACCAAATTGGCAATCAAGTCACAATGCTCTGGTTCGCAGAAAATGGAGTGCCTGTACTGGTTAAGAAAGATGATAATATTATTAACCTAACATTGGTCAAAGAAGACGCCGGCACATGGAAAGACCCTATCATGGATGCATCGATGACCGATGTTGAATTCAACGATGGCTTTGCAGTTACTTATATGCAACCAAGAATTAGCTTGCCTATCGTAACTCAACAAACAGATGTTCAGGTTAACCTTTATCCGAATCCGGTCAACGAACTACAGAGTCTGCATTTAAACTTGAACACAATCCATAGCGGCATGTTCAGCTTTCAAATACACGATGTTTCTGGCCGAATCGTAACAACTGTTACAAAATCTATTGCCCCTGGCCTTCAATCCATTGACATGGAAATTCCTGGCCTAGCAGCCGGAACCTATCAGTTGTTTTGGACCCTTGACGGCGATCGCTTAAACAAGTCGGGTACACACAAATTGACTGTAGTTAAGTAAATCCTAACAAATTACAAACAGCGCTCTTTCTATTGAAGGAGCGCTGTTTTTTTTAATGTATTTCTGTTCTGATTCAAACCCATATCAATACATGAAAACATTTGTAAAGACATTTTCTTTCATTGCGCTAGTTTGCCTATTCCGTCCTCCATGGGCCCAATCCCAAACCACCTCGACACCAAACCCTACCAACCGCCAGGTAGTCTTGCAAGGGTTTTGGTGGGATTATTGGAATAACAACTACCCGAATGGTTGGGCAAATTATCTAGCCACCCTAGCACCACGCCTAAGGGAAATTGGGATCGATGCCGTTTGGATACCACCCAGCATCAAAAACAATAGTCCATCGAGCGTAGGATATGCACCATTTGACCACTATGATTTGGGGGATAAATTCCAAAAAGGCAACCTCAAAACACGCATGGGGGACAAAGATGAATTACTCAGAATGGTAGCGGTTCTGAAAGCAAACGGTCTAGATGTTATTCAAGATTTGGTTTTAAACCACTCAACCAATGCCGGGAGTAATACCGGAGCCGGCGGACAAGACCCCGCCGCCATGGACGACGGACAAACCAACCGCTTCAAAAATTTTCGTTATGTGAGTTATGTTACACCCGCCGATAATGAAACATCATCAAATTATTTGGCTCGATCTGGACGTTTTTCCAAAAATTGGCAGAATTTTTATCCAAACCCTTCCAATGCGTGTTGCACCAATGATATCAATTCTCCTTTTTGGGGACCTGACTTCTCTTACGAAAGCAACGCGAATGGCTTAAGCAGCAACGCCGTTTTTAACCCTCCTCAAGCCACTAACTATGTGCGAGAACAGATGCGTTCTTGGTTGATTTGGTACAAAAAACAATGCGGATGGGATGGTGTCCGTTTGGATGCCGTGAAGCATTTTCCGAATTACGTGACAGAAGATTTTCTGTGGAACCTACAGAATAACGCCGGATGGTCAAGCCAAGGGGGCCAAATGTTTGCGGTCGGCGAGTGGGTTGGCGGAGCTGGTGACTTGGACGCTTGGGCTAATGCCGTCCAAAACAGAGCAGGCACCTTTGACTTTGCACTTCGCAATGCTATTTCTGGTTTGGTTCAAGGACAGGGTCTATTTGACTTGGGCACCGCCCCATCCTACCAACAATCCAACCGCGGCAGAACCGTCCCGTTTGTGAACAATCACGATACATTCAGACCTCAGCTCAATGCCCAAGGGAATTATATTGGCTGGAATACTAGTCAACAACTCGGTCCCCATGTAGACCCGTACGATCATCGCAGTTCTGTAGCCCATGCCTTGGCCTTGTCGGTAGACGGTGCGCCTCAGATTTTTTTTGAGGATTTGTTTGATATAGGCCAAAACGGCAATCGATGGACTCATCAGCCTACCTCAACGAGCGGTTTACCTGTCCGCAGTGATATTGCCAATCTTATTTGGTGTCATCAAAACTTGAACTTCAAAGCCGGTGCCTACCTAGTGCGTTGGCAAGCACCCGATGCCTTGGTTATTGAACGACAAGGCAAGGCCTTGATCGCCATGAACGACCAATGGACTGCATGGCAAAACTTAACCGGGGTCCAAACCTCATGGACGGATGGGACCGTCTTAATGGATTACTCCGGCGCCAATTCAGGACAAGTCACCGTGTACGGGGGCGGAAAAGTCAATATTGGCATCCCGCCCTGCGATGGAAGCGCCCCTGCCGGACGAAAAGGGTATAGTGTTTGGGCCCCCGTTGGTTCTGCCGCCCAACCCTATGCGAGGCCCGTTCAAAAAACCACCCAAGAATGGGAAATGGACAATGATTTGGGTGATTCTCATGCTTCAAGTTTACAGCAAGGCGGCAGAACCCCGCAACAAAGCTTGGCGTGCCGAGTCGTTGGTCGAATTTTTTGCCAAAAAGACAGCATCGCTTCGGTGCAGGTATTCCTTCAAGATTCGCTTTCTTCGATCAATCTTGATATTTTGGACCAAAACTGCGAGCTTTTTAGGCAATTCACCACCGCGAATGGGCAAATCATCACGTTTACTCCCATCGAGACGGGTTGGTATACCCTTCGTATACGCAACCTTCATACAACTCAAATGGCCCAAAAAGCCTGGATAAAAGCAATCTACACGGCACCTCAGATCGCCGCTGTCCAAGTCACCAAAAATTTGTGTAGTTGCCAAGGGACTGGAAACGCGATTTTGAGCGTCGTATATGGAAATTCTACCCAAACTCCGATCAATCAACAGCCACTTAGGCTTCAATTAGGCAATGAAATGGTTTGGAGCGGTCGCACAGGGAGTACAGGACAGGCAACTCCCTCTGGCCTGGTGGCAGGTTCTTACCAACTCCAATGGACCGACTCCTTGCCATGGGGAGGCGTTAATGCTGCTGATGCATTGGCTATCAATCGTCATTTTGCAGCGACAGCCCTTCTGACGGGGCATTTTTTGAAAGTTGCGGATGTAAATGTGAACGGATCCGTTAATTCTACGGATGCCCTTTTGGTCAACAGACGATTTACGGGCCTTTTGCAAGCTTTTCCTGCCGGGAATTGGGTCTTTAATCGTAGTTCCTTCACAATTACTTCAGGATCCAACTCTAGGACCATCATCGGCCTCTGCGTAGGTGATGTAAACGGCAGCCACACACCTTGATAAATTAAATTTCTAAGAATTTTAATCAAGAAAGGATAGGTCGAATTACCTTCTTGTAGGATTTCGTCAAAATTCCTTTGAGTGTGTCAAAATATACCCAAAATGCTTACCTTTACAAGGATTACTATGCCGAAAACCCACTAAATACGCTCAAATAGACCTTTCTACCGCTCCCTAATTTTTGATTTATGCTGCGTAAAACCTACTTTTCGTCGATTTTTTTCCTTTTTGTGAGCCTTCTTCTGGCACGAACTGCTCTTGCCCAGAATGTGACCGCCACCATTGGAAACTACAACTCAGCGAACTGTGCTGTGGGAGATACCATTGTTCTCCCCATCACGGCGACCATGGCATCCGGCATAACTACTTCAGCCATATCCTTGGCCATTGACTACGATACCACCAAACTGCAATGCATTAGTTCGGTAACCAGTCTCAATGCAGCTATCAGCGCTGGCTTCTTGAGTAATTGTGGTAATTTTTCGAACCTTACCGCGAATTCACCCTACTCATCAACGACCCGACGTCAATTTAGAGCGGCTTGGTTTGCATTGAACCCTGTTGCGGTAAATGGTCTCATGTTTAACCTTCGTTTTAGGGTGTTGGCCACAGGGAATACGGCCATCAATTGGGATATCGCGACACCGGGCAATTGTGAATTTGCTGACGAATTTGCCGATGTAATACCCAATGTGTCCTTTGTAAATTCCACCATCACCTGCGGTTCATCCGGACCTCCACCTTGTACTCCTCCTTCAGCCACTATAACGGCAGCTAGTTCAACATCGTTCTGCCAAGGCGGATCTGTGGTTCTAAACGCTAACACTGGCACAGGATTAACCTATCAATGGAGAGAAAACGGAAATAATATTATCGGAGCAACCAACTCTTCCTTTACAGCAACCACCTCAGGAGCCTACAGTGTTGTTGTATCTAATTCCCCAACTTGTTCCGCCATTTCAACGGTCACATCTACTACAGTGACCCCTAACAATACAATTTCTTTGAACACTGGGGTCGGCACAAACACCCAAACTCTAACCGTTAATACCCCCATATCCACCATATCCTACTCAACATCAGGGGCTACAGGTGCAACATTCGCAGGATTACCAAACGGTGTAAACGGCACATGGGCCTCGAATACAGCAACGATCACTGGAACTCCAACTGTGACCGGCACCTTTAATTACACCGTGACCATGACAGGTGGATGTACAGGAGGCACGAATACAGCCTCGGGATCCTTAACAGTTCAAAACCCGGCATGTGTTCCTCCCGCTGCAACGATAGCGGCAGGAGGTCCGACAACATTTTGTCCGGGAGGTTCGGTCGTCCTCAATGCAAATACCGGTACTGGCTTGACCTATCAATGGAGAAACAACGGCTTGAATATTGCTGGTGCTACCAACGATTCGTACATAGCAACCGCCGCAGGGTCGTACAGCGTTATTGTTTTTAATAGTCCAACCTGTTCGACAACAGCGAGCGCAGTAGCCGTAACAGTATCTCAAAATAATACGATCAATCTGAGTTCTGGCGTCGGTAGCAATACCCCATCTGTATCCATAAATAACGCCATCACCAACATCACCTACTCAACAACGGGGGCTACCGGTGCCACCTTTAGCGGATTACCTGCTGGTGTAACCGGAACTTGGACGGCAAATACTGCTACAATTTCTGGGGCACCAACAGCTACAGGAACTTTCAACTATACAGTCACTTTAACAGGAGGTTGTCCCGCAACGGTTAACTCTGCAAGTGGCACAATCACGGTAACGGGCGGAAGCACCGGCAACTTCAATGTCGTTGCAACGATCGGAAGCATTAATAATTCCAATTGCGCAGTGGGTGATACAATCATCTTGCCAGTCTCGGCTATCATGGGCACCAACATTAGCACCTCCGCTATTTCATTGGCCATTGATTACGATTCTACAAAACTCCAGTGCATTGGAACGGTGACAAGCCTAAACCCCGCGATTTCTTCTGGCTTTTTAAGCAATTGTGGATTGTTCTCCAACCTTAACTCCAACCCCCCTTTCAACAGTACAACTCGTCGCCAGTTCAGGGCAGCCTGGTTTAACCTGACCCCCGTGACGGTAAACGGCCTCATGTTCAACCTACGATTCCGAGTTCTTGCAACCGGAAATACGTCTGTTAAATGGGACCTTGCAACCGGAGGAAGTTGTGAATTTGCGGACGAATTTGCCGATGTTATACCTAATACATCCTTTGTAAACGCCGATATTACTTGTGGTTCTGCTGGCCCTCCACCCTGTACACCCCCTACTGCCAACATCACCGCTGCCGGTAACACCACCTTCTGCCAAGGAGGCTCGGTTGTCCTCAATGCCAACACCGGTGCAGGCCTGACCTACCAATGGCGTAACAACGGCAATAACATTGCCGGTGCTACCAACGACACTTACACGGCTACTACCGCCGGTGCTTATTCCGTTGTCGTCAATAGCAGTCCAACTTGTTCTGCAACTTCTGCAGCTACCAATGTGACTGTTAACAACCCATCGACCGCAGCCATTAGCGCTTCGATTTGTCAAGGTCAGACCTACGCCTTCGGTTCACAAAACTTAACTACTGCCGGTACCTACAATCGCACTATCGCAGCCGCCAACGGTTGTGACTCTGTCATTACGTTAAGCCTTACCGTGAAGCAAAATGCAACGGCTTCTGTAACCCTTGCAGCACCTGCCACCGTTTGCGGTCAGACTTATACCACACCAGGCACCTATACCAAAATCTGTGTTGGAGCCGCTGCCAATGGTTGTGACTCTATCGTAACATTGACCGTAACACCCGCCGGTCCAAATATCGCCACCAGCATTGGTGCCGTGTCTGGTTGTATTGGTGATACCGTTACCGTACCTGTAACCATTAACATGGCTTCCGGTATCAGCACCGCTGCCATTTCCATGGCTATTGGTTACGACCCCACCAAACTGCAGTGTATCTCCTCGGTAACATCCCTGAACTCCAACATTGCCACCGGGTTCCTTTCCAACTGCGGTGTATTCAGCGGCGCTTCTCAGTTCCGCGCTGCTTGGTTCAACTTGACCCCCGTGGCCTTCAACGGTCTCATGTTCAATGTTCGCTTCAAAATTCTTGCAGCAGGTACCCACAATCTTGAATGGGATTTGGCTACACCGGGCAATTGCGAATACGCGGATGAACTTGCCGACGTCATACCCAACACCACTTGGAACAACGGAACCGTTTCTCTGGCCACAGGATGCGTGCCTCCTTGTACCGTGACCGCTTCCATTACCGCTGCCGGTAACACCACCTTCTGTCA
>JACCDP011305330.1_pt1 | contig 13274 bp, 21 predicted proteins | sample 7445841 | NCBI WGS metagenome assembly JACCDP01 (sample SAMN15323441, study PRJNA562643) | freshwater metagenome | isolation source: river surface water | place: USA:Blue River Watershed | collected 2017-08-17
AATCGAAGATCAAATGGAAACAACGATTTAGTCTGCATGTTTGTTTACCCATTTTATAAAACGTGGCATTCCTTATTGACCACCTATTATTAGTTCCACGCCTCAATTTCAAAAAATAACTCGTGTACACTTTTCCAGCAAGTTTTGTTCGAATTGTATAAATGATTGATCATGGCAGCTAGTGATGTTATGGTTCAAAGAATCCTCTATTATTGCATGGTTCCTTTCATCCTGGAAATCATAATCTATGCCTTCTTAAAGAAATATGGCACTTCAATAAAGGAAAGGTATATAAATTTGGTACTTATTTACCCTTAAAAACATTAAAAATAACAAGAAAATCACAGGTTGATAAGTGCATTTTGGAACAGAGCAATGGTTAAATACCATACAGCTCTACGAGATATCAAGAAAATCCATTTTAATTCTATGAATTACCACAAATCTGCAGATCCTGATCTGAGGAATAGAGGTCTTTTGAGAATACTAGAAATTGGAGCTGGATCAGGTAAATATTTGCTACACACAGATTTTTGCGCAAAGTTGGAAAATATAAGTTTAACGAATCATCTTTCATAGGTGCAAATTTTGAATTTTTCCCCCCTAATTCAAAGCTTACTGTTGTGGAGCCAAATGCTTATTTTGAGCCCCTATTTTATGAAAGGCAGAAGAACACCTCTGTCAAGATGGAAAAATTTATTCTGACTAAAGCTGAAGACATGAAAGAAGTGGCAGACAACAGTTTTGATATTGTTGTTTCTACATTGGTGCTGTGTTCAGTTAGAGATCTGAAACAAACCCTTAAAGAAATTCATCGTGTTCTCGCTCCCGTATGTTTTTACCACAAAAACTACTATTTACTTTTTAATTGTTTGATATGCAATTAATGTTAACAGGGTGGAAAATTCTACTATTGGGAACACGTTCACGACGTACCTGGAACTTGGCTCCATTTACTTCAAAGTCTGCTGACGTACGCATTCTGGGACCTTTTGTTTGGATGTTGTCTGAATCGTAACATCGACCACGTTGTAACAGCCGACGGAAGTTTCTCCAAAGTCGATCAAAAACGTTTCGATATCCCTTTGAATAAGGAATCGTTGATCTGGAAACTCGTTCGCGTTCATGTGATGGGTATCGCCACAAAATAGTCACCAATTTCTGTTATAAAATGTTTAACCGAAAACTGATTGCACAAAATAATCTACTATACACGGATTTATACTTGCGACGATGTCACTGAATACCGCGTAAAACACTTATTTTAGGGACGCAGACTAGCTATTACATTGTATTGGAATTGACCCAATATTGATTGAAAAGATTGTGACAGAGTAAAAATTTATCGTGTGTTTTACAGACTTTTAAGACAAGGTTTTCGCCGAGCTGCCGTCTCTTTCACTAGCTTCAAGCGTTTGCCATGCCTCCTCCCAAATCTCTCTCTTTCTTTTCAAATGCCCGTCCCTGATGTGAACATTTAGTTGCTTTTTCGTTAGCTTCAAGGAGTTCCTCTTTTCTTTTGCTGTACCTGTTTCAACCCAAGAAAAAAGTGACAAATATTAGAGCAAAATTTCCAAAAAGAAGAGCACACTGATAGTTGCTCTCTTCTTATTATTTAAAAACAAACCGAAATTAAGTGAAAACCAGTGAATACTTACTCCAAAGCTAATGCCTTCTGGTGCAGCTCTTACATGTTCTAAATCCATCTGCAAAAGCTCCTTCTCTTCAATCTTCATTTCTGTGAGTTTTCATTTCACGAGTGTCTATTTTGAGATGCAGTGAGAGGATTTATCATATTTAGCCTTTGATTGTCGCTTACCGCGACTAATTTTGCCCGATGGGGAGCTCAATTTTCACTTTCCATTTCTTTTTGAAAGTGCAAAGTTGTAACCTCGTCCTTGGTTGCGTCCCCTGTCTCAAATGTTTGAGACACGAAAAAGTGTGCAATCAGCTTTGGGCTTGCGAAGTCGACAAGGTACACTAAAATATTATTTCTTTTCGGACCATCATCTGGTAATGTTCCTTGTATGGCCCACTCAAGACTATTAAAACGAGAATTGATTCAAAAACGATTTCTCGAGAGTTTCAGCTAGTATCTTCTTCCCAGAAAAAAACGCAATATACCAATGTAAAAACGTATCAAGGTGCTTCTCTAAGAATAGGTTATTATTATGATTGCCGATCAGAGACCATAGAGTTTGGCGAACTGAACCTTCAAAAGAGGCATTCAAGGCGTTGGGAGACCGATTCGGAGGGGACAAAAAAGTCGGCAAGACTGCGGGGCAAGCGCAAGTCGTCCGTTATTGTTACCATATTGTTGGTGGTGAAGAAACATTGTCTTAGTAGTCTCAGTACCTTTCTACTGTAGTTCATATCTGTTAACTGTTGGGCGCGTCGTGAGGTCGGACCCAAATTTCGCGCAGTTCTTCATTTTGATGGTAATCTATAATAATCTACTTCGAAAAATAACAAAGTTTATTCAATTTTTCTCTTTCATGTTCCATGCAAACTATAGTACTATCTATCACCTTACCCATCTTTCCATCAAGGCCCATTTGCACCTGAACATGTTTACGGAAGAGAATAAAGCGTCAGTGTCTAGCCCGATGCTGACTCAAAGCACAACATTGAGCTATGAATCAGAAAAAATTGGTCAAAGTAAGCAGCAATCAAAAGGTGAAAATGTTCAACTCTCTCTTAAGTTGTATCTGTGCCAGGTTTCGATGGGAGTGAACATACGGAAATTCAACATCTTTTGAACAAAGCAATCAAAGAAAATAAACAGTTGCAAATGGACTTGGAACGTGTACAAGCTGAGAAGGAGGCTTTGGCTTTAGAGTGAGTGTTCACAATATAAGATTGTAAATACCAAAAATTCATCCTATTTCAACAAACATGCCCATTCTTTTATTTGGCAAATTTCGGCAAATTCATAAGAATTGAATAAAATCGTTAAAAGGCAAAGAATTGGCGTCCCAGCAGTTATCGTTTTTGCAAAGCTTGTAGACATCGAACTTGCTGGTTAAATAACATTGTAAACTGGATATAGCAGGAAATTTTTATACCGGTACTTACACAAGTTTGAAGGCGTGAAAAGACACTGCATGACGCCCAAATCCTCGCCCAAATCGGTTCAATGAAATCCTAAAACAAACTTTTGTACTAGGTACCATAATTTAGTAGATTCCTGGAACTTGTCTTCATTACGTTAGTTAAATAAACGAGTCAAAAACACGCATTTTAGGGACACGGACGAAGAGCATTGTATTGAACCAATAATAATCCCCACCATTACCGAGATTCTTGTTAAATCCAAAGAGTACAGTAATTTTCACGCAGTTCAGTTATTACAGCCTTTTCTTCCGAATTTGCCAATCGATTAATCAGAATCCAGTAGTCATTGTTTTTTTTTTCTTCATGTTGTCTAAAAAGTCACTAGTCTACTGCAGTCTGTAAAATCTACGTCCCTTTCTTACTGACTAGTAACTTACACGAATTTACAATCAAAAATAAGGGGAAAATAAGGTTGAGGGATATGAGAAGTATTGAGGGAGAGAGTTTTAAGTTTTTCCTAGCTAAAAAGTAATGAAAAAGACAAGCACGACATAAAAGGGTTGCGCAAACATCGCTCGCCACATCACGAACCCCCCTCCAGGGAGCGACCGTTCTCTTCGATTTCAGTCGTTTTGACACTTGATCGGCGACGAAAAGGTGAAAAACAATTTTCACAGTCTTATGCGAGGACATCAAAAGCGAAAAAAGCCGGGAGATATAGTGGGCGAAAGAAAAACTTAACGCAGACTTTGCGCTGCAATATTATGAATAACGCCGTAGGAAGCGATAATTGTAAAATTGTGGAGGAAGCCAATAAATCAACTCATAGTAGATATACAACTTTGAGCACTGACAGAACGCCTGGGCAAACTCGTCAGCGGGAAATTTCAATAACTCGAAAACAAAGAGAAACACACGAGAAAATGAAAGAGAGGAGTACCGTATCGTCATATAGAACAGAAATGTTGAAAAACCAACGAAAACTGTCTTCGATGTCGCTTCACTCATTTACAAGGGATTCGGGTCGATATCTAAACAGTAAGCTACAGGAAGTCGACATCGCTTCGGAGAGTAGGAGTTGTTGTTCTAGGTAAAGAGACTGAATTTAAGATAGGTGTGTTAAACATGCAATAATCATTATTCGAATAGTTGTTGGTATATAAAAGCGTTGACGAAATCACGAAGCGAGATTAACTGTAGATGTTGAATCCATGATCAAAAATCAAAATAAAAGAATTGAAGCACCACGCAGATGAAAACATTGACATCGTCAACCGATGGGTTGTCTCGTATTCTTCTTGACTTCTTCAGTTCTTTAGACATTGACGGTGTCGTAAGCGATCAGACCATTAGTGACGTGGGCCCCACCTTCATTCCTGTTGGAAAAACACGTAAAGTGGAATAGGTTCGTTATCGACACGTACGAAAATCTCAAGTGGCTTCTTTTGCCAAGCGATAAGTGATTTGACTTACGAGCTCCTTCAGGGGGAAGCATGGAATTGAAAAAGGAAATGAATGAGCGAAAGAAGTTTTTATGGTTGGAGTGATCATCAAGTGGTCATTAAGGAAAATAGCAAACGCGCACACGTGGAAAGCAGAATTGCTAAGAGGAATAACTTACTTTTCAATCAGTTTCCGCATTTCTTCCATACTCATCCCATCCTTGCTGTTCATGCTCCGAATGCCGACTGTTTGACGATGACCGAGGGAGCGCAGATTTTAAAATAACAAAAAAAGCAGAGACACCAAAGTAGAATAAAGAGATCAGAACGATAAGCACACGATGAGATACAGTACACAAAAGAGATGGACGTTCACCTCCTTCACAGATCACATGCAACTTCGCTAAGGGTTAATAAAGCACAGAAGTTTAAACATCTTCGACGTTGAGGACGTCTTCTTTCATCCCACAATCCCGTTTTTTTTTCCTTTAGCCCGGGACCGTTCTTCCTAGTAGTAAATTCGAGACGAAAAATGACACAACTTACCACCGTAGTTACGATTGACCAAGTGCTCACGATCACATTCGGCTTCAGAGATTTCAGCGCTGATGGTCGAATCGTTGTTGGACGAGCTGGAAACATTGGCGGAATCATTTCCGCAGCGAGGAGGAGGTAAAGGTGGCTGAGGAGGATCCGGGTACGGTGGCAAGGGTAGATTCATGGTGCCGTTGCCGCGCAATTGTTGTCCGTTCATGCTGCGTCGGGCCAGCATAGTATTCTGGGTCGGGCTGGTGCCAAAATCCGGTGGCGGCAACGGTGGGTTGGTGTTGGTGTAGGAAGCGTACGAGTTGGTATCCCCAGCGTACATGTCACAGTTGGCCGGATCGTCATAGCAGTTCTCGGGAGCGTACGTGGCGCCGTTGGGCATCCGCATCATTCGATTGCCCGGGCCAGGGCGGGGCTGTTTTCAAAATCGAATTAGTTAATGCCGAGCAAATAAAAATAACGAGGGGGATTTCCTTAAATTACCATCGATTGAGAAGCCTGACGGTGATGAGCCATATCTTGTTGGGGTCCTCCATTGGGATGCGGGAAAGTCTGGAACTGGTTACCAGTCTTGTTGGGATCCATTTCCTCACGGAAGCCAAGCAGGTGGAAAGTAGCGTACGGGCAAATCTCATCATCCATACCTTCGTAATAAATAATAGGTGTGATTAGTAATACACATTCAAGTTTCTCTACAATGAAAAATTGTCTAAAAAAAAACAACAAGATTAGTAATTAGTGAACGAGTACCACACAGATTGTCATTGGCTCTCTTTTTTTGATAAAGTGTGCCTTCAACCGAGGGTAAGAAAACGTTAAAGAGTTAGAAAAAAAGGCAAAATGTCCAGGCAGAAAATGACACGAGGTAAGCAAGGGAGGGTATGGGATAGTTTACCTGCGTACAACGAAGCCCCAGACTGGTTTACCTCCTCACCGGGAACCGGCGCTACACGGCGCGGAGGAGGGTGGATCGACAGTTCGTCATAAACAGGTCGGCGTGGGTCCAGCGTCCGATAGGCGTGACAGTCTGCGTGACCTTTTTTTTCGTATGCGTTTTCGTATGTTTTGTTTCGTTTTTTTCGGTCAGGTATTTTTTTTTTGTTTGGTTGGAATTTTTGGCCAGAGATAAAAATGAATTCAGGAATGAAAACGCAATACAAATATAGCGAAAACTGAAACAGGATAAGCAGCAGGATCGTCCAGCAGGAAGACAACAAATTAAGTCACAACCGGTAACTTTGTAACGACACATTTTGTCTGAAGAAATGAAGTCACTCGTCAACTAACGTTTGAAAATCTCTCTGGTGACGGTAAATTTACAAGAAAAACGTGCATTGCAGGTATACGTGGCACACATTTGAACTCGAATCGAAAAAATAAGTAAGAAGTAAGAAAGACGAAAGAATGAATGAAAGAAGAAAATCTGAATGGAATAGTTACCGCGTTTGATCCGATCGCAAGTGTTGTACTGGGTTCCGTGAACCGGCGGAAGTTTGCGGTTGGGCGGCGGGATATAACCCAGCTCGTCGCGCATGTCTCCGCCGTTTCGTTTCATCGTGGCGTTGCCGGCTGAAGCTTGATTGTAAATGACATCATCTGTGACAAATGAGAATAAAATAGCTTAGGGAGTTGTTTGGCTAGAGATCCACAAACAGACGAACCTTTGTGGGTGTTGTTACGGCCCTTAAGAACGCAAATGACGACGATAGCGGCGATAATGACAAGAATGGCGGCGGCGGCCGGAACCATCAAATTAGGATTCATCAACATGGCAAGTAGAGGGTTATCCTTTTCCGATGTCTCTCGAGCTGGGGCAATGGTTCCTGTTAGAGAAAACAATGGGGTTTCATTATTGCAATTCACAATTAAGGACACAGGGAGCAAATATCCCATGAGCGGAAGTGAATTGTAAACATGCGTGAAATAACAGATTCCTTTTCTTGAAACGCTACCGAATGCCACAAACCGATATCAACAAAACTAAAAACTGACTTCTGTTTAGACGACAGCGCATCTCCGATTCTGTTATCTAAACAAGTGCCCACTTGAAAACCATTCACAACATTGGCGGTTAAACAACCCACTTGTAAAAAGGGAGACCCGGCCTTGTTTTGTTTACATTACCTCCAGTGAGGGTGAGAGTGGCAAACTCGTATTCGGCCACAGTCGAACCGGCGTTATTGTGGGCTGTGACGCGCAAGTTGTACCAAGTAGCTGGGCTCAAGTCTAATACGACGAAATTGCCACCTGGTTTGACGCTGTTTGATACCAAAGTCCAATCTTGATTTCCCCTGTAAAAAAAAAAAAGAGAAATTTGTATTTCAGCTCGCGACGGACGAGATGGTATCGACGTACTTTCCGCGATATTCGACCACAAAGTAAAGCATTGGGCAGCCTCCATCAGACCAGGCGCTCAGGTGAAGTGTGACGCTGCTTGCAGAGCCTTCAATGAAGCGGTTGGCATCCGGGACAGCTGGTGCAGATCCTTTGGTTCGGGTGTTGATCACGTCCGATCCCTCGCCAGTTCCAATTCTACATCAATCCAAGTAGTAGACAATAGTGGCCAGGAATTTCAACAATAGATAAACTTACGCGTTGTAAGCTCTGACGTAGAGTTGGTAGCGCGTTCCGCACCACAGGTTCTCAATCGTGTAATCCTGGATAGAGTTGCCGATTTGAGTCGTCTCCCAATCCCCGAATTCCGGTTTGTAATGAACAGTGTAGCCGTGGATGGGTGTCTCTTCTTCCTTGCGTGGTTTCACCTTGATCGTAATCGAAGTTGTGGTGGTAGACACGAGCGACAGATGTGGTGGATATGGAGGAGCTGTTCAAATATTTACAAAATGAATAATGACGGTTCTATTCGGATTAAAAAGGATTCTGAGACTAACCTTGGACTTGGAGTTGATGGGTGACTGTGTCTTGGCCGTACATGTTCTCAACGGTGCAAGTGTACTCTCCGGCATCATCACGGGTGACTTCGCGCACGAGGAGAGATCCTTCAGGGAGTAGGCGAATTCGTTCCGACGCGGCGTAAGGAGTTCCTTTGATTTTCCACTGGATTTCGGGCAACGGAGCACCGACAGCTTGGCAGGGCAGCTTGACGTCTTCGCGGTACGAGACGCTGAAAGTGTTGTCGAAAGAAGCAATCTTGGCCGGCACGCGGGTTCCAGGAGCGATGGTGACAGTCTTGGAAGGTTCGCCTTCTCCAACGTTGGTTGAAGCTGTGACCCAGAAATTGTAGCGTTCCTTCTTCTTCAATCCACTGGCTTCATAGTTCAGTTGGGACGGAGACACTTTCTGACTACGAGCATCCTCCTACACAGACAGAATACCAGTTTTATTGTTTGCACTTTCAATAAGAGTCTCACAGTAATGAGCAGTATTTACCGATCCTTCTTGAATGTAAACTGTGTACTGGTTAACAATTCCGTTTGGCAGTTCGGGTGCTTTCCAGCTGACTAAAATGGAATCAGGGGTCATCAAAAGAGCTTTGACGGCAGACGGAGATCCGGGAACTAGAGGATTTGATGACCAATTGTTAGTAAAAAGTCTAATTATTATTACAGGGTGAAACGCTACCATCTTGTTCCGTGTGGCAGTTGACAGGTACAGATTTGACTCCATCACCGCCGGCGGTGAAGGCCAAAACTTGCATACTGTAGTTAGTGTATTTGCGCAGACCGTGAAGGATAGTCTCGCTAGTGGTAATAATTTTGGCATCTTTGCTGGTCTCGTCTGGTTTGGAAGAATGAAACTAATCAAGCCACAGAACTCGGTAACGATAGGACTGCGGTAACTTACCGAACCAGAGCTGACTGGGTCCGTAAATGGCCTTGTAACCCTTAATGATTCCGTTGACGGTGTTCAATGGAGGCGATGACCATGACAGACGGATAGATTGAGAAGTAAGAGCTGTGCAAGTCACATCTTGAGGTGCCTGTTCCGGCGTTCCTTCGCCAGTGTGTTGAATCACTTCGTCGGACATGGGGCCGGCACCGACTCGGTTGAATGCTTGGACAACCACAGAATATTGAGTGTACATCCTGCAATAAAACGATATAAATCAGTCAATCGTGATGTCAGACATGTACAGAAAAGTACAGATACGTACTTTAGATGGGAGATGTTCAACTGGTGTTCTTTGCCCAGCTCTCGGCTAAACTCGACCGTCTCGAAGAGGTATGGTTTATCAGAAGTGGCCAATTTGTATCCGACGTAGTAGCCAAGGATTTCCCCGTTCCAGTGTTCCTTAGGGGGTGGCTTCCAGGAGACCTTGAGCGTGTTCTGATCCACTACTTCCACTTTGACTCCACGTGGAGTTCCCCCAGGGGCTACATAACGAATAGTATTAACTAATTGGTATAACTTGGAAATGGACAGCGGGGCAATTTACCTTCTTCAGCGGTGATGATGGTGACAGTTTCGGAAGGATCGGACGAGCCAACTTCGTTTTCGGCGACTAGTCGGAAGTGGTAAGTGGTAGCCGGTACCAAGTTGTAGACTCCAGCAACAGTTTGCTGACCAGGAACCAAGACGCGATCGATATCGGCTTGCCAATCACCTTTGCTAATTTTGTATTCGATCAGGTAGCGGGTGAGTGGTGAATTGCCATCGTAAGGAGCAGACCAGGAAAGTTGGACGGAGCGACCGGATTTATCCAGCACTTTAACTCCAAAAGGGACCTCGGGCGGTTCTGAAATATCAGATAACATTTAGTCTTGCAAGGTGATTTATTGCTATGGGGTAAACTAATACCTTGAACGATCAGGTTAATGCTGGTGTCGTCACTACCGAATGCGTTGGTGGCCACGCAGGTAAACAGGGCCGAATCTGTTCGTTCTAGTTTCTTAATACTCAAGTCGGACAATACTCCAGTTGGCAAAATTTCTTCTCGAATCGTGTACCTGATTTAAGGCAAAGAAATTAAATCGATCCATAAAACTGTTATGGCGGATGCTAATTTACCTAGGATCGCTCTTCGAGTCCAATCGTTTGCTGTTCATGTTCCACAAAATGCCAATAGGTTTCTCGCCTTTAGCTTCACACTGAAGGACGGCCGGCTCCCCTCGACGGGCAGTTTGGTTCTTAAACTTGATCTCAAATTGAGGTGGTGCTAAAATGATAACAAAGTTAATTTAACCATCAAAACATAGCCAAGTGAATCTTCTAGACCGTTACCTTGAACGCTAACGAAGATGACGGCCGATAGTCCAGCACCAATTCCGTTAGAAGCCTCACAGAGATAATAGCCTTCGCTGGATTTCTGGATGTTTCCGATGGACAGAGTACCATCCTCGATACGAACGTAGTTGTTGGAGCGAATATCGCGATAGTCGTTGGGAGTGCTCCCTATCGTTGTCAATAGATTTAGTTATTCGATCCAATAGATAGAGTCTTTGATGTCGATTTACCTGGGGCTTTCTTCCAGGAAATTTGGGGCTTTGGGAAGCCGTCGGCCTTGCATTCAATTTTGGCCTCGCTTCCTTGGGCGAAGGCCTTGTCCGTAGGCTCAACGATCCAGCGTGGAGGAACTTGAATGAGGAAAGCAAGAGTTAGTTTTCTAGTTCGCTAAAGATTGTCAGATAGGATTGGAAAAGCAAAGAAGAAGAAGTCGACATCGCACATTCCAGGAACAAATGTCATGCATTTAAACTTGTGACAATAAACGAGGAAAAGTTGTCTGAATCTCGTTTTGAAAATGTACAAAAATCCTGGAAAGTGGATACTACAAAAACTACGTTAACAACCTGTTCCAAGTGTATCAATAAGTTTAAGGGAAAAAGTAGAAAGTCAATTGGGAATTCGAACAGGTTTGCTTTTTGGAACAAATTGTTTCTGTGAAAGATAGAATAAAAATGGTGAAATCGGGGATGGATTTTGGTAAGGAAAAGGATTGGGGAAAGGGACGCTCCGCGTCGCGGCCTTCTTTATTTCAGTTTTTCAAAAAGTAAAAAATTTTTTTTTTAAATAGAAAAGTCATTCGCGATATTTTTCGTTCCCTCCCAGTCGCCGGAAAGAGTCTAAGACAAACCTACACCAAAGCAGCTGGACAAAAGACACAAGCGACGTCGCGATTTACCGTTGACTTTGACTTGAGTGGAGGAGCTGGAGCGGCCGGCCGAATTGTTGACATGACAACTGTAAGTGCCGGCCTGATGTAAATCGACGCTGTTGAGAATTAAGAGGCTGGTTTGAGGCGAGACTCTCGATACGGTCGATTCAGACACTTGACGGCCGTCGACCGTCCAGCGGAAGTCGAGTGGCAAGTCTCCAGCCGTGGCGATGCACGTCAACTGGACGTAGCTTCCCTGGTCGACTGATTCGCTGGGCAGGTAGAGCGGCAGGAGCGTCGGCCTCTCTGCAAATGACAACAATCGGACCCTGAACATTTCAGCCCACAACTTCTAGACAAATTTCCCGGACGCTATCTAAGTAAAATCGCTTTAAAAAATGGCGCGGCGACGGGAGGGTCCCTCAAAGGAGGAGATTTCGAGGATCAATCAAAGTCGACGAGTACCCTGGACGAGCAATTCAGCTGAATAATCGGCGAAGCCGGCCGTGTTTGAGGCGCGGCAAGTGTAGAGGCCTCCGTTCTCTGGTGAAACTGCATCGATGACGAGTAAATTTGTCCGCGAACCCACCCTCGTAGTGGACATTCCCAGTCCGAGTGAAGAAACGTTAGAACCCTTGAAATGCCACTGGACGTCCATTGGAAGATCACCCTCTATGGCCAGGCAAGTAACTTGAGCGGGCGAGCCTGCCATGATGGCCTCATCTCCGAAACTGAACGGGGAGATTTTGGGGGCAACTGGAAAAAATTTAGGAATGGATAAAATGAAAGGCCAGACGCGAGCGTAGATTTAAGGGACGGACAGAGGGGATTTTCTAGAGCTGGCCAAATGATGTCAACCGTTAATTATCAACTGGGCGGTGAATGAACTCGTTCCGGCAGCGTTGGAAGCCTGACAGGAGTAATTGCCGAAATGACTGGCCGCCAATGAATTGAAGACGAGCACAGAAGCTCGAGGTCCGGTCGGAATGACTGTGACATCTTGCCGGCTGGCCGTCAACAATTCAGAGCCGTGGTACCATTCTAAACGCACTGGATCGTCTCCTTTTGATAAGACGCACAACACCTGACTGGATTCGCCCTCGTAGATATCGCCGAATGCGAACGGAACAATCTCCGGAGCAACTAAAATTTCAAATTTTTGGCAAATTCAGATTTTAAGGGGAAATCGAACGCGGAGCGGATGAAGGGGAGCAGGGCCGGCAGTTTATCACTATGATGTTTGCTATGTATTTGTACCAGAGACGGCCAGGACGGTGGAATAACTAGCGCTGGCCACCTGATTGCGCACGGTACAGGTATAAGTTCCTGCATGATTTGTCGTGACTGAATCGATGATGAGCGCACTACCACGCTGGCCAACACTTGCTGTTACAACGCCCGTCTGGAATGTCGTAACATCGCCGTGGAATGTCCAAGTGAAATTCAGAGGCGTGTCGCCTTTTAGCGCCAAGCACTGGGTCTGGGCCGCTTCACCGGCATTCAACGCCGACTCCCCAAAATCGAAAGGTGCGATCTCCGGTGCGACTTTTTTTTTTACAAAATAATTTACAGTTTACAATTAATAGAGAGATACTATCTAAATTGACTAAACATTCTAAACGCTGGAGCGTCCGCAGAGTTAGGGGTGACAACTAAGAGGTTCCTTTGAATTTATTTGTAATTAAACCAACCAGAGACGGACAAAACGGTGGAATAACTAGCGCTGGCCGCTTGATTGCGCACGGTGCAAGTGTAAGTTCCCGCGTGGTTTGGTGTCACTGAATCAATCATCAAAGCACTGCTTCTTTGGCCGACGCTGGCCGTTACTACGCCTGTCTGGAACGTCGTCGAATCGCCGTGGAACGTCCAGGTAAAGTTTAATGGTGTATCGCCCTTAAGCGCTATACAATTCGTCTGAGCCGCTTCGCCGGCGTCGAGCGCCGAATCCCCAAAGTCGAAAGGTGCAATCTCTGGTGCGACTTTTTAAATATTTGAAATATCGAATTATTACCTAAAATTTGTACGTCATATGGCAGAGCGTCCACAGAGTTAGGGAGGACATATTTACAAGGTTCTAGATGCTATAATTTGGTGTTTTAACCAACCAGAAACGGACAAAACGGTGGAATAACTAGCGCTGGCCGCTTGATTGCGCACGGTGCAAGTGTAAGTTCCCG
>JACCDP010686939.1_pt1 | contig 13271 bp, 23 predicted proteins | sample 7445841 | NCBI WGS metagenome assembly JACCDP01 (sample SAMN15323441, study PRJNA562643) | freshwater metagenome | isolation source: river surface water | place: USA:Blue River Watershed | collected 2017-08-17
GTAACGGTGATCACCCTACTAGTGTGAATCATATCAACATCAAGACAGGGTAAATCCTTCCTAACGATCTGCTCACCAACATAATACCCGATTTGGTATTCCATTGTCATCTCTTTGATCCACTTAATCCTTGCGTTGCGGATTTCTTCACGCTCTTCAGGCGTTATATCAAATATTTTATTGCGCTTTATCATACTATTTTTGTTTATCAATTCTAATTACCGAACCCTGACCATACATTACTTGAATGTAATAAGACCCTAATTTATACATTTCACCAGTAAATTGGTTAGCGTAAATCTCATATTCATCACCAACCTCAGAACCGTACTTCTCAGCTACCCCAAGTAAAATCCAAAATAATTTTTCACGTGGTTCATAACCTCTCCTATATTCACGATCTCTATATTTATCGGAACCATACCAGTTATCAAGATGTTCTATTGATCCGTCAATATCATCCTTAATACGATTCCACATACGATCAACCCATCGATCTTTATACTCGTCTTCTCGTCTAAGTTTCTCCGCAAATTTTTCCAAAGATTCTTTTCCTTCAGGGGAATCAAAGAATGCGTTTATTTCCTCAATGGTCATCATTGTTCTGTTGTTGGTTTAAGCCACATACCCGTACCAAACATGATCTCAAGTATCCTCGGGTTAATTATTCTAATCTTCTCAAACAACTCAAGGGTTTTTAACGTGTCATGTTTCATCATCTTGAATACCTCATCTCTGATTCTTTCTTGTGAAACAACCAGTTCAAGTTTATCAACCACACTGTCCATCAAACAAGTTTCCATTATTGATGTTGAGATGGTAAATCCTTTGGTAATTGAGAATCTAAACGCTCTTAATAACCTCAACGGATCATCCAACATAGTATCTTTAGCATCCAATGGGGTGATCAACACTTTGTTCTCCAAAGCTGACATACCATCAAAAAAGTCAATGATATTACCATTCTCATCTTTTGCAAGTGCGTTCAAAGTAAAATCCCTACGCTGTAAGTCATCATGTAAAGTCCCAGGAAGAACAATTGGTTGTCTTGTATCTTTGAAATAACCAACTTCTTTACGGGCCATAACAAAGTCAGCCACACCCTCATATTTGTGGTTCTTAGGGAATTTCGCCCTGATTGTAAAGCAATCATTTGTTACCAAGAAGATTTCAAAACCCTCTTCCTTAAGGTAATTCTCAAGCACATCAAACATATCGGGTGCAGAGTAATGGGTCAATAGTAACTTCTCGTCAGGAACGGCAACATAGTCAACGTCCTTAGATTGAAGCCCTAAGATCTCATCTCTTACTTTTCCACCTACTTCATAAAACTTAAACATAACTTAATCCTCAAATAAATTAATTAGATACTTGTACATCTGATAATATTCGTGACCAGGATATTCAACACCATCACCTCTAAGACCAAGTGCTTTGGTAAACTCCGTATTTTCTTTTTTATACATCTCAAACATACGACTACCTGTCATTTTTGAGTATTGTACGTTAGCAATGCGATCACATAACTTAACAAATACAGCACCTGGTGTATTACGAATACCCTCATAGTATTTGTCGTTGGCACGTTCCTTTCTATTCTTACCCTTCTCATTAGTTACAGCGTAAATAATATCCGCAGCTTCTTGACCTAAGGCATCTTTAACGTCATTGTAAGACACACGAGTATCTTCAATCAAATCGTGACCCCAAGCACCAAGCATAATGTCGTTAACATCTTGGTTACCAGGGTGTAAATAATTCTTAGGTATCATCAGATACATAAATTTGTTAGCCATGTTAGCAACCATGCGCAAATGAAACTCATAAGGCAAATACTTATCGTACATATGATTTGTATTCTCGTGTTGGGTTAATACCCATTTAATTTCTTTTTCCATATTTTTTTAATTAATTTCATCCCAAAATCTTGGTGCGTTAGCCAGTGCGATTACAAAATAGATAGCGTAGAAAACTCTACCAATAATGGTTGTAAATAACCACCAATTCATCGGGTTCATATCCCATGCAATGAAACAACCAATGACGTATATGAATAGGTTTGCTATTAACAAAGGTAATAACACCATCCAAATAACATTGAGTATCGCTTTAATCCTGTACATAACTTTTTTTTACAAAGATAAGGTAAATAAATTTAACCGCCAAATAAAAAAGGGATAATTTTCATTACCCCTTTAATTTATCCCAAATTTCTTTGTGATTCTTTTTATAAAAATCTTTTGGTTCCCTGAACTGACATAGTTCTTTTGGTACCCTGTAGAACGAATCTAAGCCCTGTCTGTTGTATGTTTCTATGTGAATAACCTGTTTATACTCTTCGTTAAAGATAGTGTCTGAATCGCAAAATATAGCAGCCTTTGTCTTGGTTGATATTATGCAATAAAAATACTTTCTGGTCTTCCATTTTTCTTTTCGGCCAAGGAAAGATACAGTTTCAAATGGGAATGATTCCTCATTAGTAAAATCATATTTATCTTTCATCTCAACCTCGAACAAATAGCGCTGGTCATTGTGTTCTGTTACGATGTCAATACCATAATCCTCATCAAATGTTTCTTCTTTGATCACATGACCCTTACTAACCAGATAAGCGATTAATAGTTGTTTACCAACCAAATCGTTTTCAGCGTAGGACTCGGCAACGAATTTCCTTGCTTCGTATAAGCTCATTAATTAAAATAGTTTTTGATTTTATCAGCCAATATGATGATGATAAAATAAATTAAAAAACATAAACCAATAAAAATACCAACTGGTGGTATTAGTAATAAACTTTTTTTAAACTTGTTTAAGTTTTCTTCATAAATCTCATTGTAACCATCTTTAATTAAGACAGCAAAATAAAAATTACCCAATATGAGTAATACGATTAGTAAAATAGATGCTAGCATGTTATAATAATAATAAATATCGTTTATTAAGTAAAATGGATTTATTTATATAATTCAATAAAATCACTGCAAACACCAAAAAAACCTTCGATGTTATCACCCTCAACTGGTTGATAAACTATACCACCAGGCACAACCTCACCAGATTCACACCACATGTAACCTCTATTTGTTAAAGATATTTTATTACCGTCATGCCAAAAGAAATGTATATTACCACCTCTGGAATCCAGCTCAACAAATTTAGAAATAACCTCGATACTCTGGCAATGAATCCATATTCTACTTCGGTTCCTTTCCAACCAATCAATATCTAATAAATCTTTTGGTCCATCGGTACCAAGATGTAACTTCCCATCCTTAACCCAGAGATCCAACTTAACATCATAACCTTTGTTAATTGCTTCTTGGATGTATCTTTGTGTGTTTTCTAATTCTGAGTTAACACCATTAATATTACCTCTGTTGGATATTAGTTTCATGAGTTATTTCTTATGTGATCTTCGGTTTCTTGTGAATCATTTAATATCACCACTTCCTTATTTTCTTCATCAACAGTTAATGTTGTGACTGGTTTATCAACACGATACATGTATTGACCGTCAAGCATTCCGACTTCACCGTTAACCACGTTAAAATCTAAAAAGTCTTCTGGTAAGTTATCCAACCACGTCTTTAGTTCTCTTAATGTCATAGTCTTTTGTTTATTTCATGGAGAACTTCTGTACTTTCAGAACGTTTATTGTAGACAGCATCCCATAGTGTTTTATTTTTAAATTTTGGGTGTGGCTGCGTCTTAGCCCATCTTTCACCCCATTGAAAATCGTTGACTGTCCAAGTCAATTTTCTGTTTGGTTTCTTAACAAAGAAACTTCTAATTAATCTAATCAAGTACATCTCCAGTGAATAAAAATATAAGTGGTACTATAACATATTTGATCCATATCAGAGCCATAAAAACTATAACGGTATATGTTACAATCGCCACCCAATTGTATTGTTTTATTTTATTAAAAAACCCGATGTTTTCGAGCATTATGTATCCGCTTATAAATGGGTAGAATATCATACCCATAACAAACGTTAATATTCTTTTTAATATTTCCATAATTAATATTCTAGATCTTCAAAAATACGGATGCCAAAATCCCACACCAAGAAGTTAACGCTTATCACCCAAAGGTTTGTTGAAACACCAGTTTCAATAAAATTACCTTCTGGGTTGTGCGTAAAGTACGGACATGGTAGTAAAGCTATTTGCTTGAACCCACCTTTATTCCAAGTACTGTAACAATAAAATTTAATTCTAATTTTTTTCATATTCCTATTACCAGTTGCCATTTGAGCCAACCAATTATTAATTCGTAGTCACCATTTAACCATCTACTATGCGTTATTTTAACGTATGGTAATACATATATTTGGGACATAACTGTGTCTAAACTTATTCTCATGATTAATTACTTAAAGGTGCTTTGATTGATGGGTGTGATTGATAACCATGGAGAACAAAATCATTACTATCTAAGTGAGTAAACTGAGTTAAGTCATTAGATAATGATTCATAAAAGTCATTAGTCTTTAAATGAATTACCGATGGCAATTCAAGCGGTTCTCTACTAATCTGTTCCTTCGCCTGTTCAATGTGGTTCAAATACAAGTGAGTGTCACCCAAGTTTCCAATCAATTGGTCAGGAACCATGTTAACCGCTTTGGCGATGATCTCTAGTAACAACCCATAAGAAGCAATATTGAATGGTAAACCTAAGAATGTATCTACTGAACGTTGATTCCACATTAAAGAGATTGCTCGTTTGGGTAAATTAATCACATCACAATCTTCATGAGTGAATAGATTTGGAATAGGCGGAACCAAATCCTTCCTTTCATTTAAACTCAACTCTCTTGTATAAACTTGAAATCCATAATGACAAGGTGGAAGAACCATTTGGTCTAATTCACCTACATTCCAAGCATTAACCATCAATCGTCTTGAATCTGGATTTGTTTTAAGGTCGTTGATTAAGTTTGCGATTTGGTCTATTTTATTATTAGGGGGGAATAGTGGTAATCTATTTGGGCCAAAATCATCTTGCCAATTTCTCCATTGCTTACCATATACGGGACCGAGTTCACCCCACTGTTTAGCAAACTCATCATCGGTCTTAATCATGTTAATGAATTGTTCCTGGTTCCAAATTAAATCAGGGTCACCTTCACTCGTATTCATAAAGTTTTTGAAAGCGTCTCCGTCCCAGATATGGCAATTATTATCAACAAGGAACTTAATGTTTGTATCACCACGTAGGAACCATAGTAGTTCAGTTACCATAGTTTTCCAGGCCATCTTTTTGGTTGTCAATAAAGGGAAACCATCTCTCATATTATGACGGATGGTATAACCAAATATACTCTTGGTTCCTGTACCCGTCCTGTCTTTCTTTTCAACTCCGTAATCTAAAATTGATTGAAGTAAATCTTGATATTGTTTGTCCAGATTATTCATGTTATAATAATAGTAAAATGATTTTAATTAAGCAAGTGCTTTTGCGATTTCTCTACCAATCTCACGCTCTTTAATTGTTGCTCTTTTATCGTGTAGTTTCTTACCACGAGCCAATGCTATTTCCATCTTAAAAACACCACGTTCATTCTTGAACATCTTGTAAGGAACAATAGTAAGGCCTTTGATTAAATCCTTTTGTAACTTAACCAGTTCTTTCTTCTTGAGTAGTAACTTTCGATCCCTGATCGGTTCGTGGCTATAAGCGGTTCCGTTACCAGTTATGTTAATATTTTTAACATAAAGCTCACCATCAACAAACACGCAGAAAGCCTCAGTCATTGATATCTTACCATCCTTAATCGACTTAACCTCTGACCCGTGGAGTTGTATACCAGCGACCTCAGTCCTGATAAACTCATATTCAAACCTAGCTTTCTTATTTACAAACATAATTTTATTTTTTAGCAATGAATGTTCCCATGCATTTTTCTTCAAAGTTTTTTAACACATCACCCTTTTTCATTTCAACATTGAAACCCAAATTTAAGAACCTATGTATAATTTGTTCAGCTTTATCTTCGTAGTTGTAATGAAACTCAACAATCCATGTGTTAACCGATTTGATAAAGTCATTGGTTAATGTATCAAACATTTCATATTCCGATCCCTCAATGTCAACCTTCATCAAGGTTGGTTGTTCCAATCCGTTCTCTTGAATAAACTGCTCAATATTAATACACTGAACGTCAACAGCATTTGGGTTACCTAAATCAGTGTATAAACTATTACCCACACTGTGCCTACCCATATTAAACTGTTTGATCTCATGTTTACCAGTAATTGCTTTATCATAAATCACAACACGAGGGTGGTATGTGTGAAATGTTTCGTAAAGATGAGGTATCAAATAATTTGTTGGTTCAAATGAATATATTTGTTTGGCTATTAAAGACCACATGGTGAAAACACCTACATTGGCACCAAGATCGTAAACAACATCGTCTTCTGTGATAACAATCTTACCATCATATTCATCGTTATAGAACAAATCGATAAACGGCATATAGTTTAATTCCCTTGCGGAGTTATGGAAGAAGTGTTTTTTATCCACATCGCCCCAAATTACTTCAACAACTTGTTGTGTTTCTTTATTACCCTCATCAACAAAAACCTCAATCCTATAACCATTACAAGCTGGCCCTGGTTTAGATAAATCTGAGAGTATGTGACTATTGGGTGGGAATGATCCCCAGATTAAATCCTTAACCAAGTTACAATCCATATCAATTACTGCGAACCAAATATCTTTATATTCAATCGGCTGGGGGTTCTCAACCCTAAGTACATTATTTTCTACGGTAATGTTAAAATTCATTTTTTATTAGTTCTATTATTTGTTCAAGTTTTATTATGTGTTTGTCCTTTGGATTTACTTCAATATATTTCTCAACATTACCTCTTATCTTTGGTGTTATAATCGGATACGGGTTTGCCTTAACATCCATGAAAAATTGTTTGTTAAGGTTGATACCACGAATGATCTTCTTCCCATTTTGTTTATCATCTTGCACATGAACAATCAAATGTAACTTACCTTCACCAGTAACAACTTTTTTGTATGTGTTATTCAGTTTGTCTGGTCTAAACCATAGATCATCAAATATCATCATGGGTACATTGGGTCCAGTAACCTCAATATGTATATCTTTGCTTTCGATATACAAGTCAGCGTCACCTTTTTCATGGTTGTTATCCTGGGCGCTACCAGATATGTAATCAGTTGTACCAGCACCAAGACCTACAATATCAACCCTTAAACCTGTTTCAGCTTCAATTATTTCTTTGATGAGATTCTCTTTGGTAGCTGATTGTTCCCAACTATCTTTATATGCGTCCTTCCAAAAATTACTCATTATTGTTGTTTAACATATTGTTTATATAATTCATCCCGATAGTACTACCTGATATATAACCCATAAAATTACTCATGAAATTTGGGTCAAATGTCAATGTATCCATAAAAGTTTCATTGTCATCTATTTGATACCAGGTTTTAAATTCCCTTTCAGCGTCTTTAGATTTCTTAATCTCAAATTTTTGTTCAGAAACTGTTCCACCGCATAATGAACACATTTGTTTAACCAAAGTTATGTCACCCATAATACTGGGCACTATTATTTTATGCTCTTTAGCTGTGGCCAAATCACCATTCTCATCTGTATGGTCGCAGAGTCTAGGGAACTCTTTTATCTTAAGTTCCGTATCCAGTAACATGTTCTTATGAACATCGGTAAGCGCCTCAATCTTTCTTTCAAGCTCTTCCTTTATTTTTTTAATATCAGAAGCTATCCTATCTTTTTTAAGATGAAGTTCGGTTAACTCATGCTTTCTTTCTAAAAATGGATTCATGTAACAAAAATAGAAAAAAGAATTAATAAAACCAAATAAAAAACCCCGCTTTTTTAGGGCGGGGTATAATATTGATGATACGCAATGTTTTATAGATAAGTTTGTTCGAAATAAAGTACTTCGAACTTGTTGTTTTTGTCAACCAATTCAAGTGCGTTTAACAAATCGTTGTACTCAACAACAGATTCTTTTTGACCAGTTCTATAAACTTGTAAAAAGTCAAACGTTGTTAAATCTGTACCAAACAATTTAGCAGACGACATATTGTATTTGTCCATCAAATCTAATTCAATGGCATAAGCTTTTTCGATAATCTCAACAAGACCTGTAAATCTTTGGTTTGTATCGGTTACAGGGATTGTAGGTATGATATTAAAATCAGTCATATAATCCATCAAACCTTTAGCGTGCTCTAACTCAGTTAAAGCTTCAGCTTCAAAGAAAGCGGTTGCTTTCTTATAGTTAGCGTCTCTACACCAATTAGCAGCGTTTGCATAGAAGTAGTGAGCTGTATATTCATCTTTTAATCTAGCTGTTAACTCACCGATTGTTTCTGGGTTTAATTTTCTAAGGTTTGAACCACCCATACTTGGTTCCATTTCAATTGTTGGCATCCCAGCGCCCCCAGCTGTTTGATCTACTGGCATATCCATCGGTTCGTCAATGACAGCATCTACTGGCGGAGCATCAATACCTTCTGGGTTATTGATATCTAGGTCTTCAATAGCTTCATTCAATGATTTTTTATTTAGGTTTAAATCCATAAATTCTGATTTTTTAAATTTAAAATTACTCATATCCTTTGTTTTACTATAAATACTTCTTTTTGTTTAAAAGTACCCCTTATTTATTGTTTAAAAAATTATTTAGTTTAGACAGGTTCATCGTAACATTTTTAGGTACATGTGGTGGTGACAATATTAACTTAACATCTTTTCTTGATTGAGAAGCCAAATGATAAATTGTTTTGGTTTCTGTCCCAACATTATAAACACCAACTGCTTGGTTATTAACCAGTTGTATAACCAAATCGGAAATAACTGGTGTGTAATCAGCGTTTGTCTTAACATCATACCAAGCGCTATCATAAGGGAATGGGTATGGTTTGTGTGATAGCCTACAGATAAGATAGTTTTTTGCGAACGTTTTAATATGCGAGTCCGCTAATAATTTGGTTAGGCTATACCAATTTATATCTGGAACTGGTACATCCATTTCGGAAGCATTCTCAATTGAGTTTGAGTAAACATAATCTGTTGAGATGTGGACTAATTTTTTACCAGTTTCTTCACAGAAATTAACTAGGTACGTTGGAAACAAGTAATTAATTTGCATCATTGATGCTTCATCCTGGGAATATGTGTTAGTGTTGGCAATACAGTTTACAATTACATCATAAGGTAACATATTGTGTAACCAACTGTCAAAATTACTAACATCAAAACCATCTTTTTTTCTTGATAAGTAATCCCAACCAGTTTGTTTTATAATCTCACTGGCTAACTTACCATCACCTAATACTAAGATCTTCATACTAATTCTAATTGATTTTTATACCACTTAGGTACGTCTCTACCCTTCCAAGAGGCAAAACCAGATTTAGCACCACAGTAATAGTTGCGATACGACTCAACCGCATCATCAACTTTATATTCGTCAGGCATTGCTTTAGCTGGCTCAGTGAACCCTTTGTCCTCAATGTTTGGTTTATTCACAATACACCACTCAATTACATCTTGCGACTTATGTCTTTTACCATATCGATAGGTGTATTCGTAACACAACTCAAGACCTAACTCACACAAATACAAGTAGTTAGACAAAGACTCACGGGTCCAGATTGAACACGGATGGTTCTTATGTGATAACTTGTAAGGTGCTGCGGATTGACTATCTGTTATCCAATGAACACCACATAACAATTGCGCTGTTTCAAGTATCATCTTTACAACGTGCTTGTCAACATGACTTTGCGCACATTTTTTAACATCGTAATCTAATAAGAATATATTCATGGGGTAAAGATAAATACTTTTTAATTAACAACCAAATTATCTAGCGAATTTTGAGTAATCTGGTTTTATACCATGTTCATCTAAAGTATGACCAAGAAAACTAATCTCATCCTCACGTAACTTAGTTGACTCCTCAAAATAATCTAATATTGTTTCCATTTCAACCCTTAATGAATCACTGACAGCTTCTAATGAATCAACCCTGCATTCTTGTACTTTAATGTTATTTTGTAACTCATAGTTCTTTTGTTTTAAACTAAGGTTATCAGATACCATGTATGCTGCAATTACTGACACACACACCACCGTTATTATTAACCATGCTATTGTATCTAATTTGTGTTCTTTTTTAATCATAACTTTATTTTTTAAGGTATATATAAGATTGTTGGATTATCTTTATGTATGTCGATCATCCATTTAAATTTATTTAGATTAAACGGGCTTGAAATTATGTGACACCCACTTTTAGTTGGTATCTCCGCATAGATCTTACCGCCAGCTTTGATGATATCTTGAACCCTGTCATCCTTCTCAGCCATCCATTCGTCATCAAAGTCAACAATCCACTTCTTGTTCTTATCAGAATGGTGTTTACCACAGATTGTATCATAGGTATTCTTTACAGACTTGTGATTACCATCAGCAATAAGGTTAGCGGTTCTCCTCAAACATTCTAATGCAATCTTCTTATCATCCCGAACATTCAACCTAAGATAAGCCCTAGCATTGTTTAACTGACACTCACGGACAGCATACAGGTAGTACTTATGGTAATCTTCCAAAGAGTATATCTGGTAATTAGATATAACTTTGTTGTTACCAGTAAGTTCTGGGTTATCTTTCCTGCGTTTTATTACTTGCAGAAAATAGAACTTCGAGTTATCCTCAAAGGTCATAAAAGGTTTAAGTAGTTCGAAATTATCGACCATTACATTCCGTATTGATTAGGTTCAACAGTATGTTCAATTTGAACTCTAACACAATCTTGTGGTTGCGCTTCGTTCTTTAAAAAATTGTTTATATAACCCATAATGTTAGCGGCCCCAATTGGGTTAGCTGAGTGAACATAAACATGTGGAAAAGGGAAATAAGGTGTTGTTCTTTTCTTAGAACCTCTATCCATATCCAAGTATTCTGGGTGGACATTATAGAACTCATCGATCAACCATTTGGCGCAATCCAAACCAGTTTTCTCTTTGATGTTATTGTAATCCAACTTATAGTTTTTAATACCGTTGTAATACTCTGCCATGGCTGTCTCACCAAGATCATGGTCCAATGAAATGTGTTCGATATTATCGAAACCAAGTTCATTTATTTTAGCCACGAACTCATCGTAACTACGAACGACAACCCATTCATTTGCTGTGGGTGTGCGTACATCATCTAAATAGATATTATATTTCTGTGTCATGACACAAAAGTAATAAGATTTATTTAAATAACCAAACTATTTTTTAGATTTTTTATTGAACAAGAAATACAGCCCAAAGAAAAGTGCCGCAATACAATAGAAAATAACGTCCGTAATCCAGTAAGAATTTGTCCAGTTCATCGTCATCTTGAACAGTGCATCGAACCCAAAAGGGTTGAAAAACATAGCAAGCATTAAACAGATTGTGGAAAGCTTTTTTAAGAAAGCTGCTCTCCAAGTTTTTGTTTCTACTGTCATCGTCCATACTCAGATATTAGGATGTTTATAATCAACACAGAATGTGTATCATAAACATAAATATAAAGTATTTACGGTTTATTCTAAAAATGCGATAATTTTTTCTTTAATACCTGATTGTTTGATACCCTCAATACCACTTGGTGTGAGTACAAAGTTATCTAACCCCCAGTCTTTCCAGGATTCACCGTTCTTGCCCATGTCCAAATCATCAACAGCAACCCAATGAGTAATTTCGGGGTTATCGTGTAAATATTGTTTAATTTCGATAACACGAGTCATTTCCAAGTCCCATTGTGGTGACCATATCCAATTATTATACCATGTACATTGACCCAAATCTGGTGTCAACGCAATTGGTTTTTTAATAATCCCTTTGGATTCGTAGTACTCACCCATTTCTTCAAGGTTTGCCCATCGTTTCCAATCGGATGATACAACAATCTCGGCACCAGTCTTTTGAATGATCCCATTGAGAACCTTGACAGCCTTTTGATTGAAGTTATCAAATCGATATTCAACTGGCATTTCTCTAGTGGTCATGGATAATTTACGTCCACCCCATTTATCTTGTTTCTTAAAACGATTACCCCACTCTGAGGATAGACAGATTACTCCGTCATGGTCTAAAAATATAACTTTCATATTATTTTCTTCTTAATATTAAATTCTCGTAATTCTCTTCTTTTTTGAATTGTCTATCAATTCTATACAAGTGATTCGGGGTTAAACCAAACCATGGGTCAGAATGGTGGAATCTCACAAATTGTTCTGGCAACATATCAGAATCATCGTCTAATATTGCGTAGTCTACGACCTCTGGATGCTTATCCAACCATTCTTGAATTTCCTGGCCCCTTAACTCTCTTCGATCACCTGTAATTCCAACAAAGGTGCCTTCTTTGAAACCGAGTTCAGTCAACGCATCTGCCCATCTTTCGGGTGTAGATACATAACCTTCAATACCAAAGTGATGTTTCCACACCGAAGAAACGCAAATCTTGGTATCTGTTTCGTTACACCATTCACTAAGCCATTGCCATTTTTGTGGGCAAGTCTCTTCTTGTAATCGCTCAAATTGGTAATTGAACGTGAAAGACTTTTTGGGTGGTTTATAGTCGGCCAGTGAAACACCTTTAGATTGAATACCGAATAGTTTTCTAAAACGGTATTTTAACTCATACCACCATGTTATGGGTTTTCTCCACCGTCTCTTATGTCTCTCCTTATAAAAAACGGTGGAGTTCATAACCCCATCAATATCCAAAAAGATTACTTTCATGCGTATTGTGTTCTTAATAATTTAACGATGTCCATAGCATCATCAATTGCGTTATGGGTAACGTGTGGATCCATCTTTGCACGCTCTTTACAAAGTGACAGCCCTGGGATAGCCTCATCATTCTTCCAATCAACAAATAGAATTGACGGATCGATTGTTCTACCTCTAGCTTTCAACACTTGCTTCCATCTTGGTAATCTCTCCAAGAACTTATTATCGAAGTTAGCGAAGTTCTTACCAGCACCGTTAAAGTAATACGGTTTCATCTTGGATGTCAATGCTGGGTAAGTCTTACCGTTAATCACCTCAACCACTCTATTCTGATAAAGAGGGTTAAAAGTATCGGGACCGCCATCCAAAGCTTTGTGATCATATAAGAAATGGAAGATTCGTCTGGTGACATCTTCTTCATAAAGATATTCACGACCAGTTTTTTCCACTATCTCAGCCTTAGCCTCTGGAGTCTTAGCTA
>JACCDP011344244.1_pt1 | contig 13271 bp, 10 predicted proteins | sample 7445841 | NCBI WGS metagenome assembly JACCDP01 (sample SAMN15323441, study PRJNA562643) | freshwater metagenome | isolation source: river surface water | place: USA:Blue River Watershed | collected 2017-08-17
CAGAAGCTTTTGACATGGAATGACCTCGAAAAATGAGTGGCGGTGGCTCGTGAGCGTGCTGCCCTTTATTCTTTTTCAGCCGAGTCAAGACTCCAGCGCCGTTGGGCCCATCATGAGTGGACGCTAATCTCTGTCAGTTTAATGCATATGAGAAAACTCACTTGAGATACCGCAATCGCGGCGCGGCCTGGGTGCGATGAACAGCCCGGGAAAATCCCCCATTGAAAATTTATTCAAATAAGTAAGCGTTTTCGAGAACTCAGGGCCGTATTTTGTGACGGACCTTGACTATTCCCCCACGTTTCCAAGCCATGGCACAGGACAATTGGGCAGGGATCCTCATATTAATTTTCATTTTTGATATCTGATGAGTACAACCAAGATCACGCTGAAATCTGCAGTCCCGATGCCAGAAGCATTGGGAGCACCACGGATCGGTCAGCGCACGCTTAGCGATTCAAGCCAGTTAGCTTCCTCCAATAAACCCACGATGGCGAGCAGAAAAAAAATGCCGACGCCGCCGATCGACAGCACTGCCAGATCGGGCGCAAGTTGCAAGGCCTCATCGTTGACGCCTTACGGAGAAAAGCTTGATGCCTTGGCTGCTCATGCCTTGCCGACGCTATTGGGCATCACGCGTTTGTCTTCGCATTCGCCTTCGGCGCTGAACCGAGCCGTGCTTGAGCAAGCGATTGCAACGCCTTTGCGTGCCCAAGATATTCGCGCGCTGCCATCAACCTGGCCTGCAGATTTGATCAGCGACACCATGGTGACGAACTGGACGAGCCGGCTCGTTGCGGCCTGCGATCATGTGTATAGCGAGCGTGGCATGCAGGCTTATATTGAAGCGGTGACGGATCTGATTTTCGATGAGGGTAATCATGAAGCGGGTTTGCCCGGCTGTATCAGGGATTTTTGCGCCATGCTCACCAAAAACGCACTCGAAGTCGGTGTCGCACAGGGATTGGATCGTCGCTCTCTGCAGGGGCTGCGCAATACCGTGATCATTCGGTTTTTGATGGGCAGTGTGTTTGTCCCGCATCTGCGGCCTACGCTCATACGTGAGTCCACGAATGATGCGACGCTTTACGAGTTCGATCGTCAGCTGTTCAAACGTTTTTGCCATAAAACAAGCGAGATCATCGACATCGATGCCGAAGCGATTGCGCTGCTGGCGGCGTCACGACAGGCCAAGCAAGCGGCAGTTGCCTGAGTACATCCAACAAACTATCGCTTGTTGGACTATCTTGTCGTAATGCTCAACCTGGCTATTCGGACCGTCGCTTACTGATAACTGCGCGCATCCTCAATGACTTTGCCGTCATTGGGCAGGGTGCCGGCAGCGACCAAGCGTACATCGCCGCGCAACTTCGTAATGTCGCGTATGGTAGCTGCGATGGCTTCTGTTTCTCCCGCGAGTGCGGCGGGATCCGCCACTTCGCAATGCAAGGTCATTTGGTCATTTGCCATTTCACCAGTGATGACCAGACGCGCCTTGATGATTGCGCTATGGCGACGAGCTATGTCGGCGACCTGAGAGGGATGTACAAACATCGCACGCACTTTGGTGGTCTGATCCGCACGGCCCATCCAGCCCTTGATGCGCGTATTGGTTCTGCCGCAAGGTGAGGCCTCTGGCAAGACGGCGGACAAATCGCCCGTTGCAAAGCGAATCAGCGGATAGTCCGGATTGAATGAGGTAATCACGATTTCGCCAACTTCACCAGCGGGTACAGGATCGCCGGTGCCGGGCCTTACGATTTCCAGTAACAGTGCTTCATCCAGCACCATGCCGGGATTGACCTGACCACCCGTCATCGTTTCGTAGGCAATATTGCCGATGTCGGCCGATCCATAGGTTTGCAGCACATTCGGCACGCCATGTGCATTGAGCCACTGGCGCAGGGACGGTGGCAGCGCTTCCGCGCTGACCAGGGCGCATTCGACACTGCTGATGTCTTCAGCCATTTCCTGCGCTTTTTCGATGATGATCTTCAGGAATGAAGGCGTACCTGTGTAGACGCGGGGCCGCAGCAAGCTCATCGCCTGAACTTGCATTTCCGTTTGCCCGGTACCGGCGGGTATGACGGGACAGCCAAGCTTGATCGCACCACCCTCGACCATGAGTCCGGCCGGTGTGAAATGGTAAGCAAAACAATTCTGTATCAGATCGCCGCGCCGCACACCGAGTGCATGCAGAGGTCGCGCAAAGCGCCACCAATCCACACCACGACCCTCAGGATCAAAAATCGGACCGGGCGACATGAAGATGCGCGACAAGTCGCGGGTAGCTGTCGTGGCAAGACCACCAAAAGGACGTGATGTGCCTTGCAAGGTCTTCAGTTCAGATTTGCGCGTCACCGGCAAATGTGCCAAGGCCTCGCGTGAGCTGATATCGGACGCAGTCACGCCCGAGAGTATGGAGGACCAACCGGCAGTTGTTTGTGCGCGTTGTATCAGCGCAGGCAATGCAGCCAGCAATTCTTTTTCGCGCACATGGGGATCGCGCGATTCGAGCGCGTCATGGAAATCAGTCATGGTAAATACCAGAAAAGTGAATCAGGCCAGCCAGCGTTTGCGGCGGCGATAAAATTTCATGTCACGGAAACTCTTGCGATCACCACCGGACACGCCGAGATAAAACTCTTTGACGTCTTCATTCGAAGCCAGATCGGATGCAGCACCTTCCATGACCACCCGACCATTTTCAAGAATGTAGCCAAAATCCGCATAACGCAGTGCAATCGTGGTGTTCTGTTCCGCCAGCAGGAACGAGACCTGTTCGGTTTTATTGAGGTCTTGCACGATGCCGAAAATCTCTTCAACGATTTGCGGTGCAAGTCCCATCGAGGGCTCGTCGAGCAGAATCATCGAGGGCTTGGCCATCAGTGCGCGACCAATGGCGCACATCTGTTGTTCGCCGCCAGAGGTGTAGCCGGCCATTGAGGAGCGGCGCTGCTTCAGGCGTGGGAAATAGTGATAGACCTTTTCAAGTTCGTTTTTCAATTCGTTGCGCGAAATCTTGCGCGTATAGGCGCCGGTCAGCAGATTTTCTTCTATGGTCAAGTGACCAAAGCAATGACGGCCCTCCATGACCTGCGACAGACCACGCCTGACCAGCTCATTCGGGGTCAGTTGATCGATGCGCTCGCCATTGAATTCAATGCTGCCCTTGGTCACATCGCCACGTTCGCCTCGCAGCAAGGTGGAAATGGATTTCAGTGTCGTCGATTTGCCCGCACCATTCGCACCCATCAGGGACACGATTTTCCCTCGTGGTACTGATAAAGATACGCCCTTGAGCACAAGGATCACGTGGTCATAAATGACCTCGATGTTATTGATAGTCAGGATGGTCGGATTCTGATTCATGGTGGCCATTCCGTTGGACTGCAAAAAACGCAGGACCCCGGCCTATGCCAAGGTCCTGCGATGCACGATGTACAGTCTTTTCTAAAAAATTTCTACTGCTGCGTTTATTTCAGGCAGGCTGCCTTGATATTTTTTTCCTTGGCGTAGGTTGCCGAGGTTTCTTCAAGCAGTCTGCGCACCAGAGCCTTGTCGCCAGTGATCCAGGTTTTGGACAATGGGACCCATTTGCTGCCATCCCATTGTTGTACCTTGGTCGCCCCCGAGCCTTCGTGATCATCACAGGAGGTTTTCACGGGTGGGAACATATCGGCCACGCCGAGTGCTTTCTGACGTGCTGCATCCACATTCAGATTTTCGAGGCCCCAGCGGACTTGTTCGCCGGTCAGTACTTTGCCCTTGCCAAATTTGGCCTGAGCATTGCGCATTGCCTCCACCATCAACACACCTGCCACAATACCGCGCAAGTACATCGTGTGACCGATACGATCTTTTTCGGCCAAGTTACCTTTGCCCGCGCCATAGACTGTGCTACGGATTTCATCGAGCAGCGGATAGTTGCCCGGGGTCGTAAAGCTCATGGTCGTAAAGCCTTTGGCAGCATCACCTGCCGGTACAGCATCTTCTTCTGCGCCAGCCCACCAGACGCCCAGCATTTTTTCGCGCGGGAAGCCATTGCGTTGCGCGGTCTTCAGTGACACTGCGCTCATCACGCCATAAGTCCAGACGATGACAAAGTCGGGTTGTACCTGACGAATCTGCAGCCATTGCGACTGCTGATCATTGCCCGGTGGTTGAACGGGAATTTTGATCAGTTCAAAGCCGTATTTGGCGGCTTCTGCCTCAAGCACCGGTAGTGGTTCTTTGCCATACGCGGAGTCGTGATACAGGTGAACGATTTTTTTGCCTTTCAGTTTATCCAGACCGCCCATTTTGTCGCCGAGGTAGTGCACCATGGCGGCGGCTTGATTCCAGTAACTGGTAATCAGCGGGAAGACATAAGGAAAGACTTTGCCATTGGCTGCGTCCGAGCGGCCGTAACCCAGGGTAGTCATCGGAATCTTGTCGGTACCGACACGATCAAGAATGCCGTAGGCGATACCTGTGGAGAGTGGCTCTACCAGCGACGCACCACCGTTCTTACTCTTGAGGCGTTCGTAACATTCCACACCACGCGAGGGGTTGTACTCGGTCTCGCACTCTTCCCAGATCAGCTTGACCCCATTGATCCCGTTATCGCGCATATTGACCAAGGTCATGTAGTCAATGATGCCACCGTAGAAGCCGCTGCCACCGGCAGCATAAGGACCCACGCGGTAAGACAGCATCGGTATGAATTGCTGTGCCATTGCCGTACTGGCAGCGGCGAGCAGCACGACGCTTGCCACGAGTGATTTCAATAATTTCATAGTCTCCTCCACAAAAATTAATCGCTACAACAAAGCTCTCTAGTGCGGGAAAGGCCAGAGGCGCAGTTTTTCTTTGGCAATTTGCCACAGGCGAGCCAGTCCATGTGGCTCGACGATCAGGAAGAAAATGATCAGAGCACCAAAGACCATCAGTTCCAGATTCGATGCCACCGCAGTGGAAATGCCGAGCGCATGTGCCAGCACATTCAGCACGGTGGGCAGCAAGACGATAAACGCAGCACCCAGAAATGAGCCCATTACCGATCCGAGTCCGCCAATGATCACCATGAACAGGATGCGGAATGACAAGTCGAGGTTATAGGCTTCCGGTTCCACTGTGCCCAAATAGGCATAAGCATAAAGGGCACCCGCCACGCCGCAATAAAACGAGCTGACCGCAAACGCCAGCAGTTTGGTGTGCATCAGGCGAATGCCGATCACCTCGGCGGCCACATCCATATCCCGTACGGCCATCCAGCAGCGGCCGATGTTGGAGCGCACGAGATTTTTCGCCAGTAGAGCGAGCAGCGCAACAATCACGAGCACCAGCAGGTATTTTGTCATCGGTGTATCAAACACGAAGCCAAGTATCTCGAGCTTTTGCGCCGTGATTACGCCAGACGAACTGTAGTTGGTAAACCACTGGACCTTGGTCAGTGCCCACACTACGAAGAATTGCGTGGCGAGTGTCGATGCTGCCAGATAAAAACCGCGTACACGCAAGGACGGCAAGCCAAAAAGAATACCCAGTGCAGCGGCGCACAAGCCACCCAGAGCAAACGCCAGCAGCAGGGGAATATCCGGCACGCGCAGCACGAAATTGTAGGACGCGAATGCACCCACCGCCATGAAAGCCGCAGAGCCTAGCGAGAGTTGGCCAGCATAGCCGGTCAGTATGTTCAGGCCCAGTGCGGCCAGGGAGAAAATCAGAAAGGGAATCAGGATCGCTGAAAAGAGATAAGGCGTTGCGACCAAAGGCACCACGAAAAAGGCCAACGCGAGCAAAAGCAGCATGCCGATGCGGTCCTGTCGAATGGGAAAAATCTGCCCATCGGTTTCATAGGTGGTTTTGAATTGTCCTGCTTCACGGTACAGCATAAAAACTCCCTGAATCTTTGAGGCGCCAAATTTCAATGCGCAATAGCGTCGTTACCCCAGCAGCATCTGCAGTGCCTGCAAGCGCGCTCGGTTCAGCGCTTCAAATCCGTCGGATGATTTTTTCACCAAACAAACCTTCGGGCCGCACCAGCAGAAAGCCCAGTGCCAGCACATAAGGGAACCAGCCCTCGATACCGCCCCCAACAAACGGGCCGAGATACACTTCGGCGAGTTTTTCTGAAGAGCCGATGATGAGCCCGCCAATGATTGCGCCGGGTACCGAGGTAAACCCGCCGAGTATCAGCACAGGCAGCGCCTTGAGGGCGACGAAACTCAGCGAAAATTGCACGCCATTGCGCGAACCCCATAGCAAGCCCGCGACCAGCGCGACAAATCCGGCCACACCCCAGACAATGCCCCAGATCTGCTGCAGGGGAATGCCGACTGCGAGCGCCGCCTGATGATCATCTGCGACCGCGCGCAATGCGCGACCCACCTTGGTTCGCGAGAAAAACAGTGCCAGTCCGGTGACCAGCAGAGCGCAGATGGCAGCAGCGGTTACATCGAAGCGCGAAATCACGATGTTGAACATGTTCATCATGCTTTCCATCGGCACATCCTCAATGCCCAGATCCAGACGTTTCACATCCGAACCCCACATTAGCTGCGCCATGCCTTCGATAAAAAATGTCAGGCCTATCGTCGCCATAAACAGCGAGATTTCCGGCTGATTGACCAGAGGCCGTAGCACCAAGCGCTCAATCGCCAGCCCGAGCAAGGCCATGATTCCTATGCTCACAAGAATGGCAGCCCACAAAGGCAGCCCCAGCTCGGTCAGTGATACGCAGGTGAGCGCAGCAAAAAAGACCATTGAGCCCTGCGCGAAATTGAACACGCCCGAGGCTTTGTAAATCAGCACAAAGCCCAGCGCGACCAGCGCGTACATGATCCCGGAGAGCAGGCCACCGATGAGGACTTCAAAGAAAAAATTCAGATTCATGGATGCAGGGTCCTAAAAACACGGTATCTCGGCTCGCTCGGCCAGCACGCCATTCAATGCGCGACTCCCAGATATGCATTGATCACATCCTGGTTGTTGCGCACTTCATCCGGCGTACCATCGCCAATCTTCTTGCCGTAATCCAGGACCACCACGCGGTCCGAGATATCCATCACCACGCCCATGTCGTGTTCGATCAGCACGATGGTGGTGCCGAATTGTTCATTGACGTCGAGAATGAAGCGGCACATGTCCTGCTTTTCTTCCACATTCATGCCGGCCATGGGTTCATCCAGCAAAAGAATTTTGGGTTCGGCAGCCAGTGCACGGCCCAGCTCCACACGCTTTTGCAGGCCATAGGGCAGGCGGCCTACGGGGGTCTTGCGGATATGCTGAATCTCGAGGAAGTCGATCACTTCCTCGACTTTCTTGCGATGCTCGATCTCTTCGCGGCGAGCCGGACCGATGTACAAGGCCTGCAGCAGAAAATTCGACTGCATTTTCAGATTGCGGCCGGTCATGATGTTGTCCAGGACCGTCATGCCTTTGAATAGCGCGATGTTCTGAAATGTGCGCGCAATACCGCTCTTGGCTGCGGCATGCGTATCCATGTCATGGCGATGCTCACCGCGATAGATGATTTCACCTTGCTGTGGCCGATAGACGCCATTGATCACATTCAGCATGGAGCTTTTGCCAGCGCCATTGGGTCCGATGATGGCGCGTATTTCATGCTCGCGCACATCGAAAGAGATATCGGTCAGTGCGCGCACGCCCCCGAACGAGAGCGAGATATTGCGCAGGTCCAGAATGACGTCGCCGATCTGACGGCTGTTATTGGAATTCTCGATCATCACGCTGCCTTGCGCGCTGGCGCGAAAGTTTTTACATCACGAATTGCGAGGTCGGCGCTGATCATGCCTTGACGACCGTCTTCGAATTTCACTTGCGTCTCGATATATTGACGCGCATTGCCGGCATACAGCGCATCAATCAGTACTGCATATTTTTCTGCGATAAACCGGCGCCGTACCTTGCGCGTGCGGGTCAGTTCGTCATCATCCGGGTCGAGCTCTTTATGCAGTACCAGAAAACGATGAATCTGCGATCCCGCCAACAGTGCGTCGTGAGCGAGATCGGCATTGACCTTTTCCACGCATTCCGCAATCAGTTCATACACCGCGGGCTGCGCAGCCAGATCTGTGTAGCCGGTATAAGGCAGATTGCGCCGCTCAGCCCAGTTGCCGACGGCTTCCATGTCAATATTGATGAAGGCATTGCATGCATTGCGCCCATCGCCGAAGGCTACGGCTTCCTTGATGAAAGGGAAGAACTTCAATTTGTTTTCGATGTACTTTGGCGCGAACAATGTGCCGTCCGCCATCTTGCCCACATCCTTGGCGCGGTCGATAATTTTCAGGTGACCATCGTCATCGAAAAAGCCGGCATCGCCGGTGTGAAAATACCCATCGCTATCGATGGCTTCGGCGGTATCTTCCGGTTTTTTGTAATACGCAATCATGAGGCCGGGTGAGCGCACGAGGACCTCACCACTCTCGGCAATCTTGACTTCCACACCCTGCATGGGACGACCGACCGTGTCGAGTTTCACATCGCCGGAGCGCTGCATGCACACGGTCACACAGGTTTCGGTCATGCCATAAAGCTGCTTGAGATTGATACCAATAGAGCGATAAAAGTCGAACAGATCAGGCCCGATCGCTTCTCCGCCCGTGTACGCAACGCGTACACGCGACATGCCCAGTACATTTTTCAACGGGCCATACACCAGCAATTCACCGAGCGCGTACAGCAATCTGTCGCTCAGAGCCACCCCAGATTTGCCATCCAGAAGTTTCAGTCCTACGCGACGCGCGACGCGCATGAAGTAGTGGAAGACAGCTCGCTTGATTGCGCTGGCATCTTCGATGCGAATCATTACTTGCGTCAGAATGTTTTCGTAAATACGCGGTGGTCCGAAATAATAAGTGGGACCAATCTCACGCAAATCACTGGTGACGGTTGCGGGTGATTCGGGGCAGTTCAAACAAAAGCCGCTGATATGGGACATCGCAAAGGAATACAGCAAATCGCCCACCCAGGCTAATGGCAGGTAACACAAGACTTCATCTTCGGGTGTAAGTCCGTCAAATGCGATCAAGGTTTTGCTGGTCGCAATCATGGCCGCATGCGAATGGCACACGCCCTTGGGTTTACCTGTCGTACCGGAGGTATAAAGAATGACGGCGATATCATCCGAACGTCCGGCCAGAACCTCGTCCATGAAAAACGAGGGCTGATTTTCAGCATGCTTGCGTCCCAGTGCCTGCACTTGCTCAAACGAGTGCAAACCTGACTGCGCATAATTACGCAATCCGCGTCCGTCGTCATAAATGATGTGAGACAGGCCAGGTACCGTTTCCCGAATTTCGAGCAACTTGTCGACTTGTTCCTGATCTTCGACGATGGCGAAATCGATGCTGGCATTTTCCAGTACATAAGCCATATCGGCGGCGGGCGCATCCTGGTACAAAGGAACGGCAACGCCCCCCAGACATTGCGCCGCCGACATCGCCCAGTACAGACGGGGTCGATTGTCACCAATCACTGCGAGGTTCATGCCACGCTTGAAGCCCAGTGCGGCGAGCCCGCAAGCGAGTTGACGAATGTGTTCGGCCGCTTTGGACCAACTCGTGGTCTGCCAGATGCCCAGATCTTTTTCGCGGAACGCAGGCTTGTCGGCACGCACTCGCGCGTGCTCAAGCAATAGACGCGGAAAAGTATCCGCTACCGAAGTTTGCCTCTCCATGGGCTGTCATTCATTCTTTTTTGGGTTGGACGGCGCTGGTGAGTACTGCACCGATGTCATACGCAATCATAACCACCTTGTGACTTACCGGTACTCATTTGCATGAATATCACACAAGTTTTCATGTTGCGACGCAGCATCCCGGGCGTTATTCGAATTTAAATTCTGGAACCGCGCGGACTATCAAGAGTCCATCAAGGAGAAAGTGCCGGAGACTTTCTTTCTGTCCGGTGTTCCCTCATGCCTATTCGACCGATCCAGCTCTCGCTGCGTTTCATTCTGCCGCTGGCGCTAGTCATTGCATTATCTGCGTTGGTTTTATTGCCTCTGGTCGATGATTTGACGCAGCGCTGGTTTTTGCGCGATCTCGATACGCGCGCCCATATGGTCGCTGCATCGATTCGAGAACCCTTGATCGATTATGTGATGCTGCAAGATGCAGACGCGATGCAGGATTTGCTTGAGCGTGCCGCTATCGATGGTCATTTGCTTGCGCTGGGCTTTTGCGACGTTGCAGGCTATCTGCGCTATCGCAGCAGCGCCTTGCCGCAACAGATCAATTGTCGCGGAGCCTCAGCTTCCGCCACGCGTATCAATCAAATTGCCTTGGAAGAGAATGGAATTGCTCTGGGCAAGCTGCTGCTCGCACAAGACACGCGATTTATACAGCGCCGCAGTGATGAATTCGGCTTTTATCTGACGCTGGTTTTTTTGTTGATGTTCCTCGTGATTTCCGCACTCGGTGCGTGGATTGCGCACTGGAGCTGGAACGGTTGGGTAAGCGCCTTGAAAAATCTGCTGCGGTTCGATACGGCTTTGCCCGCAAGCAGCGCACCGCCCGAGTTCCGGCCGCTGGTGGGCAATTTGCGTGCGATGCTGCATCAGATGCAAATTGAACGTCGCGTACAACTGCACTCGCCACAAGCTTGGACGCCACAAAAATTACGCGCACTGCTACATGATGAATTGGCGGGCGATGAAGTACTGGTGGTTTCCAATCGCGAACCCTACATCCATGAACGGAGCGAGCAGGGCATTGTCGTGCGACGTCCGGCAAGCGGTCTGGTGACGGCGGTGGAGCCGGTGATGCGCGCGTGCTCCGGCACCTGGATTGCGCATGGCAGTGGTACTGCCGACCGCGTCACCGTCGATGTCCACGATAGGCTACAGGTGCCGCCGGTACGTCCTGCTTATACGCTGCGGCGCGTATGGCTGACGAATGAAGAGGAAGAAGGTTATTACTACGGCTTTTCCAATGAAGGCTTGTGGCCGCTTTGTCACATAGCCCACGTAAGACCGGTGTTCCGCACAGCCGATTGGGAACAGTATGTCGCCGTCAATCAGCGTTTTGCCGATGCCGTGATCACCGAGGCGCATACTGATGATCCGGTGGTATTGGTGCAGGATTATCACTTCGCGCTTTTGCCGCGCATGGTACGAGAAAAGCTGCCCAAAGCCACCCTCATCATGTTCTGGCATATTCCGTGGCCCAATCCGGAATCTTTCGGCATTTGCCCATGGCGAGAAGAATTACTCGAAGGCTTGCTCGGCAACACCCTGCTCGGTTTTCACACACCTTTTCATTGCAAGAATTTTCTTGAAACCGTCGATCGCTATCTCGAAACCCGCATTGAGCATGAAGCATCCACCATTTCTTATGGTGGCGACCTGACTCAGGTTGAACCTTATCCCATCTCCATTGCCTGGCCTGATGCCGATACAGCGCCCGATGTGGTGCAGTGCCGGCGCGAGTTGCGCGAGAGTCTGCATCTCCCGCAGGATCATCGTATCGCGCTGGGCGTAGACAGGCTGGATTACACCAAAGGTATTGTGGAGCGCTTTCAGGCGGTCGATCGCTTGCTTGAATTGCGCCCGGAATTGATAGGACGATTTTCGCTGTTTCAGATAGCCGCCCCGAGTCGTTCCTCATTGGACGAATACCAGAGCCTTGAGGCGCGCGTACGCAAGCTGGCGCATCAAATCAATCAGCGTTATTCGAATCCGACCGCGCCCTCCATCGTGCTGCGCATCGAGCATTACGATGCCGACCAATTAGCGACGTGTTATCGCGCAGCCGATATTTGTCTGGTCACCAGTCTTCATGACGGCATGAACCTGGTCGCTAAAGAATTCATCGCAGCGCGTGATGATGAGCTGGGGGTGTTGATTTTGTCGCAATTTACTGGCGCTGCAAGAGAACTGCATGAAGCACTCATCATCAATCCGTATCACATCGAGCAGGGCGCGCAGGCACTGTATCGTGCGCTGACCATGCCTGCAGCAGAACAGCGCGAGCGCATGCGCAGCATGCGTACGCTGGTCAGAGACTTCAATGTGTATCGGTGGGCGGGATTGATGCTGCTGGATGCCGCTAGGTTACGCCGACGTCAGAGAGTGACCGAAAAAATTCACTCCCACAGCCGGTATTCTTTGCGCCGTGCCGTATGAGGCCCTTGTTCTCCGAAGCAGGCTATGCAGCATTGCGCGGATTCCTGATGCAGCCCGCCTTATGCCTGTTTGATTTTGATGGAACGCTCGTGCCTTTGATCAGTAATCCTGCGCTGGTCAGGCTGTCGGCATCCATTCAAGCCCAGCTGCAAGCGCTTCAGTCGCGCGCACCAATCGGCGTCATCACTGGACGCTCGCTGGCAGATGTGCGCCAGCGTCTGGGATTCGACCCGGACTACGTGATCGGCAATCACGGTCTCGAAGGATTGCCCGACTGGCAGCGACACGCTGAGAGAAATTTTGAGCTCTGCAGTCAATGGTTCTCGTCGCTTCAGCCTGCGCTCGCTCCATTGGGTGAGTCCGTGTGGATCGAAGACAAATCCTATTCGCTGACGGTGCACTACCGAGATGCACAAGATCAGATTTCGATCGAACAGACTCTGTCGACCTGCTTTGCAAACATGCTGCCAGCTCCGCGCGTCATTGCGGGAAAATTTAATGTCAGCCTTCTGCCTGCCAACTCCGGTGATAAAGGTGTCGCGGCAGCACAGTTGCTTCTACTGTCGAAAAAATATCGAGCACTGTATGTCGGTGATGACAGTACTGATGAAGATGTCTTTTCATTACACCGTCCCGATATGTTTACCGTTCGTATAGGCGATGAGGTGTCGACAGCAGCTGATTACGTCATCAAAGATCAAAAAGCTATCAAGCAGTTACTGGACTTGCTGCTGAGCTGGTTGCCGCCGTCATCACAAACCGAGTCGACACACCGAAGCGCACCAAGGCCATGAGCCAGCTGGATCTTGGATTGATAGGCAATTCGCGCACCAGCGCGCTGATCGACAAGAATGCTCGTATTGTGTGGTGGTGTTACCCGAATTTCGACAGTAATCCGTTGTGCTGCAGTTTGCTTCACTCTGACGAGCATAATGCCAGTGCAGAATCCCACGGGTTCATCGATCTTCAGTTTGATAACGGCCGCACAGTGCGCCAGACCTACCTGCGCAATTCCGCCATTCTGCAGACACGCATGCAGGATGATCAAGGCAATGTGATCGATATCACTGATTTCTCGCCCCGTTTCTATTTACATGGTCGCATGTTTGCGCCTGCGATGGTGGTGCGCATGATCAGG
>JACCDP011282130.1_pt1 | contig 13270 bp, 30 predicted proteins | sample 7445841 | NCBI WGS metagenome assembly JACCDP01 (sample SAMN15323441, study PRJNA562643) | freshwater metagenome | isolation source: river surface water | place: USA:Blue River Watershed | collected 2017-08-17
CCCAATCGTCGCCATTTGTAGTAGTGGTGTAGTAGACCCAATACTCAGCAGATCCATCAGAAACAAGGTTAGCATTGAAGGATAGAGTAAGGGTAGCCACGTATGGGTACTGACGCTCTGCACCAGTATTGTCCACGAATACCACAGAGTTCTGGTCCTGAGTATCGAAGTTGGTGATGAACACTCCTGTTCCTCCACCGTCTGGGTTGGTAGCAGGGCTTGTGTAAAGCGTGTCACCAACGTAGTACAGTAGTGGATCGGCAATCTTGCCAGTTACAACAGAAGGAGTGTTGTCGTTGATATCGGCATTCTGACGAAGAGCGTACTGGACGAAGTTGTAGACTTCCTGTAGGCTCTGCCCATTGCCGTCAATGATGATTCCAAAGTTGTATGATCCACCGACAAGTCCGGTCTGTGAAACAGGGGTAGCAGAGTATGTAATTGACATTCCATCGAATGGAGAAACGTCTGCTGGGAATCCAGTACCAGAGGCCTTGATTGCTGTATCAACAGTATTGATCTTGAGGTCGGTACCAGTAGAAATTGGGAATCGGTATGCGATGCTATCCATGGTCGTTACACCAATGTCGCTTAGAGAAGCGTCACCGAACAACTGTCCCTGTTCACGAACGAACATTGAGAATGATGTTCTGCGGTCGAAACCATCGGAGTAGTTTCCATCACCGTTTGGATCATCAAGAATCTTTACTGCTTGGTTTACCTGACCAGTCAACTGGAAGTTGGTAATTGTTGAGCCTGCACCCTGATAGAAGTACAACTGGTCATTGGATTCGATAGAACCCAGACCAACGATACCCGCCCACTTCTGAGTAACGTTACCAGAGGTGTTTCGAACGGTCCATCCAGCGGTACGGATCAGATAGCGAGAAGAGTCGTTAGCAAGATCCCATCCATCAATGAATTCAAAGGACTCGTCCGTAATAGGTGTCATGGGGAAGGGGAATGCAGGAAGGTTCTTGGTATTAGGATCGTTCTTCCATTCCTCCTTCAAGAATGAGTAGAGCGCCTTTAGGGTTACTCCGTCGCTGGACAAGTTGCCAGTTGCGTTCAACTTAATGACCTTTGTGGTCGTATTGATAAATACTTCTGTAAGGCCGTTGTCTGTCGCCCCATCAGTAAGACTATCGGGATCTGTAATCAGAGCCATATGTTTCTTCCTCCATCCCCGTCAAGGGCTGTATTTTCCTTCATTATATCACGAATTATGGACCATATGTGAGGGTGAGGTGGTCGTTCCAAGAGAATGTGAACTGTGCAGTACCCTCGGCCCAATCGACAGAAGATCCAGTCCCAGAATCGGTGATTCTCTTTATTCTCCACGCAGATGCGCTCGCGGGGGTACCGGGAAGAGCCTGTCCAACATAGGTAATACCGGGAACAGAGGTATCTACCTCAATGTCGTACACTTCATCTTCCTCCGATACAATTACTGATTCATTTCCCTCTGCAATGATTACTTGAACTACTTCCTCATTGACAGATACGTCTATTTTATCATTCTCAATTGAAACAACGACTTCGTTCTCTATTACGGAGATATCTACACGCTCATCAACTACCGCCACCGTGACGGTTGGCTCCGTGATGGAGATATCTACATATTCTATATCAGGTACTACCGTGGCGGTTTCCTCTGATATGGAAACGCCTACAGCCATTACCTTGTTACCTCTGGGGTAACGATGAACTTGCCCTCAAGGATTCTATTGACAACACCAGCAGGAGTTGTTAGTTCTATGTCGTAAACATAGTCTTTCGCTACCAAGGTAGCAGTGAATGCTGCGTCCATGGTGATCCTGATCATGCCTCCACCAAGAATCTCAATACCACCAAGGCCACCAACAGAGGTTGCAGAAGCAACGGCGGTCTTTGAAGCGTGCTTCTCTCGCACTTGCATGGAAACGCTGTATCCTGTAAGATCTACTGGAACATCGTTTACACTATAAGTAAGTTCTTGAACGAAGGTTGATCCTTGAGGACACACCATATTGTACTTGCCGGGAATCATAGATTCATTATAGCAAACCCATGCTGTTATCGAATCGTTATCACTGGTACTTGACAAGGTATCAAACTGTCATTACAATTGTCTTTAAGAAAGAAAAGAGAAGAGAAGTCCATCTTCCCTTGGTGTAGATACCTCCCCGAAGGGGCTTTGGCATACCAGAAAGTAGAAAATGATACAGGTTCTTGATAAGGGTTATGTAAAACTCGTTAACAATATGGGTTCTGATCTTGATATAGTAAACTCCGCGAGAGTTAGTTTTCTTAAAGAAGTTGATACCCTTGAACAAAAGGACGTTAATCTTATCAACTTTCTGGTAGAGCATAAGCATGACGCCTGTTTCAGGCATTGCACCATGACCTTTGAAATCTATGCCCCGCTGATGGTGGCTCGTCAATGGTACAAGCACGCCGTAGGGTCTACTCATCTAGACGATTCCCTTGGATGGAATGAGTCCTCGCGCAGGTATGTGACAGAGAATGAGGAATTCTATATCCCCATGCCAGACGAATGGCGCGTAGCCGCAGACAATAAGAAGCAGGGCAGCGGTGGACAACTCAATCCCTACTATGGTGCCAAGTACACTCAACGCCTACGACGTATTGTAGACGAGTGTGAGCAGGTTTACAAGGAGGCTCTTGCAGACGGGGTAGCCCCAGAGCAGGCACGACTTCTTCTACCCGCCTATGGAATGTATGTGCGCTGGCGCTGGACCGCTAGCCTCAATGCCGTTCTCCACTTCCTCTCCCTTCGCCTTGATTCTCACTCTCAGTTTGAGATTCAGCAGTATGCCAAGGCTGTGGAAAAGTCTGTTCACCAATACTACCCCATCACCTCTGCCGCTTGGTCTAAGCATCGCGTCTAAATGATATAATCGACATATGCTTATTCAATTGCTTCTGCGCCGTGGAACGACGGCAGAATGGACAAGCGCCAATCCCGTCCTCGCTGATGGTGAGATAGGCCTTGACACAAGCCAAGACAAGTTCAAGATCGGTGACGGTGTTACGGCATGGAACTCGCTGGCATTCGCTACTGGCGCTGCTGGATCTTCTGGATTGAACCCCGTTTTCTCTAGGCAGGGCACTCTTGGCGTACTTACTGGTACACAAAGACTCTATGTTGAAAGAGCGGGAACGATTGGTGTCGTGAGGGCGTCTTTGGGCACCCCTTCTGTCGGTTCCCCCGTGGTAGTTGACGTAAATAAGAACGGTACATCCATTCTCAGTGCCCCAATCTCCGTGGCAGCAGGGCAATACACCGCAACTGGTACAATTAGTAATAGTTCGTGTGTTGCTGGTGACTATTACACAGTAGACATTGACTCTGTAGGTTCAACCTCACCGGGAGCAAACCTCACAGTAACAATCTATATTCTATAAGGGAGATTTAAAACATGGCAGGAGAATTTTCAGACACAGGCGGAAAGAGAGCACTTGATGCGGTAACTGGTCGCGCAACCGCTACTGCAAGGACAACATATCTTGCTCTACTTACTGCTGCACCATCGGATGCCACCACTGACGGAACTATCACGGTGACAGAGTATGCCGCAACAGGCTACTCTCGCCAGACAGTTACGTGGACAGCCCCAGCACTCAACGGATCAAGCATCCCCGAGTCATCTAACTCTGGCGTGCTTACCTTTGGCCCATTCACAGCAGGTACAGGATCAACCATCACCCACGCAGCACTTGTTTCAGCCGCTTCTGGCACTACTGGCGACATGCTTGCATGGTGGTCACTTGATACCTCTCGTACCCCAGCGGTCAACGACTCAGTTAGCGTTGCAGCGAATGCGTTGAAGTTGTCAGTAGAGTAATCGGGTGACTCTCACATGAGTCAAGGTGATACCGTATGGCGTATCTAGGTGGTTTTGGGTCTAACGCTACTAAGACAGTACAACAGACCCTAGCAATTACCGCATCTTCAACTATTCCCGCAGGAACACTGCTTGTTCTTGGTATCTCTTGGGACAACATTGATGCTGCTACACCGACAATTTCTTCTGTCTCCACTTCTGGCGGCGGTACGTGGACTTCACGAGGCACGGCTAACGTTGGTGTCTCCGCTACCGCAGGATCAGGTATTTTCACTGCCGTCTACACAACGCTAACCACCAGTTCCATTTCCAGTGGTGCCACAATCACCACAATTACATTTTCTTCTGCATCAACAGCATCCAAGGCTGCGGCAATCGTCGGCTTTGACAACATGCTTGAGAATCTTCGTGGATCGGTAGTTTCTGCAACATCTACTGGTGGTGCGCCAAGTGCTGTCACAACTACCGCCCCTGTTACTGGTGACGTAGTAGTAGGTGTCATTCTTGGCGAGGATAACGCCACCCCTACCGCCGATGCCGACACTCTCAATGGCTCGTGGTCAGCGATCTACGGCACGGCATCCACTGGTGCGGGTGCTGCAACTAACGTAGCCGTTGGCATTCAGGCCAAGACCGTCACTGCTGGCGGTAACCAGACATTCAATGCTACGACTGCCAACGATTCTGTAGCCTTTGTCTTTACTCTTGCCACTCCAATACCCGCTACCTTTAGCGGTCAGTCCACATCTGACGGATCTGGTGTAGTTACCGCTACATATAAGCCAGACATTATTGGTCAGTCTACATCAGGTGGTTCTCTTCCCAGCCTATCCGCTGTCAACACCTTTATTCTGACAGCACAGTCAAACTCTTCTGGTACGCTTGGCGCTGGAATCAAGAGTCCTACTTCTGCGTCTGGTCAGTCCAACTCTAGCGGATCTGGCGTCATTCGACTGATCATCCCCGAGAGTGCGTCTGGTCAATCGACCACAGCAGGCTCTCTGGCAGCCTTTAGAGCGCAGGGTATAGCCGCATCAGGCATGTCAATGTCTGCTGGCGCAGCGACCGTTACAGCGACTCGTAGGCCTACCATGATCGGTCAGGCAACGTCTGCTGGCTCCCTAGCCCCCATTGTTGCATTTAGGCCTACAGCAACGGGCCAGTCCAACGCATCTGGATCTTTCAAAGTTGGTATAGACTCTCCCGGTAGCATGACGGCAACGGCATTTACCTACGGAGCGCTTGCGGTAGGTACAGTGTCTCTGACCTATCTTGATGGACAGTCTAGCAGTGCAGGGCAGGCCGCCGCAACATTCTCTCTCAGCGACCAATTCATTGGCTGGGGAAGCCCAATCTAGCATTTCCCCGAGCGCGAAAATGTATATAAATAAATACCCCTTGCACGATCTTGACAATGAGAGTACACTATGCCTATGAGTCCTAGAGCGAGAAAGCGTGCCGCCAAATGGCGACTCGCCCAGATCATCAAATTGCATACTGGCTGCATAGATTGCGGCTACGCCGAACATGCAGTCGCCTTGCAGTTCGATCACTTGGGCGACAAGCGCATGAATGTAAGCGACATGATCCGTAGTGACTATGGATGGGAAACCATCAAATTAGAGATTGCGAAATGTGAAGTAAGGTGTGCCAACTGCCACGCCGTTATGACGCGGGATCGGAAGAGGAATCGCCTTGAAGAGGGATTTCTCCCGTATCAACCATCTTCACAAGAGAGTCAATCTTCGCATGAAGAGTATGGTTCTCCTGCAAGAGCAAAAGATTCTGACGACGCAGTTCGGCAAGTTCGGTCTTTAGCAGGACTATTTCATCGGTGGCATCTTTGAGTTCCTTGGAAAGTGTCTCCATGGTCATCTGCATGAGTTCCACGGCAGACTGAGAGGACTCCGTAAGAGCAGTGTAAATGTCTCCTAGGTTCTTGCGCCTGTTGACAAGCCAGCCTATCGTCAGTGAGATGGGTACTGCAAGAAGGCTGATGATCGCAACAATTATTCCCTCGCTCACCACTTACCCCTTGTCAAGGCGCGAATGTCCCAATAGCGAACGGCGGTAGCAATGGCTAGACTCAGCCACAATGCCGCCCAGACCCAGAGCAATGGCCCTGATTCCCCCGCAAAAACAGACGGTGGCACCCATGGGGTGCTTATCGCAATGACAAAAGATGCCGTGGATATGAAGAGCCAGCCGAACATCTCCCATACGAGTGCGTGTGCTATCTGCTTGGGACGACGCTTGAAGAATGGAATCTGCATGACAGTCAATGCCGTCATGACGAATACAGATGCAATAACAAGATAGATATCCTCTACGAGGATGATCCAGTACAATGGCGACCCCCCGAACTTCTCAGGCCAGTTAGGGTCTAGGAAGTTGTAGAACCCAATGAAAAACACAAGGAACGCCACAAAGAAGTCAAGAGGTCGTGCCTTGATTCCGAGTGACGTTCCGTGTGTCATTCTGATCCCCTGCCGTAGCGGGTGTCATTTGGGTCAAGCCAGTTGATGATGACGGGAATGACCGCCACAAGTCCTGCAATCAGAACGCCCCACCATGCGTCAGCATTGGGAATAGATCCCGTGGTGGTGAGAATAGCAAGAAATGCTGTGAGAACGGAGGCCCCGAACACCTTCAACCATGAAAAAACGAGTTCCTTATTCATTTGTAACCTCCTTTCTCATTATAGCATTTTTTTTAGGACTACCTACCACTTTAACAGTGGGCATCGTCCATGCTCTTCCGCCGTTTTTGACGACACATAGCAGAAGCACAACTGGCAGATTCCTTCGACATTTCTCTCGCATTCCCCGCAGATTTCCAACCTCTGCTTGCGAATCTCAATGTCAATCAAGGAGCCTTGCCCCATTTATTCAGAGGACATTGTGCTTCGGAAAGCCATGTCTTGAGTGGCATGAAACAATGACACTCCTGACACGAGTGAGTGAGTTTGTGGAAACGCACACACCCACGACAGATTTCCAATCTCTTGTCACGAATGTCCTTGTTCGTATAGTTTCTTCCGTCAAGCAAGTCAAGTGGTGTGACTGCTGAATACTCTTCTTCTGTCTGTGGGATGAACGGCTTCTTTTCCATGTGCCCATTCTACCAAAAGTTTAAGATTTCTGCATTTTTGGCATATACCGTTTCGTTATCAAAATGTTATATTCAATTTGGACAAAAGTTTAAAGTTGCGGTTATGTGTACGATCCGCAAATCGGACATATCGGACTCAAAACTATAGACCGCACGTTGTCAAGCCGAAACTCAGAATTGACCGATCATTATTCTTTGACTGGTATCCATGACTGTTCATTGACCATAATGACCGCTCTAGGACTTGCATACTGTCATACCCCTGTGCTAATGTATTAGTAGATAGAGAAAGAAAGGAAGTGGCAACGATGACCACCATCTACAAGGTAAAGGGTTACTTCGGTAGCGTAGGCATTGAGGTTAGCGCTACTGCTAAGGACATTGCTGCTATGGCAGTAGACTCTCGTTACACCATTGAGAGCATGAGTGTGTATACACCTGCTATCCACTACCGTACCGCTGAGGGTTGCGACCGTTGCACCTATGATGAGTACGTGCCTCACTACAACTGCATGTACCATGGTAAGGCTGTTGGGCACAGTGAGGCCCACTGCACTGCCCATGCCTGCTACTAACCGTTACCATACCGTTACCTAGTAGGCTTGACATAGCACCCCCTAGGGTGTATGTTAGTACCAAGAGATAAGAGATAGGAAAAGAAATGATCGTCTACAGCGTCATCAGCACCGACCCCTATGAGGGTGACCGTGGCCCCATGTTCTTCAAGGAAGAGGATGCATGGGCATGGGTAGATAGCCCTGAGCAGGGTGGTGTCTATGCAGACGACCCCTCCATCCCCTTCGGTCACCGTGAGTGGTGGACCGTCATTGCAGAAGAGGTGCGCTAATGGATAGGCGTATGGCTAATGCCCTCCTAGTGTGCGGCCTCATTGTGGCTGCCCTGCTTTTCCTTGTGACAGGCTTCAATGATAAGGGTAGTGCTACTGAGGTGGCCCTCCTAGAAGGGGTACCTGTAGAGGCTACCTCCGCAGAGTGCGATGCTATGTACCATGCCATATGGAAGGTCAAGCAAGAGCCTTCCCATAGCACCCTTATCAGTGTAGCCAACCAACTTGACTGCCCCTTCTCTGAGTAGTAAGATAGAAACATGAACAACAAGCCTAAGGCAATCATCTTCGACATGGACGGTACCCTTGCCAATGTGAGTGGTATTCGGCACTACCTTAGGCCTACCCCTCCTAGTAGGAAGAAAGACTTCGATGCTTTCCATGCTGAATCTGTTGATTGCCCCCCTAATCCTAGTGTGGTTAATCACGCTATGGTTGCCCATCTACTAGGGCACCAGATCATCATCGTTACTGCACGTAGGGCTAGGTGGAGGCACCATACTGCATGGTGGCTAGCCCTACATGGTGTACCCTCGGATGCTATGTTCATGCGGGGGGACAAGGATAACCGCCCTGACTACCATGTCAAGAGCGATATCCTAGACGCTATCCTCCATACATGGGATGTGGTCCATGCTGTGGATGATAACCCTAGTGTCATTGCCCTGTGGGAAGAGCGGGGTATACCAACTACCATCGTGGAAGGATGGGAGGACTAATGTCTAATGTCACCTACCATGGGGTAGACCCTGCTCTGGGGGTAGATGAGGTTGGTATCTATGACTATGGGAACGATACCGTAAACCTGATCTTCTTCTCAGGGAAGCGTGCGAGCAACGTTGCTATTACTAGGTTTTCTAGGTGGGAGCGACAGTTCACTCCATGCAAGGCGTACTTCGATGTACCCCGCCAAGAGGTGGAAGCCTTTTTGGAAGAGGTCGGAAAACCGTTGGAAACAAAGAAGATTCGGGGCCAAAAAGTCCTTTAGTACCAACGGTTTTTCGGCTTCGGGGGCCGGGACGAATCGGGCAAAACGGACATTTAAGACTTAAGAATCAATGTCCCGAAAACCCTTACGTACCAACAACTTTTAGCCATGAAAAACCCTTTATTTGCAACGGTTTTTGAGCCTACGGATTTCGTTGTTTCAGCCCCCAAACACAACGAAAAACTTTTTTCTGCCAATGTCCGATTTACCCTAGTTTGCATACCCCTCCCCGTATACCGAATGTCAGACCCCCATGCTACGCTTAACGTAGAAAGAAAGGAAAGACAATGATCCGCATCTCAACTACCGACATTCGCGTTGGCGACAAGGTTCGTACCGCTACTACTGAGGGTGTCGTTACTGAGTACCGTTTCTCCCATACCCGCCCGTACATGACGGTCATGGCATCGTGGGGACCGACCCGCGTCCACATGACTAGCGCGGGTAGCGTGGAATTGCTCTCTGGCCTCAATGGTCGCAAGGCTTGCGAGTCATTCGGACGTTGGTAGTCGTTACCAAACCGTTACAATTACATATCTGACAAATCGGACTTCCAAGCCTCTGAATGTCAGACCCCCCTGCTAGACTAAAGGTAACAAAGAAAGGCAAGACAATGATCAAGACCAACGCTTACACCGATCCTCACTACTTCGTGGGTAATGACGAATACTACGTTATCTCGTTCCCTTACCCCAAGTATAACGAGATTGATTTTGAGGTTTGGTCTAAGGATAAGGAAGAGTACCTTTTCACTCTCACTTCCTGCCGTCCCGATCTGTCTACCTCCGTTCTCTGGCGGTACCTCAAGGATGGTACTACCGACTACGTGACTTTCTTTACTACCGATAAGGATAACGTCTAATGTCTAGGCAACAGTCTTTCCTCTGCTGCGTGTGCAACAACGAAAAGGATATGTATTTCCTGTTCCGCGCTGCTCACGGGCAGGTAATGTGCCTCTGGTGTGCAGAGGACAACGGTCTTATCAAGCCTAAGGGTGGAAAATGGTAATCACTTTTAACGACGTTAACGGCGTACCCCGTGAGCATAATATCGGGGAACAGGATTTGGAACTCTGGCTCGCTGGCTATACAACTAATGGAAACTACCCCGTAACTAATCTAGAGATTGTGGAGATTGACTAATGAACACTGAGAATCTGACTGAGATTACCGTCACCCTCAATTCCTTTGAGGTTCTGGTTCTGGCTGGCTGCATTGCGGCTGCCCCCGCTGGTCCTGAGATTGTTGAGGATTGCATTAACAGCATTGCTCGCAAGATCACGGATGCGGTTGACCTCGCATCCATTCCCACCATCTAAAAACTCAACAGTACCAACGACTTTCGGGCCTCCCCCATTTCCGTTGCGGCCCAATGGATTTGGGGAGAGCCGAAAAGTTGTTTAGTACCAACGGTTTTGCGGCCCCGGCCCGTTTTCCACAGGTTATCCACACCTTAAGAACCCTTAAGTACCAACACTTTTTAAGCCCCCACACCGAAAAACCCTTGCAAATCAACAACTTTTTGCCTGTGGATAACTTGGGGAAATTGTGGATAACTCTGTTACCAGAATGTTATCTGTGAAGGCACTTTCTGGCCTTCGAATGTCAGACCCCCATGCTAGGATCTAGGTAGATCGAAAGAAAGGTTACACAATGTTCGTCTACCTCGTCACCACGACCGATGGTTTCACTACCCGCGTCGTTACCGATGGTGATCCCACTGACCACCCCGCGTTCTGGGGTCGCGTCCTGTCCGTTGAGACTCTGGGCCTTGAGGGTAACCTCCTGTCCCTAGTGTCAGACCCCTCTGCTAAGGTGTAACCATGAGTACATACGTTGCGATCAAGAGCGCTTGTGGGCGCGTCACTTCCAGCATCGACATTTTCGATCTGGACCTCAACCCTCACGGGATCATCTGCTGCCCTGAGTGCGAGACTATCATCCAGAGCCGTGAGGCATGGGATGACTATGAGTATGAGGACTACATGGAAGAGAATTGGGGAATGGACGGTAACGAGTGATGATGAAGATTGAGCGACTGACTCGCACTCCCGATAATGATCCTTGGTACGTGCGTGATGCACTTGACCTTACATGGGATTCCATTTACTGGCTGTTCCCTGACCATACCCGCGACACTCGCTGGTTCCCAATCGACATTACCCCTCCGTTCTAAGGAAATACCGTGTACCGTGTCTACTACATGAACCTGTTCCTCAAGTCATTCCCTACCCGCGATGCCGCGCTGGAATGGCGCATGAAGGATGCAAACAAGAATAGCCGTTCGATGGATGACTATGAGATTCTGGATGGAAGTGATTTCCTGTGATTTCGTACAATGATCTGACTGAGATTCAGGACAAGTTGATGGAGTGCATGACGCTCCTGTACCTTGGATACAAGGATGACCCTGAGGCTCATTCCCTCGCCCATACCCTCGTTCATATCTATGACGACATTGAGTTTAATCTGATCCTTGGAGAGTCGAATGTTTCTGACGCTGGTATGTGAACTGGACGGCAACACTCATTGGATGACCTTTGACGGTGATCCTAAGGATTGTCAGGATCAGGCTAACGCTTTCATAGGTGACGGCATCTTCGTTACCCGCGTAGTTTTGATTGGAGAGAAGTAATGTATGTCGTGACCGTATCTCACAAGAATTCTCTATGGACACAATGCTATGGGCCGTTCGATACCTACTTGGAAGCGCAGGAATATTGGAAGGAAAACTATGGAGAGCATTACTACCGTACCCTCGTGCTACAGGTGGTGAGTCCAGTTGAGTAAGCCTAACCGTGAGCAGACACCTCAGGAGTTCCAATACACGTTGGCAATGAAGAAGATTCTGCATGACATGGAGTATGTGCAACTCCAACTCAATACCGCCAAAGGTGCTGGGCTGCAAGGGGTTTCGGGTGGTGCCCTCAAGGTTGTGGAGGCTCGCATCTATGACCTCAAGGCCGCTTGCTACAATGCTCTGAAAACTGTTTAATACCAACGGTTTTCGGCCCTTCGGGGCCGGGGCGTTATCAAATTGTTATCTTAAGAACTTGACTTAAGAACCTGAGTCTGATAGGCTTGGGCTACCAACCAACGAAAGGCAAGCCATGTTCTACTCTGACGCTACCGATTCCTACGGCGACGATTGGGACTACCCCGACAACTGGCTGGACGAGCCTGACGAGGATTTCGATGACGCCGATCAGGAGTCGTGGATTCCTGAGGACGCCGCTATGGAATACGCTTGGGGTGATTGCTAGGCCCCGGCTCGCTCTCAAAACCGTTGGTATTAAACAACTTTTAAGAAGAATATGTTTTAAGCACGAACATATCCGTTACCCAATTGTGACCTGTCTGGGCTTGACTTCGCATGTTTCATGGTATAGGATCTAAGTATGACGATCAAGAAGCGCAAGCGCACCAAGGAAGAAATTCAGTATTGGCAGGATATCCGTAGGTCTAATGCGGCTACCCCCCATCGGAATAAGTCTAAGTACACTCGCAAGCAAAAGCACCGCGACTTGACTTTTACCTCCCACTAGGCTAGGATCATAGCATGACACTCACTCTCACCCGTACCCTCGCCACTTCCAAGGATCGCAAGGTGGCTAACGTAGTTTCCAAGAATGGAAAGACTGCGGCTATCTCTAATACCTTCGGCCTTGCTAGTGGCGCTGCCTTTTCTTGTGTCGGTGCCACACCCTACTGCGAAAAGATTTGCTACGCTGGCAAGTTGGAGAATCTTTTCAAGGGTGTCGGAAAGCAAATGCTCTCTAACTATGACATTCTTTCTAGTGCATCCTATGACGAAATGCTTTACATGCTTGACGGCATGATCGCTAAGTTTATTGCCGAGTCCAAGGCTCGTGATGCGGAAATGATTTACCGTATCCATTGGGACGGGGATTTCTTTTCCTATGACTACATTCGTGCATGGGCAGCCATTATCCGTGAATATGACATGGTGCAATTTTGGGTCTATACCCGCGACCACTATGCGGCTGGTTATCTGTCTACTGAGGGCGTGTCTAATCTTTCTCTCTACTTTAGTGCCGATCCCGATAACGTGGAAACGGCAGAATATGTCCATGAGACTTTCGGCGTGCGTATTGCAGCCGTGGCAGATACTTTTGCAGAGTCTCAGGAATTGGTCAAGCGCATTACTGGCAGGGTAGGGGCTAAGTGCCCTGAGCAGACAGGCCAGATTCCCCTTATCTCTACTAATGGTAGCGCGTGCGCGTCGTGCGGCTTGTGTGTTCGCAATAAGGCTAATATCTCATTCTCTAGGAGCAAGAAGTGATAACCGATGAATTCCCTTGCGAGTCTGTCGATAATGACTGGCGGGGCTTGCTAAATGCTCACCAGATGGATACAATGGAGTACCCTCCCGATCCTGACGAGGAATTGTGTGTGCATGGAATGAGCGCATGGCTTTGTGCCCATCCTATTTATCACTACCCTACCGATGAAATGA
>JACCDP011053153.1_pt1 | contig 13269 bp, 15 predicted proteins | sample 7445841 | NCBI WGS metagenome assembly JACCDP01 (sample SAMN15323441, study PRJNA562643) | freshwater metagenome | isolation source: river surface water | place: USA:Blue River Watershed | collected 2017-08-17
CAACGAGTCGGCAACGCCGGATGGCCCCGCAAATCGCCCCAGCCCCTCGGGTTGGGCCTGCAAGGGGGCTGATCCGTCGTTGCAAATGCTCGCTGGACATCGAGTCCAGCTCCGCTTTGCGCCTCGGCTGAGCCCCCTTGCAGGCCTAACGCGTTCCAGGCCCAAAGCCCGACAGCCTCCTAGAGTCCTCGCGGCGTGAGCCGAGCACCCGCGCGTAGGCCCAGGTGAACTCGGCACCCAGCAGCAGGATCTGCGCCGAGAAGTACACCCACACCAGCAGCGCCACGACGGAGGCGGCCGCGCCGAAGCCCGACGCGACACCGCTGCTGCGCAGGTACAGGCCGATGGCGCCGCGCCCCAGCTCGAACAGCCCCGCCGTCACCAGCGCACCCAGCAGCACGTCGCGCCACGCGATGCGGGCGCGCGGCATCCATTTGAAGATCAGCGCGAACACGGCGACGACCAGCCCCTGGCTGATGAGCATGTTGGCGACGGCGGCCACATACAGCCAGGCGCCGAACCAGGGCCGCCACCAGGTCTCGGCCGCGGCCATCAGGGCGCCCAGCAGCAGCGAGACGAGCAGCAGGAAGCTCAGCCCGAGGATCAGGCCGAAGCTCAGCAGGCGGGCGCGCAGCCAGGCCCACCAGCCCTGCAGCGGCCGTGCGGGCACGCGCCAGATGGTGTCCAGCGCATCCTGCAGTTCGGCGAACACCGTCGTCGCGCCCACCAGCATCAGCGCCAGCCCGATGCCGGTGCTCAGCCAGCCGCCGACCGGCCAGGCCACGCTGCGCAGCATCTGCTCGATGGTGGAGGCCGCCGCGCCGCCCAGCAGGCCGGCGAGCTGTGCGAAGAGCTCGCCGCGCACGGCGTCGCCACCCCACACCAGGCCCGCCACCGACACGACGATGAGCAGCAGCGGTGCCAGCGAGAACAGCGTGTAGTAGGCCAGCGCCGCACCCATGCGCGGCCCCCGGTCGTCGAGAAAACCTTCCACCGTCAGCCGCAGCACGCGGCCCAGCGGGGCGAGGGTGGAGGTGAGCAGCGAGCCGGGCATGCCGGCAGTCTGGCCGGGCGGTGCGGGCCCGGCTGTAGGACAGGGGGCCGACCGCCCGCCGCGAGGTTCAGGCGGCGCCCCGGTGCCGCCTCAATGCCCGATCTCGATGCCGCCGCAGGTGACGGTGCCGCGCAGCACGAGACGGGCGCTGGCCGGTGAGGGCGACACGGTCCTGTCCTCCACGCCGCCCAGCGTGGCGGCGACTTCCACGACGATCTGCCAGTCGCGCGGCACGCGCAGCTCGACGCCGCTGAAGCGCGCATGGACCTCCAGCACCGCCTCGGGGCCGTCGATGGCGGCCTGGGTCAGGTCGAGCTTCACACCACCGAAGGTGCTCGTGATGCGGCCTCCGCGGAACTGGCGCGAGTCGTGACGCTGGCTGACGGCGCTGAAGCTCGCGTCGATGTCGGCGAGCCCGCCGTGCTCGAGGGTCGCCGCTGGCTGCCCTGCGCGGCTGGCGCCGGGCCAGGCGCCGCGCAGCAGGATGGACACGCCCGCCAGGATGACGAAGACCGGCCACCAGTCGCGCCAATGGAAATGCATGAAGCCGAGGTTCTCGACGGTCAGCACCACGCCGACGCCCACCAGGATGGCACCGAACACACCGTTGCCGTCACGGGCCGGCCAGGCCAGGCGGGCCAGGCCCCACAACACGAGGCCCAGGGGCCAGAAGGTGCGCAGCAGCGCCCGGTCGAACAGGCGCAGGTTGTCCAGCAGGGCCAGCACGCCGAAGGCGATCACGGCCAGGCCGAGCAGGATCCGATGGCCGCCCTGGGGCGAGGACGGGGGCAGGGGGGAACTTGGCATGGGCGGTATCCGGCGTGGTGAGGATCGCAAGTAGAACCCGCCTTTGGCTCAGCCGCGCTCGGCCTGCGGGGTGGCGTGGCGGCTCAGCATCGACAGGCCGCCGAGGATGACGAACAGCGGCCAGATCTGATGCAGCCCGATGTCGGTCAGGCCCAGGTTCCTGGCGAGCATCGTGCTGCCGATCACCAGCAGCACGGCGCCCGGCATCCAGCCGCTGCCGCGCTGCCAGACCAGCCGGTCCAGGCCCACCAGCATCAGCACGAGCGGCCAGAAGGTTTGCAGCAGCGCAAGGTCGAACAGATGGCGGGCGTCCAGCAGCGCGAGCGTGCCGAAGGCGATCAGGGCCAAACCCAGCACGGTGCTGCGTGCGCGGGCTTGGCGGGGGTTCTGCGTGAAAACGAGCGGGTGGTTCATGGCGTGCTCCGGTGGGTGAATGACCACAGTGGACCGCTATCGGCGCGGCTTGGCGACAGCCAGGCGCCAGGCGAACGTGGGCGGCGACGAATCGACAGCCGGCGGCGCCGAAATGAAAAAAGCCCGGTGCATTGCACCGGGCTTCGGAGGGGGGCGGGAAGCGACGGCCGCTTCAGGCGGCGCGCTTGGCGGCGCGGGTGGCCGTCTGCGTGGCCTTCACGGCCTGGGAGGTGGCGGCCTGGAAGTTGGCTTCGGCGACCTCGACGGCCTGCTTGGTGGCCTTTTGCACCGACTCGAAGGCGTTGTTGGCGGCGGCCACGGCCGACTTCACCAGCGCCACGGCGTTCTCCGTGCCGGCCGGCGCGTTCTTGGCGGCGGTGTCGACCATGGAGGAGAAGGTCTTCTGCACGTCGGCGAACTGCGACTCGGCGACCTTGGCCACTTCGGCGCCGGTGCTGGAGGCGATGTCGTAGATGTGGCGGCTGTAGGAAGCGGCCTTCTCGGCGGTGGGTTGCAGCAGCGCGGCCTGCAGGGCCAACAGCTCTTGCGCGTCCTTGACGGACAGCGCTGCAGAAGTCGTGTCCGCCGCTTCGGTCAGCGCGGTCTTGGCGACTTGCAGGTTCAGCTCGACGAGCTTTTCCACTCCTTCGAATGCCTTGTTCGTCAGGCCGAAGAGCGTTTCGACGTTAGCTTTGTGGGCAGCAAGGATCTGTTCAGCGGTCAGCATGGTGCGTCTCCGAGTTGGGGGGTGAACCGGCTGCAGTGCGTTTGCTGCGCTGCAACATGACCCGAATCATAAGATCGCTTTCGCAGATTGCAAGTTATTTTTGTGCGGTGCAGCAAATTCTGGGGGCAAGGCGTTGGGGCCTGCTGTCGCTTCACAAACAGCCCTTAACCAGCACACAGACTTCCTTACTAGGCCAAGTGCCGCAGCGCGTCCGTATCGCGCGGCTGCTGGATGGGCACTGCCATCCCGCTCGCCGGGGCCGCCGCCGGCTTCCCCGACTCAAGCATCAGCGTCGGCATGCCGCCGTCGACCCTGGCCTCTTCCACGGGGAACGTCGACACGTAGAGCAATGCGGCCCCCGTGCTCACGATGAGCATCGCGACGACGACGATCTTGTGCATGGCCATGGCCCACCCCTCGCTCGGCTCGCGCGGCTTGCGCGAACGGATGTTCCAGCCGGCGCTTGCCGGCGCGTGTAGGCGGCCACCGCGGGCGCTTGGCGGCGGCCGCGACCTCTACCGCAGCCGGCAAGAAAAATGCCTTCCTGTTCGGCTGCCGGGGAAGGACTCGTTGTCGAGCCGCATCTCGCTGCCGCAAGAAGACCTCTTGAATCAGGCACTTGACGCGATTGGCTGGTGAAGAGCCAGTTTGTGAAGCGTCAAGGCCGAGCGGTCATCAAACGTTGGGCGAGCGCTGGTTGCAGGCGCGGGCGTGCGGGTCGGCCGTTCGAGCCGCCGGCCCGGCCGATTGACCCGGAGAATGCCGGGGACGACGCGCGGTGACGCCATCCCCCGAGCGCCAGTGCCATGCTTGCCTTCCACTCCGACGCCCACAGCCTCGCGTTGCCTCCCGGCCATCGCTTCCCGCAGTCCAAGTACCGCCTGCTGCGCGAGCACTTCGAGCGTGAGCCAGGCCGGCTGCGCCTGCAGCCCGCGCCAGCCGCGAGCGAGGGCGAACTGGCGCTGGCCCACACGCCGGACTATGTGGACGCGGTGCTGCTGGGCCGGCTCAGCGCCGCGCAGCAGCGCGAGATCGGCTTCCCGTGGAGCCCGTCCATGGCCGAGCGCTCGCGCCGTTCGGTCGGGGCCAGCATCGCGGCGGCGCGCGCGGCCCTGGCGGAGGGTGTGGCGGCCAACCTGGCGGGCGGAACGCACCATGCCTATGCCGACAAAGGATCGGGTTACTGCGTCTTCAACGACGTCGCCGTGGCCGCGCGGCTGATGCAGGCGGAGTGGGCGCGCAGCCACCGCAGCCTGCTGCGCGTGCTCGTCATCGACCTGGACGTGCACCAGGGCAATGGCACGGCGGCCATTTTTCGTGACGACGACACCGTGTTGACGTTCTCCATGCACGGTGCGCGCAACTTTCCTTTCCGCAAGGAGCCCAGCGACCTCGATGTCGACCTGCCGGACGGCTGCGGCGACACCGACTACCTGGCCGCGCTGGACCTGGCGATGGCCGAGGTGTGGCGGCGCTGTCAGCCGGGCCTGGCCTTCTATCTTGCCGGTGCCGACCCGCATGAGGGCGACCGGCTGGGGCGCCTCAAGCTGAGCTTTGACGGGCTGGCCGAGCGCGACCGCCGCGTGCTGGACGCCTTGCGCGAGCGGCGCATCCCGGTGGCGCTCAGCATGGCCGGCGGCTATGGGCACGACCTCGCGACCACGGTCGCCGTGCAGGTGGCCACGCTGACGCTGGCAGCGCAGTCGTGGGCACGCTGGCAGGGGGCCGACTGACGCGGCAACGCGTGGCATCGCGCTGCGGGTCAAGCCCGCTCCGCCATCACTCGCGGGCGACCGCTTCGACCTGGATGCGCAGCTGCACGTCCATCTTGAAGCCCCAGTCCTTGCCGGCCGACAGGCCGAAGTCCTCGCGGTTGAAGCTGCCGGTGGCGTCGGCCCCGCAGAAGTCGCGCTTGAGCATGGGATGCGGGATGCACTTGAGCTGGTTGACGGTCAGCGTCAGCGGGCGGGTCTGGCCGTTCAGCGTCAGCTCGCCGAGCACGCGCGTTGGCACACCGGCCGTGGCGCCGTCGAACCGGCCCTTGAATGTGGCGGCCGGGTTCTTGTCGACGTTGAAGAACTTGTCGCCGCGGGCCCAGGCGTTCATGGCATCCAGACCGAAGTCGATGCTGGCCAGCTCCATCTGCACGTCCACGCTGCCGGCGCCGCTGGCCTTGTCGTAGACCACCGTGCCGCGGCTCTTGTTGAGCTTGCCGCGCCAGAACGACAGGCCCATGTGGTCGGCCTCGAAGCTGGGATAGGTGTGCGTGGGCTCGATGTCATAGGTGACCGGCGCGGCCTGGGTGAGCGGGGCCGCGAGCAGGGCGGCGAGCAGGACAGCGGGCAGGGGCAGATGCTTCATCGGGGTTCCTTGAATGGGTGGCGGGATGCCTGACACTACGCCGAAGCAGCCGCGCGCATGTCGACAGCGGCCATCATCGCCGCCATGAACTTTCGCCCACTGCTCGTCCTGTCAGCGTTTGCCCTGGTGTCCTGCGCACCGCTGCCGCCCTCCCAGCCGCCCGCCGAGAAGCGCTACAGCGCCGCAGAGCTGCTGGCCATGAAGCCCGGCGACCTGGCCTGGCCGGCCACGTCTGTCGAGGGCGAGCGGGTGCTGCGCGAAGGGGTACTGGCGGACATCCGCGCCCGTCTCGCGCTGCCACCCGGCCCCGAGCGCGACGCGGCGCTGCCTCGGCTCTTCGACCTCGTCGCGCAGTACAACGTCGAGATCGACGCGGCGCGCCCGCTGCTGCTCGGCGCGCTGCCCACGCTGGGTCAGCGCGACGCCGAGTTCCAGCGCGCCCTGTTGACGGCGGCGCACACCCTCTACGCGGCGGAGGCCGCTCCGCTGATCTGGCCGTTGCTGCCGCAGCTGACGGCGAGCAAGCCCTTCGCGATCGCCGCCTACACGCTGCTGCAGGCCGATGGCGCGGCGGCCGACCGTCTGCTCACGCAGGTGCCGCAGCAATTCCCCGCCTGGGCGGAGGACGCGCGGCTGACCGCGTTGATGCGCCGTCTGCAGCCCTCGGCTGCCGTGCCGCCGCCTCTGCCCGAGCTGTTGGCCGCGCCGTTGCGGCCGGGCTTTGCGGCGCTGTTCAGCCTGCAGCGCCCGGGCCGTCAAGCCATGGGGCTGGCGCTGGTGCGCGGGGCGGACGGCCGCTTCGTGCGCGAGGCCGGCGGGCCGCTCTTCACGTCACCGCAGCTCGCGCTGGCGCGCAGCGCCCTGCCGGGCACGATCACCAACGGCAACACGCCGCAAGGCCTGTTCACCATCGTCGGCGCCGGCCGGGCGACCAACCCCAACATCGGCCCCACGCCGTATCTGCTCAGCAAGCTGCCGGTGGAGGCTGGCGTGGCGGAGTTCGAGCATGGGGCCGGCGGCGACACGGCCACGTGGAGCGAGGCCGTCTATGACAGCTTCCTGCCGCCGAGCTGGCGTGGCGTGTCGCCACTGAAGGAAGCCTGGCTCGCCGGGCGGGCCGGCCGCGATGAGTTGCTCGTGCATGGCACGACGATCAACCCGGCCTATTACGCCGGCACGGCTTACTTTCCCGGCACGCCGCAGCAGGGCTGCCTGGTCTCCAGCGAAGACTGGGACCCCGCCACCGGCGGGCTGCTGGCCAGCCGCCAGCTGACGCTGGCCCAGGTGTACGCAGCGGCCAGCCCGCGCGCCGACCTGGCAGGCTATCTGATCGTCGTCGAGCTGCCGGGGGACGGGCCGGTCACGCCGGCCGAGGTGCTGGCGCTGGTGACGGCAGCGGGCCGCTGACGCGGCTGCGGCGAGTGCGCTGATCTGCGCTCAAATGCACGGCCATGCCCATCCTCCAGCTGACACCTCCCACGCTCGACGGCGCCGATGAACTGCTGCGCTTCGAGACTGACAACCGCGCGTATTTCGAGGCTCGCATCAACGCGCGACCCGCGGCCTACTACTCGCCCGACGGCGTGCGCGCGGCCATCGTGCTGGCCGAGCGCGAGGCCGCCGAGGACAAGGGCTACCAGTTCCTCGTGCGCACCGAGGCGGGCGAGCTGGTGGGCCGCGTGAACCTGGCCGGCGTGAAGCGCACGCATTTCCAGATGGCCGACCTCGGCTATCGCATCGCCGAGTCGGCCGGCGGCAAGGGCTATGCGAGCGAGGCCGTGCGGCTGGTGCTGGCCAAGGCCTTTGACGAGCTGGGGCTCGTGCGCCTGGAGGCCAACGCGCGCGTCGGCAACGAGGGGTCGATCAAGGTGCTGTTGCGCAACGGCTTTCGCGAGTTCGGCCGGTCGACGCAGAGCTTTCTGCTGGACGGCGTCTGGCACGACCGCCTGCACTTCGAGCGCCGCGCACCATGAGTGGCGCACTGCTCGACGAGTTGCAGCGGCTGGAGGTCGAGCTTCACCATCCCGGCGTCAAGCTCGGCGAGGCCCGTCTGCAGGCCTTGCTGCACGCCGGCTTTCACGAGGTGGGGCGCTCGGGCCTGCCCTATGACCGGGCGACGGTCGTGCGCTTTCTGGCCGAGCAGGGGCGCAGCCCGGCACCGCTGCCGGAGGTCGTCTCCGACGCCTTTGCCGTGCACCGGCTGGGGCCGGCCGCGGCCTTGCTGACCTTCCGGTCGGCCAACCGTCAAGCCGACGGCCGCCTCACGCGGCACACCTTGCGTTCATCCGTGTGGCTCAAGGAGGGCGAGCGCTGGCAGCTCTTTCACCACCAGGGCACGCCGGCCGCAGCGCCCTGGTGAGCCGTGCCGCTCAGGCCGTCGGGTAGGTGCCGGGCCTGAGAATGTCCCGCGTCACCTGGGTCAGCTGCGTGTGGCCGCAGAAGGCCATCGTCACGTCCAGCTCCTTGTGCAGGATCTGCAAGGCCTTGGTCACGCCGGCTTCGCCCATGGCGCCCAGGCCGTAGGCCATCGCGCGGCCGATCATCGTGCCGCGGGCGCCCAGCGCCCAGGCCTTGAGCACGTCCTGGCCGCAGCGGATGCCGCCGTCCATCCAGACTTCCGTCTGCGAGCCCACCTCGGCCACGATGGCCGGCAGCGCGTGGATGCTGCTCGGCGCACCGTCCAGTTGCCGGCCGCCGTGGTTGCTGACGACGATGGCGTCCGCGCCGGCCTGCGCGGCCAGCTTGGCGTCTTCCACTTCCATGATCCCCTTCAGGATCAGCTTGCCGCCCCATTTCTCCTTGACCCAGGCGACGTCGGCCCAGGACAGGCGCGGGTCGAACTGTTCGTTCGTCCAGGCCGAGAGGGAGCGCATGTCGCTGACGCCCTTCACATGGCCGACGAGGTTGCGGAAGGTGTGGCGCTTCGTGCCCGCCATGCCCAGGCACCAGCGCGGCTTGGTGGCGAGGTTGAGGATGTTCTTCAGCGTCGGGCGCGGTGGCGCGGTGAGGCCGTTCTTCAGGTCTTTGTGGCGCTGGCCGATGACCTGCAGGTCCAGCGTCAGCACGAGGGCCGAGCACTTGGCAGCACGGGCACGCTCGATCATGCGGGCCATCGCGTCGCGGTCTCGCATCATGTAGAGCTGGAACCAGAACGGCGATGTGGTGTTCTCGGCGATGTCCTCGATGGAGCAGATGCTCATCGTGCTCAGCGTGAACGGGATGCCGAACTTCTCGGCGGCCCGCGCGGCGTGGATCTCGCCGTCGGCGTGCTGCATGCCGGTGAGGCCCACCGGCGCGATGGCCACGGGCATCTTGGCGTCCTGGCCGATCATCTTCACGGCCGTGCTGCGGCCTTCCATGTTGACGGCCACACGCTGGCGCAGCTTGATGGCCTGGAAGTCACTCTCGTTGGCGCGGTAGGTGGTCTCGGTCCAGGAGCCGGAGTCGGCGTAGTCGTAGAACATGCGCGGCACGCGCTTTTCGGCCAGCTGGCGCAGGTCTTCGATGCAGGTGATGACGGGCATGGCGGGGCGGCTCGGCAGGGAAAGTCCGCCATGCTAGGCCGGCTGCGGCGGGCGGCCGCCGGAAAAAAACTCAGCGGCCGCCGGAAGAGTTTTCCGCGCCGCTGATGGCCGCGCAGTGCGCCCGCAGCCAGCCCGCGAACGCCTGCGCCGCCGGGCTGGCGCGGTGCGTGATCAGCCCGTACTGCCGTTCGGCCGGCACGGTCAGCGCGAAGGGCTGCATGAGCCGGCCTTCCGCCAGCTCGTGGCGGGCCAGGCTCAGCCGGGCGAGGGCCACGCCCTGGCCCGCGAGTGCGGCGGCGAGCACCAGGCCCAGGTCCACCAGGCGCGGGCCGGCGTCGGGTTCGGGTGTGTCTTGCAAGCCGGCGGCGCGCAGCCAGGGGGCCCAGGGCTGCAGCGGCGTGCGCAGCAACGGCAGTGCGAGCAGGTCGGCGGCGGTGCTCAGCGGCGGGTGCCGGGCCAGCAGCGAGGGCGCAGCCCGCGGGGTGAGGAGATCCTGCAGCAGCACCTGGCCCGCCGCGAGTTCATCCGGCACGGCGCCGTGCCGGATCTCGACATCGGCGCCCGCGTCTCCTTCGGCGAGCAGCGGTACCGACAAGGTCAGCTCCAGTTCGATATCCGGGTGGGCGGCCGCGAAGCCGGGCAGGGCCGGCACGATGAGCTGGCGGGCGAAGGTGGGGGTGGAGCTGACGCGCAAGCGCTCCCGCCGGATGCCGGCCCGCTGGTGCAGGGGCATGGCCTGCAGCAATGCCAGCGCCTGGCGCACCTGGGGCAGGTATTCATGGCCGGCCGGCGTGAGGCTCAGGCCACGCGGTGGCTGGCGCACGAACAAGGGCAGATCGAGCCGTTCTTCCAGGCCGGCCACGCGTTTGGCGACGGCGCTGGCCGTGAGGGCCAGTTCGGCGGCCGCCGCCTCGAAGCTGCCGGCGCGCGCCACGGCCTCGAAGGCGAGCAGGGCGTCGAACGACGGCAGGCGGATGGGGCGTTCGGTCATGCAGGCCTCGTCGCCGCAGGTTGGCCGGCGATGGCGAGTGGCGTCAGAACTGCGTCGTCGGCCCGGCGTCGCGCGAGTTCGGGCGCAGGTACTGGCCCAGCGTGCCGGCCATGGCGGCCATCACCCCGGCAGCGAAGCGCCAGGCCTGGGGGCGGCTGCCGTCGGCCGCGTTCGCGCGCGACTGCGGCTGCGCCATCTCCTGCGCCAGGGCCAGCTCCTGCTGGCGCTCCTGGATGAGGAAGATCAGCCGGTTGGCGTCGGCGAAACGCATGGCCAGCGTGCGCACGGCCTTCAGTTCGCGCTTGCGCACGAACACGCCCTTGGGGCGCAGCGGGCAGCCCAGCAGCCGGCTGCGCAGGAACAGCGCCTTGGCGGCCAGGCGGTCCGGCAGGCAGCCCACACCGACATGCAGACAGTTGGCGAGATTGAAGGTGGCTTCCGCGTGGCCGGTGGCCGCTGCGGCGATGTAGGCGGACAGACCGCGAGATTCGTCGGCCGGGCCGCCGCGGCCGGTCATCAGCACGCGGCCGAACTGGAAGCGGCCGATGGCGCTGCCGCGTGCCGCGGCGCGCTCCAGCAGCACGCGGGCCTGCACGGGGTCTGCTGGGATGCCCAGGCCTTCGAGCTGGCACAGCCCCAGCATGGCCAGTCCGTCACCGTCGTTGCTCTCGGCGGCGGCCCGGAACCAGCCGACGGCGCGCTGGTAATCAGGCTCGGCGGCGTTGAACAACGCCATGCCATGCTGTACCGGGTTCACGGGAGGCGACGTGAGCGTCGATGCCGTCGGGAGGAGGCCAACGCCGGAATCTCGGGAATTCATCTTGCAAACGACTCTGGATGAAGGACTGCCGGGGTCTCCGGCGGCGACCTGCGTGGCCTTGATGGCTGAACCGGTGGGGTGTCCGGCCGGGCTCTGTCCGCGATTGTCCTTCACCTCCTCCTCCCTAGGGCCACTAGATGGGGTGGCTCATTGGGCGGTATCTCACAATACGAATCGTCGTTGGGAGAATTCCACAGGAATTTGTAAAACAGTCAAACAAATGAGCTTTTCGGGGGCTGGCGAGGCGCCCGAGCCCGCCGCCGGCCGTGGTCAGCGCCCCGGCGGGGGCTCCCAGAGCTCGACCTTGTTGCCTTCCGGGTCCAGCACCCAGCCGAACTTGCCGTAGTCGGACTCGTCGACCTTCTCCAGCACCTGGCAGCCTTCGCGCCTGAGCACGGCGAGCAGGCCGTGCAGGTCGGCAACGCGGAAATTGACCATGAACGGCGCCGGGCTGGGGGCGAACTGGTCGCTGTCCTGCCCGACCAGGCTCCAGGTGGTGGAACCGCCCGGTTGGTCGTCGGCCCAGCGAAGCACCGCACCGCCCCAGGCGTTGACATCGAGCCCGAGGTGCCGGCGATACCAATCGCCGAGGGCCTGGGGGTTGCCGGCCTTGAGAACGATGCCGCCGAGACCGGTGACGCGCTTCATGGGCGGCTCCAGGGTTGAGGTGGGGCGGATGCTAATCGCCGGCGCTCACCGCTCACCGCCCGCTCAGCGCGGGGTGCCGAAGTCCTGGGTCCAGTAGGTCCGATACGTGTTGCCGGTGCCGCCGGCGATGCAGGCCACGCCGATGTCCTTGAAGGCGGCGTTCATGAGGTTGGCGCAGTGGCCGTCGCTCTTCATCCAGCCATCGACGACGTTTGCCACGCTCGACTGGCCCGCTGCGATGTTCTCGCCCAGGCCGCTCCAGCTGTAGCCGGCGGCCGTGGCGCGGCTGCCCAGCGTGCTGCCGGTACTGCCCGTGTGGCTGAAGAAGTTGTTGGTCACCATGTCGTCGCTGTGGGCGGCGGCGGCCTGGGTCAGCTGGGCGTTCCAGACCAGGTCCGGCGCGGCCGGGAAATTGCCATTGGCGCCGCAGGTGGCCCCGGCGCGCCGGCGCGCGTTCACGGCGGCCAGCATGTCGGCCTGGAAGTTGGGCAGGTTGCAGGTCAGCCGCGTACCGGCCGTCGGGGTCGAGGTACCGCCGGTCGACCCGGTCGATCCGGTGGAGCCCGTTGATCCTGTTGATCCCGTGGAGCCTGTCGAGCCCGTGGAGCCTGTCGAGCCCGTGGAGCCTGTCGATCCGCTCGGGTTGGTGGAACCGCTGCTGCCGGTGCTGGCCGGCGTGTCAGAACCCCCACCGCCGCAGCCCGCCAGCGCGAGCAATGCGGCCGTCATCGCGAACAGGGCGGGGCGTTGCCAGGCGGCGCGGGTCACGGAAGAGGCGGGGCGAAGGGACGGATCACGCATACCGCGCAGCGTGACACATCGCGTCGCCGGGCGGGTTACCGGGTGCAGCGGCCCAAGAGGCGCGGCTACATCCACTCACAACTCGTGGGCCCGGCTGTGACCTTGGTCACGCGCAGGCCGGCGCTCAGCTGGGCAGCTGCCACCAGGCCGGCAGCAGCGCGCGCACGTCGGGGCGGCGGTAGCGCTGGTCCAGCAGCCACACCCAGCCACGGTCGTCCAGCGAGCGCAGCACGCGGCCGGCCGCCTGCACGACCTTCTGCATGCCGGGCACGAGATCGGCGTAGCCGTGGTCGGCGCCGAACAGCGTGTCGAGCCGCTCGCGGATCTGCTCCTGCACGGGGGACACGGGCGGCAGGGCCAGCGTGGCGATGAACGCGCCGATCAGGCGGGTGCCGGGCAGGTCCACCCCCTCGGCGAAGGCGCCGCCGAGCACAGCGAAGCCGATGCCGCGGCCATCGGGCACGAAGCGGTCCAGAAAGCCGCGCCGGGCGGCGTCGCCCATCGTGCGTGCCTGGCGCCACTGCGGCACGTCCGGGTGGCGCAGCGACAGCCGGGCGGCGGCCTTGTCGAGATAGTCGAAGCTGCTGAAGAACGCGAGGTAGTTGCCCGGATGCTCGGCGAACTGCGCCGCGATCACGTCCACCAGCGCGTTCAGCGACGCCTCGCGGTGCTCCCAGCGGGTGGACAGGTTGGCCACGCGCACCGTCAGGTGTTCGGCGGGGAAGGGGGCGGGCACGTCGATCCAGGCGGTGTCGTCGGGCAGGCCCAGCAGCTGGCGTGGATAGTCGGGCGGGCCCAGCGTGGCCGAGAACAGCGTGGCGCTGGTGAAGCCCGCGAAGCGCTCCTTCAGGAAGTGGCCGGGCACGATGTTGCGCACGCTGAGCGTCACGTCCGTGCTGCCGTCGTCTTCATCTTCCAGCAGCGACAGGTTGTGCGGTGCGTCCAGCGGCGACGCCGGGCCGGCGGCTGCGCTGCGCTGCACGTCGCACAGCGAGTGCGTGTCGAGCCGGTCGAGCAGGCGTTGCAGCGCCAGCACCTCGAAGTAGAACTCCAGCGTCGGCCCCACCTCCAGCGGGTGGTTCTGCACGTGTTCGCCCAACGTGGCATTGGCGCGCTGCAGAG
>JACCDP011181726.1_pt1 | contig 13269 bp, 15 predicted proteins | sample 7445841 | NCBI WGS metagenome assembly JACCDP01 (sample SAMN15323441, study PRJNA562643) | freshwater metagenome | isolation source: river surface water | place: USA:Blue River Watershed | collected 2017-08-17
ATGGTGTTCCAGGATTTATTGCAGTTCCTGCAGTTGTAAATGGTGCAAGTGAACTCTTGATCAAATTATTTGGTGAAGTAAATGGTAAACATGCACGCACTGCAGTTGGAGTTGCTGAACTTCCACTTGATGCACCAGTTGAGATTGAGATAACGGTGCAGTTAAAGGCTTAACGGCCTCGCTTAGATAAACGCTCGTAATCAAGAACTACAACAGCACGAGGCTCTAACCGAACCCAACCACGACCTGCAAAATCTGCTAGTGCTTTATTTACTGTTTCACGAGATGCGCCAACTAATTGAGCTAACTCCTCTTGAGTTAATTCATGATTAACATGCAGGCCATCATCTTTTTTGGTACCAAAGCGCTCTCCAAGATCCATGATTGCCTTAGCAACACGTCCTGGTACATCTGCAAAAACTAAATCTGCAAGTACTTCGTTTGTTCGGCGCAGACGACGAGCAAGACGCTTCAATAGTTGAAGAGAAACTTGTGGGTGCGCGGTAACCCAACCAATAACTTGGTCATTAGCTAATGCCAAAACTCTTGAGTCAGTTACTGCAGTTGCAGTTGCTGTGCGTGGTCCTGGATCAAATAGGGATAGCTCACCAAACATATCGCCAGGTCCAAGAATCGAAAGCAGGTTTTCGCGGCCATCACCGGAGGATGTTCCTAATTTTAATTTTCCTTCAACAACTACAAATAAACGGTCTCCCGCATCGCCCTCTTTGAAAAGCGTTTGACCTTTGCTTACCTTCACCTGAGTCATTGATTCGCGCAAAGTAGCTGCAGCGGCATCATCTAGCGCAGTAAATAGCGGCGCCCGACGGATTACTTCCTCATCGTTTTTCTGTGCCATAGCGGTAAGGATACCTGCAGGTGCGCACTTAACTCCAATCGGGCTAATCTTGATCAGGTGCGAGAGAGCTTGCCTGATAAAAAGGTTCGTGCCCGAAAGATGTATCGGGTATTAAGTAAAAACTACCCAAATGTTAGATGTGAATTAGATTTTAATAATCCATTTCAATTATTAGTTGCAACTGTTTTATCTGCGCAATGCACCGATAAACGAGTAAATCAAACAACACCTGCACTATTTAAGAAATATAAATCAATCAAAAAAATGGCAGGTGCTGATCAAACTGATATTGAAAAGTTGATTAAATCAACTGGATTTTTTCGAGCGAAGGCAAAAAATATAAAGGGATTAAGTCAGAAGATTATGGTTGATTTTGGTGGTCAAGTTCCAGATAAATTGGAGCAATTAGTAACCTTGCCTGGGGTCGGAAGAAAAACTGCAAATGTGGTTTTAGGACATGCCTTTGATACACCTGGAATTACGGTTGATACCCACTTCGGTCGGTTGAGCAGAAGATTTGGTTGGACTAAAGAAAATGATCCAGTAAAGGTTGAGTTTGCGGTTGCCGAATTAATTCCTGAGAAAGAGTGGACCAATTTGTCGCAGCGAATGATTTGGCACGGCAGACGGGTGTGCCACTCTCGTAAACCAGCATGTGGTGCTTGTTCATTAAGTAAGTTATGTCCATCATTTGGCATTGGTGAAGCTGATCCAATTAAGGCAAAACAATTAATTAAGGTGGAGGCAGATTTCCGATGAAAATACTTTCAATCTTGATTTCAACAACATTGTTGCTAACTGGTTGTTCATCATCACCTGCCGAAACTCCTGCTGCAGTTGGGGTTATTCCTGACTGCACAACTATAGAAAGAGTTACAACAGCAGAGAAATCCTTAGAGATGCCTTGTCTTGATGGCTCAGAGATTATTAACTTTCATGCAATCCGTGGCCCAATTGTGATAAATGTTTGGGGCTCTTGGTGCACTGGCTGTCGCGAAGAGATGCCTTATTTCATTGACTTGTATGCAAATAAGAAATTTACCAGTGGTGAAATTAAATTACTAGGAATAGATGTTCAAGAGAGAACTCTTGATGCTGGCCAAGCATTTATTAAATCCTATGGAATGAGCTGGCCACATTTGATTGATATCGAAGACAAAAGTAAATTCTTATTTGGACCAGGAGTTCCAGTTACTTGGTTTATTGATGAGGATGGCGAAGTTGTAGAGACCAAAATTGGTGCCTATGACTCCAAAAAACAATTATTTGATCAAACCGAAAAGGCGTTTGGCATCAAGCTGTGAATTACTTTGATTTAGCTGTTTTGGTTATTGCAGCTTTAACTGCAATATCTGGATTTAGAAGTGGCTTACTTCAGTCTATCTTTAAGACAGTTGGATATATCGCAGGTGGAGTTCTTGGTCTTGCGATCTCACTTGAGGTTGTTAAAAACTGGCAAAGCAACTTTGCCAAGGTCGGAGCTGCTTTACTTTTAATCTTCTTACTTGCTGGAATCGGTGAGTTTCTCCTTGGAAAAATCGGATTAGGAATTCATAAAAAAATACTCTTTGGTCCATTTAAGTTAGCAGATTCATTATTGGGCGCTGCTTTATCTTTGATTCGTACCATTGTTGTTATTTATTTAGTGGCAATTTTGTTGATTGCATCCTCATGGAGCTGGGCAGATAAAAACATCCAGTCTTCGAACTTCTATACAACTATCGATAAAAAGTTGCCAAAGATAATTACTGATTACAAGCCGCAGGTGGAAGATATCTTTGAGAAGATTAATTAATCCTCTGATTTACCGCTCTGCAAACCTTCAGAAATTAACTTCATTACATTCGGGTCAGCCAGTGTTGTGCTGTCGCCAACAGCTCGGTTTTCTGCAACATCACGCAGCAATCTGCGCATAATCTTTCCACTTCTTGTCTTTGGTAGTTCTGCGACAACCATAATCTGTCTTGGTTTTGCAATCGGGCCAATCTCTTTTGCCACATGATTTCGTAACTCATTAACTAAGGCATCTCCTGTTGCTGCTTCGATTCCACCACGCAAAATTACGAAGGCGACAATTCCTTGTCCTGTCATCTCATCATTTGCACCAACTACTGCAGCTTCAGCAACTGCTTCATGTGAGACAAGAGCAGATTCAACCTCAGTTGTTGAAATTCGATGTCCAGAAACATTCATTACATCATCCACGCGACCTAACAACCAGATTGCGCCATCCTTATCTAACTTTGCGCCATCTCCGGCAAAGTACAAACCATCAAAGCGTGACCAATAAGTTTCCTTGTATCGCTCTGGCTCTCCCCAAATTCCGCGCATCATTGATGGCCAAGGTTCAGTAAGTACTAAATAACCACCGCGACCATTACCAACTGCCTTTGCTTCATCATCTACAACCTCAGCTGCAATTCCAGGAAGTGGTCTCATTGCAGAACCTGGTTTAGTTTCAGTTACACCTGGCAGTGGTGAAATCATGATTGCGCCAGTTTCTGTTTGCCACCAAGTATCAACAATCGGACAACGATTTCCACCTATTACTTCTCGGTACCACATCCAAGCCTCTGGATTAATTGGTTCACCTACAGAACCTAAAACACGCAGTGATGTTAGATCGCAAGAGTTTGGATACTCATCTCCCCACTTCATCCAAGTACGAATTAATGTTGGTGCGGTGTAAAGAATTGTTACCTTGTACTTTTCAATAATTTCAAACATTCTAGATTTTGTTGGTGTATCTGGCGTTCCCTCATACATAACCTGTGTTGCACCATTAATTAATGGCCCATAAACCACATATGAATGGCCGGTAATCCAGCCAATATCTGCGGTGCACCAATAAACATCTATCTCAGGCTTTAAATCAAAGACCATCCGATGGGTAAATGCTGCCTGAGTTAAGTAACCGCCAGTGGTGTGATAAATACCTTTTGGCTTAGCGGTTGTGCCTGATGTGTAAAGAATAAATAAACCTTGCTCGCTATCAAAGAACTCTGCCTCATGTTTATCTGATTGGCGTTCAACAATTTCATGCCACCAGACATCTCGGCCAGAGACAACCTCTGTAGGTTGGCCAGTACGTTTAACAACTAAAACATTTTTAACATTTGTCTTACCTTTTAGCGCTTCATCAACTGCGGGCTTTAAGGCAAATGGTGCACCTTTGCGATATCCACCATCTGCGGTAATTACTAAGGTTGCATCAGCATCTTGAATACGAGCAAGTAATGAATCTGCACTAAAACCACCAAAGACCACTGAATGCATTGCACCCAATCTGGCACATGCCAGCATTGCAATTGCCGCCTCTGGAATCATCGGCATATAAATTGCAACGCGATCGCCTTGCTTAATTCCTAACTCAATTAATGCATTTGCAGTTTTCTTAACCTCAGTTAGTAACTGTGCGTAAGTAATTGTTCGGGTGTCTCCCGGCTCTCCTTGAAAGTGAAAGGCAACCCGGCTGCCACGACCCTCTAAAACATGTTTATCTAATGCGTTATAAGAGGCATTGATCTTTCCACCTATAAACCATTTTGCAAAAGGAAGTTGCCAATCAACAACCTGATCCCATTTTTTATCCCAATGTAAATTATTTGCTTGTGTTTCCCAGAAAGTTAATCTATCTGCTTGGGCCTGATCATAAATTTCAGATTTTGCATTTGCTTTAGCTGCGAAATCTGCGCTCGGTGCAAAGGTGCGATCTTCATAAGATAAATTTTCAAATGATTCAGTGGCCATGGTCTCGAGATTACCAGCCATAACTTTTCCCCACCAAGCCCACCTCATAACTTTTTCGAATCCTTACTTCGATATCTTGCATATCGAGAAGAAAGGAGAAAAATGACAACCTCACTACTAATTGCGCTAATTCAGTTAATACAGAAATTGCTGGCATCTGGAACCTTGGGTAACGCCCTCGCCACCATCCTGCGAAAGGCACTGGTTCTTCTAGGAGCCTAAAAAAACCACCACAGCATCGGGCGGGTAATTTTTAAAACCGCCCTAAATGTGGTGGGATTGGTCGTAATCCCAAAGGGCCAAAAAGATAACTGGGAGATAAAGATGGCAATTGCAACACCAGAGATTTACAACCAAATGCTCGATCGCGCTAAATCTGGCGCCTTTGCATATCCAGCAATAAACGTATCCTCATCACAAACTTTAATTGCAGCTATTCGTGGTTTTGCAGAAGCAAAATCAGATGGCATTGTGCAAATCTCTTGGGGCGGCGCTGAATACCTCTCTGGATCAACAGTTAAAAATATGGTTGATGGCGCAGTTGCACTCGCTGAGTACGCTCACATTGTTGCCAAGAATTACAACGTAAATATTGCATTACATACCGATCACTGCCCAGCAGAAAAGTTAGATGGCTTTATGCGCCCACTTCTAGATTTTGGCGCAAAGCGAATCAAAGAAGGCAAAGGACCATTATTTAACTCTCATATGTGGGATGGCTCTGCTGTTTCAATGCCAGAGAACATGAAGATCGCAAAAGAGATGTTAGAAAAATCTGTTGCTGCTAAAACTATTCTTGAAATTGAAATTGGTGTTGTAGGTGGTGAAGAGGATGGCATTGAAGCAAAACATGATGCCAAGTTGTACTCAACTCCTGAGGATGCACTTTTAACCGTTGAAACTTTAGGAACAGATGCAAATGCACGCTACCTAGTTGCCGCAACATTTGGAAATGTTCACGGCGTTTACAAGCCAGGAAATGTTGTTTTACAACCAAAGATTCTGCGCACACTTCAAGATGCTGTTTCTAAAAAATTAGGATTAGCAGAAGGATCAAAGCCAATGGATCTTGTATTCCATGGTGGCTCTGGCTCATTACTCTCTGAAATTCGTGAATCACTTGATTACGGTGTTGTAAAGATGAATATCGATACCGATACTCAATATGCATTTACCCGTCCAGTTGTTGAGCATATGTTTAAGAACTACGACGGCGTATTAAAGATTGATGGTGAAGTTGGAAATAAAAAAGCTTACGATCCGCGTGCTTGGGGCAAAGCAGCAGAGGCCGGCATGGCTGCTCGCGTTATCGCAGCATGTGAAGATCTTCGCTCAACTGGCACCACAATCAACGGTTAATTAAATGCCTGCAGTAGTTCTACTTGGTGCGCAGTGGGGCGATGAAGGCAAAGGTAAAGCTACCGACCTGCTTGGCGATCGTGTTGATTATGTTGTGCGCTACCAAGGTGGAAACAATGCTGGCCACACAGTTGTAATTGGCGATCAAAAGTACGCTCTACATTTACTGCCATCAGGAATTCTTTCACCAAATGTAATTCCGGTAATTGGCAATGGAGTTGTAATTGATCCAGCGGTATTGCTAGAGGAAATTAAGGGATTAAATGAAAGAGGAATTGATACCTCTAAATTAAAGATCTCAACAAATGCACATTTAATTACTCCTTATCACCGCACACTTGATAAAGTTTCAGAGCGCTTCTTAGGTAAATCAAAGATTGGCACAACTGGCCGTGGAATCGGTCCAGCTTATGCCGACAAAATAAATCGCATGGGTATTCGCGTTCAGGATCTATTTGATAAATCTATTTTGGAACAAAAAATTGAAGCTTCTCTTCATAATAAAAACCAAGTACTTCTTAAAGTATTTAATCGCAAAGAGATCACAGTTAAAGAGGTATTAGATGAATACCTTGGTTACGCTGAAATTTTAAAGCCTTATGTAACCGACACCGTTTTACTTCTAGATAATGCACTCAAAGCAAATAAAACTATTTTGCTTGAAGGCTCACAAGGAACCCTGCTTGATGTAGATCATGGAACATATCCATTTGTTACCTCATCAAATCCAACTGCGGGTGGTGCCTCAACCGGTTCCGGAATTGGTCCAACAAAAATTACCCGCGTAATTGGAATTCTTAAGGCCTACACAACTCGCGTTGGCTCAGGCCCATTTCCAACTGAATTATTTGATGAAGATGGTGAGAAGCTTCGCAAGATTGGTGGCGAAGTTGGTGTCACCACTGGTCGTAACCGTCGCTGCGGTTGGTTTGATGCACCTATTGCTCGTTACGCAGTTCGTGTGAATGGTTTAACTGATTTCTTTTTAACTAAATTAGATGTATTAACTGGTTGGGAAAAGATTCCAGTATGTGTTGCTTATGAAATCGATGGCGTTCGCGTTGAAGAGCTTCCAGCATCGCAAACTGATTTCCACCACGCAAAACCAATCTATGAATACATACCTGGTTGGAAAGAAGATATCTCTAAAGCAAGATCACTTTCGGAGCTACCTAAAAACGCTCAGGCCTACGTTAAATTCCTTGAAGAAATCTCTGGTGCGCCAATGAGTGCAATTGGTGTGGGACCAGGGCGAGATGAAACTATTTCAGTAAGAGATCTAATTTCATGAGCAATCAGGTAACTCCAAATGTTTTAGCCACTCGTTATGCCACCAAAGAGATGGTGGAAATATTTAATCCTGTTAACAAAATTATTGAAGAACGTAAGTTTTGGATTACCGTATTGAGACTTCAAAAAAAAGCAGGGCTGCCAATAACAGATTCAGATATCGAATCCTATGAAAAAGTTATCAATCAAGTTGATTTAGATTCAATTGATAAGCGCGAGATCAAAGTACGACATGATGTTAAAGCCAGAATTGAAGAGTTCAATGCGCTAGCTGGCTGCGAAAAGATTCACATCGGAATGACCAGTCGTGATTTAACGGAAAACATTGAATTAATTCAGATCAGAAAAGCGCTGGAAGTAATTAATACAAAATCTCTACAGACCCTATTTTTGTTAAATGAAAAAATTGAAAAGTATGAAAAAACCTGCATGGTTGGTAGATCACACAATGTTGCAGCCCAAGTTACAACTTTGGGAAAGCGATTTGCTTCATGCGCTGAAGAATTACTTTTTGCAGTTGATTCACTGGAAAATCTTTTGAATCGTCTTCCATTTCGGGGCTTAAAAGGACCAGTTGGTACCTCACAAGATGCACTTAGCGCTATGGGATCAACTAAAGAGTTGGAAAAATTGGAAGATAATTTGGCGCAGCAATTTAACTTTGAAAATACTTGGAACTCTGTTGGGCAAATCTATCCACGATCAGTGGATTTTGAAGTTGTATCAAAATTGCTCCAATTAGCAGCCGCACCATCTTCGATGGCAACAACAATTCGTCTAATGGCAGGTGCTGGATTAGTTTCTGAAGGATTTAAAGAAGGACAAGTTGGATCATCTGCGATGCCTCATAAAATGAATTCACGTTCATCTGAGCGAATCAACGGCATGATGGTTTTACTTCGTGGTTACAACACCATGGCAGCTGATCTTGCTGGTGATCAATGGAATGAAGGCGATGTTTCTTGTAGCGTTGTTCGCAGAGTTGTTGTTCCGGATTCATTTTATGTAATTGACGGTTTGCTCCATACCTTTATGACAATTTTGAAAGAGTTTGGAACCTTTGAAGATCAAATTAATGCAGAATTAATTGAGAATCTTCCACTACTTGCAACTACAAAAATTTTAATGGAGTGCGTTAAGGCCGGCATGGGCCGAGAAGTAGCTCACGAAGTAATTAAAAAGCACTCAACTAAATCTAAAGATTTTTTTGGGTCACTAGTTTCCGAAAAAGGGTTTCCGCTTTCTTTGGGTCAGCTCAACTCACTTATTAAGAACCCTGCCGATTTCTCAGGCAATTCATTGCAGCAGACCGATGAGGTTAAAAAAATAATCTCCTCGAAGATTAAAGGCAAAGTTTCTAAGGTCGAATTAGGTGACCTGCGCTAAATAAGTACCCAATTACTTTAGAATTTGAAAATATTAAGTTGAGGAGAGGTAATGGCAAGTAAATCAAAGCGTGCTAGGAGTGTTAAACAACGTAATCTAGCTAAAGATTTTATGTATTGGGCAATTGCCATTTTCATCATCAAATTAATCATTATTGGCAATGTGCAAGGCGGAGCATGGCTAGGTGCAGATGGCGAAAATTATCTAACCGGATATGACGCCATGATTAAGGATGGGATATTCGCAACAGAAACAAAACTCACATATTGGCCAGCGGGCTACCCACTATTCATTCTTCTTCTTTCCATTATTGGCAAGAGCTTTGTTTTAACCACGCTCTCTGTAGTGCAATCTGCGATTTATTCATTTGCCGTCTACTTTTTTGCAGCGCAATTGGTAAAAACAAGATTAAAGAGATTCGCATACCTTGCATTTTTTATGATTTTATTTAATCCCACACTTTCCTTAAGTTCGATCGCTGTTGGCTATGAATCACCTGCTGCAGCTGGATATTTGATTGTAGCTGGTCTGATAATCAAAGATTTTGTGCAAAAAGATGATAAAAAGTTATTACCTTACGTAGCAATCTCATCTGCAATTTTTGGATTTATGTCTTTTATCCAACCACGTTTAATTGTTTCAGGAATACTAATTAATTTACTTTGGATCCTAATTCGCAAGCCTTGGAAATCCGCATCTGTTCTTATTGCAACCTCTTTAGCGGTATCTTTATTTTTCCCGGCAACACTTATTTACCGAAACCATAAAGCTGTTGGCCTAAATACGATTTCTACCAACCTTGGTGGCACCATGAATATTGGTGCTGGCGATAAAGCAGAAGGTGGATATGCCAGCCAGGATGTGGGTGTGCCATGTGAAACAACGGGAACAGATGCCCAAAAAGATAACCAACAAGTTATCTGTGTTCTTAAATGGTACGCAGCAAATCCAGTAAAGGCGATGAAACTTTTTTATAACAAGAGCAAATTCTTCTGGTCTCCCTGGGAAGGTCAATTAGCAAATGGAACAATGGCAAGAAATCCATGGCTAAAGATTCATCCAGTAAGAGATATGCAAAAAAATCCAGATGGTGAAAAGTTGGTTCGTGGTCCAATTGGATCGCTAGTTTCTTGGAGCTGGTTCCTAGGTGGACTTGGTTTATTAATTTATGGATTCATTGTGCTTTGGCGAATGAAAGCCTTAGAACGTCTAATTGGATCAATCGCAGCAATCGCGATTGGTACTTCGTGGTTGATCTCATTGGCCACAATCGGTGATCATCGATTCCGCTTACCAATCATGGGCATGAGCCTTTTCCTTCAGGCTGTGGGTTTACGCACGCTATTAAAGGGCGGAAAGCCGCCAATGGTCGATGGCCCAGGCTTGCGCTAATCTACCCGTCTGACAGAATCTAGAGATTAAAAGGAGGTCACGCTATGGGGCGCGGCCGTTCAAAAGCTAAGCAAACAAAGGTTGCCAGAGACCTTAAATACTCAAGTCATGAGATGGATCTTGAAAGTTTGGCGAAAGAGTTACATGGTGAGGTTGGCAAAGATAAAAACTTCAATGATGAAGATCCTTACACAGAGGACTACTCAGCTCAACGCAATTAATTAGATTCAATTTATGCGTCCTACACCTTACGTTGCATCCCTCAGAATCTATGAACCAATTGATTCCTTTGAACCTGCCGATCAATTACGTTGGAATCAAATTTCAGTTACTTCACCCACTGGTTGGGATGAACAAAACCGAGCACTAAAAAGAACCATAACTATTGAACCACCTGCATTAAAGGCAGACGGTGCTCATGTTCTAGAACATGATGGCAAGAAATATGTTGCACCTTGGTCAACAGCTGCAAGATGTTGGGCCGCTCTAGATGATTTTAAATCTACTTTGCCACAATCAGTGGTTAAGTATTTTTTACCTCAAACCATTGAAGATGCAATAAATATTAACTCTGAGTTAATTGAGGACAAGGTCTCTCATATCATTACTCAAACTTGGAATATTCCGCCGAGATGGTTTTCACTTTTTGAACCCAGCGATTGCCTAAGAGGCGAAAATGCAGATGGACCATTTACAGTCTTAAGAACCTCAATCTCAAATGCCAAACAACGTTGCAACTTTGCCCATGAATCGGTAAAAAATGCATTTGGTCCAGGACCAATCGAAGGTGAAATTGCTGATCTACTTGCATGGCTAGAAATATTTCATCCACAATCTATTGTTGAGTGTGACTACGGCGGCCTTGCGACCTACTTAAATAAATCATTAATTGAAAATGGCGAACCAGGATTAAATGCTGATACATCCATTGAAGATGTGAATAGATCACTTGCTGGCCTTGCCGTAGGTGATGGCGCACTTGCTGGGCAAGGGTATGAAAGATTGGTGCGCCGCTGGCGCAGGGTTGCTACTTACGAACAAGCAATGTAATACTTCGGTCATATCGGTGCGAAATGGACATTTTGCATTAATTTCAGATTGGCTGGTGATTAATGACTTCCGAACAAGAGGTCCTATTAACTCCAGCAGAAGTTGCCTCTTTATTTAGAGTAGATCCGAAGACTGTTACTCGTTGGGCAAAAGCGGGCAAGCTAACCTCGATTAGAACACTTGGCGGACATCGTAGATATAAAGATTCAGAGGTCAAGGCGCTTCTAAATTCAGTTTCAGGTAATAACAAATCGAATGGTGGAAATTAAATGAGTGAAGAACAAAAGCCAGCACAAGATGCAAAGGCAAAGATGTTGGAAGCATTAGCAAAAAAACAAAAGGGAAATACCACTGGTAAATCTGCTGGCCCAACCTCCGGATCAAAAGTTGGATCTGGCCAAACAGGTGGTGCTGCACCAAAGATGCACCGTCGTAAATCTGGATCTGCCTAATCAACTTTTAAACCATGGGAATTACAAACCAAGAATACTTCCTGCTCTTTTTAGGATCTTATTTATTAGTTGGTTTACTTACTCCCTTGATGCGCAAAATTGCGCTCGCAACAGATGTTGTAGATAAACCAAACACTGCACATAAATCTCATAAGCAGCCCGTTCCATACCTTGGCGGAGTCGCAATAATTATTGGAATCATTGTTGTTGCTTACTCAACCTCATTGGTTTCAAATTTCACAGTAAAAACCTTTTGGCTAGCTACATCAGTTCTATTCCCTGCTTTGGTCCTAGGTTTAATTGGTCTTTGGGATGATATGAAAAATCTTCCACCGCTTCCACGTTTTGTTGCTCAAACAATCGCGGGCTTATTTACCGCCTTCATTTTGATTGCAACAGATAATGTTGGAAATCCAACCGGATCCCAGATATTTGATTCGGTAATCACAATAATCTGGGTTGTTGGAATCTGTAACTCAATTAATTTCTTCGACAATCTAGATGGTGGCGCCGCTGGAACAGTCGCTGTTTCCTCTACTGCCCTTGCATTTCTAGCATTAAATGGTGATCAATATTTGATTGCAGCACTTGCCACAGTTACGGCGGGTGCAACTATGGGATTTTTAATCTGGAACAAAAGCCCGGCCCGTATTTACATGGGAGATGCCGGAGCTCTATTTCTAGGAGTCCTACTTGCAACCTTAACTGTTCGATTAAATCCGGAATCTGAAACCCAACTTGGCTCTTACTTCACACCAATTTTCTTACTAGCTGTCCCCATCTTGGACACCAGTGTTGCCGTGATTTCTAGATTGAAAAGGAATATTTCCCCTTTTCAGGGCGGGCAGGATCATTTATCCCATAGGTTGATAAGAGCTGGATTATCAAGAAGGCAGGCAGCGGTCTCATTATGGTCACTTTCTGGCTTATTTGGATTAGTGTCAATAGTGATTTCAAGATCAAATGAAAGCTCTGAAAATTTAATTGTTTATGCAGCTGGAGTAGTTTGGTTAACTCTCTTTGTTCTGTTTTTCAGAACTAAGGATGCTTAAGATTTTTTCTTGAACACGATATGGTTTAGTACAAAGTAATTTATCGGTGCAATAATTAAGATCGGTAATAATTTAGCAATTTTGGGATCTATTTCTAGAACTATCAGGGCTTTAATTATTAAAGTGCTTACAACCCACCAGAAAATTAGGTTAAGCAAATATCTAGTTCCAGATTTTGAATGATCTTGCTCGCTCTTAAATGTCCAACGATGGTGGGTGTAGTAATTAATTGAGGTGGCCACAAATCCTGAAATAAAATTAGAGATTACAACCGAATCGATTGGACCATAAAGAGAGATAAAGATTAAGTAATCAGTGGCAGTTGTAAAAAAACCAACCAGCATCCATCTGAGCATCGACCAATCAAAGTATTTATCTTTTAATGCTTTTAACTTTGATTTCATAAATCCCTTAGATAGAAAATTAATGGTGGCTGAGGCCGGGATCGAACCGGCGACCTAACGATTTTCAGTCGTTCGCTCATACCAACTGAGCTACTCAGCCATTTTCAAACACAATCGCTAAAGATCTAGCGACCCAGACGGGACTTGAACCCGCGACCTCCGCCGTGACAGGGCGGCGCGCTAACCAACTGCGCTACTGGGCCAACCGCAGAAATTGAAATCGCTTTCAATCTCTCGCGTCCCCAACGGGATTTGAACCCGTGTTAACGCCGTGA
>JACCDP011295028.1_pt1 | contig 13269 bp, 14 predicted proteins | sample 7445841 | NCBI WGS metagenome assembly JACCDP01 (sample SAMN15323441, study PRJNA562643) | freshwater metagenome | isolation source: river surface water | place: USA:Blue River Watershed | collected 2017-08-17
CATCTGCTCGAACTCGCGGGAACGGAAGATGAAGTTGCGCGGATTGATCTCGTTGCGGAACGCCTTGCCGATCTGGGCGATGCCGAACGGCAGCTTCACGCGGCCCGTGTCGACGACGTTCTTGAAGTTGATGAAGATGCCCTGCGCGGTCTCCGGACGGAGGTAGGCGGTGGCCGACGCGTCCTGCATGGCGCCGACGTACGTCTGGAACATCATGTTGAACGAGCGGGGCGGCGTGAGCGAACCCGGCTTGCCGGTGGCGGGCGAAGGCACGAGGGCGTGCTCCTCGGGCTTGGCTTCGGTGTAGTCCTTGAGCACGACGGGCTCGAGCGCGCCCTGCTTCGCGAGCTTGCGCTTCATCTCGTTGGCCATCTCCTCGGCCTTGGCCTGCATGCCGTCGTCCTCGAGGACGGAGACGTAGCCGATGACCTCGCCGGCGACGCGCACCGGGGCGAAGAAGAGCTGGTCGGCGCGGTAGCGCATCTTCGACTCCTTGCAGTCGACGAGCGGGTCGGTGAAGTTGTCGATGTGGCCCGAAGCCTTCCAGGTCGTCGGGTGGTGGATGATCGAGGAGTCGAGGCCGACGATGTCGTCGCGGCGGTGCACGAAATCCTGCCACCAGGCCTGCTTGATGTTGTTCTTCAGCTCGACGCCGAGGGGACCGTAGTCGAAGAAGCCGTTGAAGCCGCCGTAGATGTCGGAAGAAGGGAAGACGAACCCGCGGCGCTTGCACAGGTTGATGATGGATTCCATCTTGTCGGTCGGGTCGGCCATGGCTTGGTAAAGTCCCTCACCTATCCCCGCTCCGGGGGTCCGCCGCAAGCCTGTTCCCTCAGCGGGGGCGGGGCTCGGTCGAGAGCCCGGCGGCCTTCTTGCTCCATGTCCGGGCCGCGTCCGAGACCGCGCGGAAGACCGCGGAGAACTCCGCCGAAGCGTCGTTCATCTGGGATTGCGAAGCCTCGAGGGAGGCGGCGAAGGAGGCCAGCGCCGTGGCAGCGTCGGCGAGCCTGACCTGGAGCAGCGCCAGCGACTCGTCGTCGGTGCGGCGGTCCGCCAGCTCGACGGCCTCGCGGAGGCTCGCGCAGGCGGCGATCAGGCGGGCGCTCTGCGCGTCAAGGCGGCCTTCGCCCGTGGCCGCGAGCACCGCGCCGGTCCGGCGGACGAGCATCGCGTTGAAACGCGCGGCCCGCTCGGGGTCGGTCGCTTCGTGGAAACCGTCGAGGTCGCGTTCCAGCTCGGCGGCAATCCCGACCAGATCGGTCTCGGCGAGGACCTCCAGCTGCTGGAGGATGCCGGCGAGACGCGTGCGCAGGTTGCCGTCGAGCGGCGGGATCTCGTCTGCGGCCAGCGGACCGGCCGCGGGCGCGTTCTCGTCCCAGATGAGCTCGACCTGCAACAGGCCGGAGGCCGGGCTCACCGCGACGAGGCGGGAGCGCAGGCCTTTGGCGACCTCGAAGCGCAGGCGGTCGCCGCGCAGCCGGTCGGCGAAGCCGCGGTCTTCCAAGGTCGCGGGGTCGAGGCTGAGGCGGACGACCGGGCGCAGGCGGCCCTCGGCGTCGGCGTCGAGCCCGATGGAAGCGACCTGCCCCACGGTGACGCCCTGCACGCGCACCGGCGTGCCGGAGGAGATCCCTTCGACGGAGAACGCCGGACGGAAGACGATGTCCACCAGCGGAGCCGACCACGCGCGCCACCACGAGAAAGCGGACCACAGCACGGCCACGCCGAGGACGGCCAGCAACACGCCTCCGAGGGCGCGGCGGCTCATCCGGCGGACTGCGGATAGCTGCCCAGCCACTTCACCACTTCGCAGCGACCCTTGAGTTCGGTGACGGCGGCCTGCACGGCCGCGGTGTCCCAGTGACCCGGGAAATCGATGAAGAAGAGGTATTCCCAGGCGCGGCGATGGCTCGGGCGGGACTCGATGCGGATCAGGTTGATGCCGCGGTCGGAGAAGGCCGCCAGCGCGCCCTGGAGCGCGCCCGGCTCATGCTTGAGCGTGAGGACCACGCTCGTCACCTCGTCCTTGGTGCCGACCGCGTTGGCGGCCTTCGCGATGACGAAGAAGCGGGTGGCGTTGTCGCGGCGGTCCTGGATGCCGCGGGCGAGGATGGGGACGCCGCGGGATTCGGCGGCGGTGGCGGACGCGACGGCGGCCTGGCCCTGCGGGTCGCGCGCGACGATCTCCACGGCGGCGGCGGTGCTGTCGGTCTCGACGAGCGCGGCGCCCGGGACGTGGCGGGAGAGCCAGCCGCGGCACTGCGCGAGGGCGATGTCCTTCGAGAGGACCTTCTTCACCTGGTCGAGCGGACCTTGGCCGACGAGGCACTGCTCGACGGAAAGCGTGACCTGGGCCACGACCTTGAGTTCGGATTCGGCGAGGAGGTCGAGCGAATGGCTGACGACGCCTTCGGTGGAGTTCTCGACCGGCACGACGCCGTAGGACGCCTCGCCGGATTCGACGGCGGCGAAGATGTCGCCGATCGCGCGGAGCGGAAGCGACGGCACGCTGGTGCCGAACGCGCGGATCTGGGCCTGCTGCGTAAAGGAGCCTTCGGGTCCGAGGTAGGCGACCGGCTTGGCCATCTGGGCGCCGATGGAAAGGGAGATGATCTCGCGGTAGACCGCGCGGAGGCCGGAAGCCGGGATCGCCGGAGCGGCTTCGGTGATCGAGCGGAGCAGCTGCTCTTCGCGCTGGGGCGCGTAGACCGGGGCGCCCGTCTTCAGCTTCGCTTCGCCGATGGCGCGGGCCACCTGCAAGCGCTCGCCGAGCAGCTTGAGGATCTCGCGGTCGATGCGGTCGACCTCGCGGCGGTGCTCTTCGAGGCTCATTCGGCGGGCTTCTCTTCTTCGGGCGGGGTCTCCGTCGCGATGGCGGCGGAGGATTGGTCTTCGAGCGGCAGGCCGACTTCGGAATCGCCGACTTCGACCGGGGTGGTCGCGCGGGTGATCCACTCGGAGATCTGGGCGGGAGAGAGGACGTCGGATGCCGGGAGTTCGCCGAGCGAACGCAGGCCCGTGAAGTCGAGGAACTTGTCCGTCGTACCGTACTGGATCGGGCGTCCCGGGAGATCGGCGCGGCCGGTGACGGCGACGAGCTCGAGCTCGAGGAGGCGGTTCAGCGCGCTGTCGACGGACACGCCGCGGATGGCTTCCATCTCGGAGCGCGTGACCGGCTGGCGGTAGGCGACGATCGAAAGCGTCTCGAGGGAAGCCGGGCTGAGGCGTTGCGGACGAGGTTCGCCGCGGAGGAGGCGGACCCAGTCGGCGTAAGCCGGGGAGATCACCAGGCGGAAACCTTCGGGCCCCTGCAGGATGCGGCACGCGTCGTTGGCGTCGCGCATCTCGGCCTCGAGGGCGTCGACCGCTTCGCGGATCTGGGTGGCCGTGAGCAGCGTCGGGACCTGGTCGATGATGTCCTGGATGACCTCTTGGACGGGCGGCGTGGCGGGAGCGAGCGTGGGCTCGCCGCCGGCCTCGAGGAGGTCGGGCTGACGCTCGGCGGCCGCCTGGGCATGGTAGCGCTGCACGACCTTCTGGATGTCCTTGATGGACACCGCCTCGGAGGTCGAGAACAGGAGGGCCTTGATGATTTTCTTGAGGTTGAATTCCACGGGGCGGGGAGGCTTAAATCGGATTGTCGGGAGCGACGGGGCGGTTCAGTGTCCGCTCCCTGCCCTCTTATTAGGGGGCTCTCCCCCACTGACAACCGCAGACTTTTCACACCCATCATGACCGACGCCAACCACTGCCGCCAACACTCCGCCATCGTCGTGGACGGACCCGACCGCGCCCCCAGCCGAGCCATGCTCCGGGCCGTGGGCTTCACCGACGCCGACTTCGGCAAGCCCGTCGTGGGCGTCGCCTCGACCTGGTCGATGGTCACCCCCTGCAACATGCACATCGACCGCCTCGCGGTCGAGGCCGCCAAGGGCGCGGACAACGCGGGCGGCAAGGCGATCATCTTCGGCACCATCACCGTCTCGGACGGCATCTCGATGGGCACCCCCGGCATGCGCTACTCGCTCGTCTCGCGCGAGATCATCGCCGACTCCGTGGAAGCCGTGACCGGCGCCGAAGGCTTCGACGGCCTCGTCACCATCGGCGGCTGCGACAAGAACATGCCCGGCTGCGTGATGGCCATGGCGCGCCTCAACCGCCCTTCCGTCTTCGTCTACGGCGGCACCATCGTCCCCGGCCTGCACCGCGGCCAGTCCGCCGACATCGTCACCGTCTTCGAAGCCGTCGGCAAGCACGCCGGCAAGCAGATCGGCGACGGCGAGCTCAAGGAGATCGAAGCCTGCTCCATCCCCGGCGAAGGCTCGTGCGGCGGCATGTACACCGCCAACACCATGGCTTCGGCCATCGAAGCGCTCGGCCTCAGCCTGCCGGACAGCTCCGCGCAGCTCGCCAATTCCAAGGACAAGCTCGCCGACTGCGAACGAGCCGGCAAGGCCGTGCTCGAGCTGCTGAAGAAGAACATCCGTCCTTCCGACATCCTCTCCAAGGAAGCCTTCGAGAACGCCATCACCGTCGTCATCGCCCTCGGCGGCTCGACGAACGCCGTGCTCCACCTCATCGCGATGGCCCATTCCGCGGGCATCAAGCTCACCCTCGAGGACTTCGAACGCGTCGGCCGCCGCGTGCCGGTGCTCGCCGACCTCAAGCCGAGCGGCAAGTACAACATGGCGCACTTCGTCCGCATCGGCGGCCTCCAGCCGCTGCTCAAGATGCTCCTCGATAAGGGCCTGCTCCACGGCCACTGCATGACCGTCACCGGGAAGACCGTCGCCGAGAACCTCGCGAACGTCGGCAAGTACGCCGACGACCAGGACGTCGTCCGTCCCTTCTCCAACCCGATCAAGGCCGACAGCCACCTGCGCATCCTGCGCGGCAACCTCGCGCCCGAAGGCTCCGTCGCCAAGATCTCAGGCAAGGAAGGCAGCGCCTTCACCGGCAAGGCCATCGTCTACGAATCCGAAGAAGCGTCGCTCCGCGGCATCCTCGACGGCGAAGTAAAGGACGGCCACGTGATCGTCATCCGCAACGAAGGCCCCAAGGGCGGCCCCGGCATGCGCGAGATGCTCGGACCCACCAGCGCGGTCATGGGCAAGGGCCTCGGCAAGACCGTCGCCCTCATCACCGACGGACGTTTCTCCGGCGGCTCCCACGGCTTCGTGGTCGGCCACATCACCCCGGAGGCCGCCGTCGGCGGCGTGCTCGCGGTCGTGAAGAACGGCGACACCATCACCATCGACGCCCAGAAGAACGAGATCAACCTCGTCGTCCCGGCCGACGAGATCGCCGCCCGCCTCAAGTCCTGGAAGGCTTCCCCCTGCAAGGAGAAGCGCGGCACGCTGGCCAAATACGCCAAGCTCGTCTCCTCGGCCTCCGAAGGCGCCATCACCGACGGCGACTGAGGGATTTACTGAGCGGAAATGAAAGGGCGGACGCCTCGGCGGACCGCCCTTTTTGTTGCCAAGACGGGCGGCGACGGGAAAAACTATCCTACCGTGGCCCACTCCTTCGACCTTTTCCGGAAGCACCTCCAGAACTTCCCCGAACTCGGCATCTCGCTCGACTTCAGCCGCGCGCCCGCGCCGGCCGGCTTCGAGGAGAAGATGGCTCCGGCCATCGCGAAGGCGTTCGCCGACATGGCCGCGCTCGAGAAGGGCGCGATCGCCAATCCGGACGAGAAGCGCATGGTCGGCCACTACTGGCTGCGCGCGCCGGAGCTCGCGCCCGACGCGAAGATCGCCGCCGAGGTGAAGGCAGCCGTCGACGCCATCGCCGGCTTCGCCGCCCAGGTCCACGCCGGCCAGGTCAAGGGCGCCGCCGGCAAGTTCACCGACCTCCTCTGCATCGGCATCGGCGGTTCGGCGCTCGGCCCGCAGTTCGTCGCCGACGCGCTCGGCGGCAAGGCCGACAAGCTCCGCGTCCACTTCATCGACAACACCGACCCCGACGGCATCGACCGCGTGTTCGACACGCTGGGCGCGCGCCTCGGCACGACCCTCGCGATCGTGACCTCGAAGTCCGGCAGCACGCCCGAGCCCCGCAACGGCCAGCTCGAAGCCGCGCTCCGCTGGAAGCAGGCCGGCCTCTCCTTCCCTGCCCACGCCGTCGCCGTCACCGGCGAAGGCAGCCAGCTCGACCAGGTCGCCGTCGCCGAGAAGTGGCTGGCCCGCTTCCCGATGTGGGACTGGGTCGGCGGACGCACCAGCGAGATCGGACCGGTCGGCCTGCTCCCCGCCGCCCTCCAGGGCATCGACATCCGCGGCCTGCTCGAAGGCGCCCGCGCGATGGACGCGCTGACCCGCGTGCCCGACGCGCAGAAGAACCCCGCCGCTGGGCTCGCGCTGGCCTGGCATCACCTCACCGAAGGCCGCGGCACCAAGGCCATGGTCGTGCTGCCTTACAAGGATCGCCTGCTCCTCTTCTCCCGCTACCTGCAGCAGCTCGTCATGGAGTCGCTCGGCAAGGAACTCGACCTCCAGGGGCGCAAGGTGCTGCAAGGCCTGACCGTCTACGGCAACAAGGGCTCGACCGACCAGCACGCCTACGTGCAGCAGCTCCGCGACGGTGTGAATAACTTTTTCGCCATCTTCATCGAAGTCCTCAAGGATCGCGAAGGCAGTTCCCTCGAGGTCGAACCCGGCGTCACCTCCGGCGACTACCTCCAAGCCTTCCTGCTCGGCACCCGGGAAGCCCTTTCCGGCAGCGGCCGCGCTAACATCACCATCACCATCGACCAGGTGGACGCCCGTTCCGTGGGCATGCTGATCGCCCTCTTCGAACGCGCCGTCGGCCTTTACGCCAACCTCCTCGGCATCAACGCCTACCACCAGCCCGGCGTCGAAGCCGGCAAGAAGGCCGCCTCGGAGACCCTGAAAGTCCGGGCCTCCGCCCTCGCCGCCCTGGCCAAATCGAAGGGCAAATGGCTCTCCGCCACGCAGGTTTGCGAGGAAATTGCACTTGAGGGGCAGGAGGAATTGGTGTTCAAAGTCCTCCTGCACGTTTCGTCCAACCCCGGTGCCATCTCCCGTCAGGATTCTCCTGATCCCGGGAAGACCCTCTTCAGCCATTCTTAACCCCCCAATTCCCCTACCCCATGAACAAGAAGCTTAACGCCTTCCTTCGCATCCTGACCGCCGTCGCCGCCGTGTCCGCCGTCGTCTTCGCCTTCCTCCTGAAGGGCAAGATGGACGCCGCCCTGACCAAGACCGCCTGGGCCGTCACCGACGCCGAAGTCAAAGCCGGCAAGGACTACGACGCCCGCATGACGTCCCTCGCCACCCTGCCCACGCTGCTTGACGCCAAGCGCAAGGCCATCGCGGACCTCGAGCTCGCCAAGAAGGACCTGATCGCCGACGTCGCCGACAAGAAGACCAAGATCGAAGGCCTCACCGCCGCCAACACCGCCCTCGAAGGCGAACGCGCCGAACTCACCCGCAAGCGCGACGAACTCGCCGCCCAGCTGACCGACGCCAACAGCAAGAAGGACGGCGCCGAAGCCGCCCTCGCCAGCGCCAAGGAAGAGCTCGTGAAGGCCACCGAGAAGGCCGCCTCCATGTTCACCAAGGAACAGCTCGCCGAAATCGAAGCCAAGGCCACCGCCGCCGAGCAGAAGTCCGACCAGATCCGCGGAAAGTACGCCGCCCTCCACGCCAAGGTCTCCCGCGCGATGGACAACAACCCCGCCCCCTTCGGCTTCGCCAGCGACCCCCTCGCCGAGCCTGCCAAGCCGGGTGACGCCGCCGCGCCCGTGGCCGTCGCCGTCGAAGCTCCCAGCGACAACATCCTGACCAACGTCCTCGCCCTCGACTCCAGCTCCGGCATCGTCGCCTTCTCGGTCGGCGAAGCCAACGGCATCAAGGCCAAGGACATCTTCGACGTGAAGATCGACGGCAAGAAGGTCGGCAAGGTGCAGATCTCGACCGTCAAGGGCGTCCTGTCCTTCGGCCTGCTGCAGCCCGAGAAGGAACTCGACCTCCGTGCCATCTCCAAGGCCGCCTCGGTCTCCCTGGTGCCTTCCGCCAAGCTCTCCGTCAACTGATGTCCGGCCGTACGCTGATCGCCTGCGCGCTCCTCGCCTGCCTCCTCGGTCTGGCGGGTTGCGAAACCGTCGAGAAGCCGGCTGACTCGATGCTTCCTCAGTCCCAGCCTTCCAGCTGGCAGGGCGGCCTCCCGGGCGTGTCGACGCCGGGTTCGGGCTACCGCCGCTGATGTCCTCCGCCGACGCAGGCGCCGCCGGTCGTCCGCAAGGATCGGCCGGACGGCTCTGGGTCGTGGCCACGCCGCTGGGCAACCTCGGCGACATCACCGCACGAGCCCGCGAAGCCATCGCGGAATGCGACCTCGTCGCCTGCGAGGACACCCGCGTGACCGGCGGACTGCTCCGCCACCTCGCGATCTCGAAGCCGATGTTCGCGTACCACGAGCATAACGAGAAGGACGCCGCCGTGCTCATCGCCGACAAGGTGGCCGGCGGGGCGCGCATCGCCCTGATCACCGACGCCGGCACGCCCGGCATCAGCGACCCCGGCTTCCGCGTCACCCGCGAATGCCGCCGCCGCGGGCTGACCGTCACGCCGCTGCCGGGCCCCTGCGCGATCGTCGCCCTGCTTTCCGCCTCCGGACTCCCGACCAACGCCTTCCGATTCGTCGGCTTCCTGGCTCCCAAGTCAGCCGCCCGCCGGCGCTTCCTCGAAGGCCTCAAGGAGGCCGACGAGACCGTCGTGCTGCACGAATCCTGCCACCGGATCAGCGACTTCCTGGACGAGATGCTGGAGATCCTGGGACCGGAACGCGTCGTCTGCGTCGGCCGCGAGCTGACCAAGCTGCACGAGACGATCCGCACCGCGCCCCTGGCGGAATTGGTGCCGGCGCTGAAGGCCGGCTCGCTCAAGGGCGAGTTCACGGTGGCGATCGCCCCGGCCGGCTTCGCCCTCTGAGCCCGCTTATCGCGGGTTGACCACACCGCCCTGACGCCCGCATCCTAGCGGGCAATGGCGGGTTTCGACGACAGTCTGGTCCGCGAATATTTCGAGATGAACGGCTTCTTCGTGCGCCAGTCGCGCAAGTACGCCGTCCAATCCCGCCGGAAACGCGCCGACGAAGAAGGCGACCTGCTGGTGATCAACCCGTCCCCGCGCCGCGGCGTCGAGCCGCCCTTCCAGCTCTTCAGCTCGGACCTGGCCGGCCTCTCGGCCGCCGTGGTCGCGGTGAAGGCCTGGCACACGACGAAGGCCATCACGCCGACGATGATCAAGAAAGGCGACCTGCTGGAGTTCGTCCGCAAGGAAGCCGTCGAAGCCGCCAAGGAAGCCTTCGCCGACCTGACTCCGACCGAGGGCCAGCCGCTGGCCAAGGTCCTCGTGCTTCCGGGCATCCCGTCCACGGAGCCGCAGCGCTCGGAGAGCATCACGTTGCTGCGCGAGAGCGGCGTAGACCACGTGCTGACGTTCCGCACCATCCTCGAAAACCTCGTCCAGGCGGTCGAATCGAACCAGAGCTACGCGAAATCCGACACCTTGCAGTTGCTCCGCCTGCTCCGAGTCTACGATATGGTGAAAGCCGCCCAGCTCGAGCTGTTCGGTTCCGCCAACCCTCCGAAGTGATTCATCCCTCCGCCCAGGTCCACCCGTCCGCCCGACTCGCCCCCGACGTCGAGGTCGGCCCGTTCGCGATCGTCGAAGCCGGCGCGGTGATCGGCCCCGGCTGCCGCCTTGCGGCGCATGCCATCGTCAAGGCGCGCGCCCAACTGGGCGCGGGCGTGCGCGTCGACCATTTCGCGGTGGTCGGCGGCGACCCGCAGGACCTTTCCTTCGATCCCGCCACGGATTCCGGCACGCGCATCGGCGACCGCACGGTGATCCGCGAACACGTCACGGTCCACCGCGCCACCAAGGCGGGCGAACGCACCGTCATCGGCGCGGACGGCCTGCTGATGGCCGGCAGCCACGTCGCCCACGACTGCGTGCTCGGCGACCACGTCATCCTCGCCAACGGCTGCATGCTCGGCGGTCATGTGCACGTCGGCGACCGCGCCTTCGTCAGCGGCGGCGTCGCGGTGCACCAGTTCTGCCGCATCGGCGGCGGCGCGCTCGTCTCCGGCAACGCGGTCATCACCGAGGACGTGCCCCCGAACGCGCTCGCCCACGGCCGCAACCTCATCTCCGGCCTCAACCTCATCGGCCTCCGCCGCCGGGCGGTGCCGGCCCCGGCGGTCGCGGAGATCAAGCGTGCCTACCACGCGGTCTACGCCGCGCACGGCGACTGCGCCACGCATGCCCGGCAGGCCCTCGCGGACGGCGGCTACCAGACCCCGGAAGCGCGCGCGTTCCTGGACTTCTTCCTCGGCGGCAAGCGCGGCCGCTTCGTCTCCCCCGAATGAGCGCCCTGCCCGTCGCCGTCACCTGCGGAGATCCGGCCGGCGTCGGCCCGGAACTGCTCGCGAGCTGGCTGCAGGCCCATCCGGAACAGGCTCCGTCGGTCGTGCCCATCGGTCCCGCCGACTGGATCGCCCGCCTGGGCCAAGGCCTCGCCGTGGGACCCAAGGATTTCGTGACCCGTCCCGGCCAGCCTGATGACGCCGGCCAGCTCATCGCGATCGAAGCGATGGAGCTCGCCGCCCGCGGCGCCACCGGCGGCCGCTTCGCCGCCGTCGTCACCGGACCGGTGAACAAGAAAGGCCTCGCCGGCGTGGGCTACGTCTTCCCCGGCCAGACGGAATTCTTCGCCTCGCGCTGGAGCGGCGCGCCCGTGATGGCTTTCGCCGGCGGCAAGATGACCGTCGGCCTCGTCACCTGGCACATCCCGCTGGCCGAAGTACCGAAGTCGATCACCGACGCCGACATCCGTCGCACCGTCCTCGCGCTCATCGAGCTGCGCACGAAGCTCGGCGACCGCCGTCCGCGGATCGCCGTCTGCGGACTCAATCCGCACGCCGGCGAAGGCGGCCTGCTCGGCAAGGAAGACGACGCCGTCATCCGACCCGCCGTCGAGGCGCTGCGCGCCGAAGGCCACGACGTCGTCGGCCCGCTGCCGGGCGACACCGTCTTCCACCGCCACCTGCAGGGAGAGTTCGCCGCCGTCGCCGCGATCTACCACGACCAAGGCCTCGCGCCGCTGAAGGCCGTGGACTTCTCGACCTCGGCCAACCTCAGCCTCGGACTGAAGCACGTGCGTACGAGCCCCGACCACGGCACCGCGTACGAGATCGCCGGCCAGGGGAAGGCGGATCGCGGCAGCTTCGATTCCGCGCTGCGGCTCGCCCGCGTGCTTTCGGCCTGATGCGACCGTTGCTGCTCTGGCTCGCGACCTGCCTGACGCTGAGCGCGGCCGGACAGCGCATCGCCAGCTACAGCCCGGGCGCGACGCAGACGTTGCTCGACCTCGGCTGCTCGGAGGAGATCGTCATGGCGACCCGCTGGTGCCCGTTGCCGAAGGACCATCCCGCCGCGCGGGACGCCGACGTCTTCCTGCCTGACCTCGAGCGACTGCTGAAGACCAAGCCCGACCTCGTGATCCTCCCGCGCATGGCGAATCCGCTCTGGGCCGAGAAGTGCGCGAAGGCCGGCCTGCGCACCATCGTGCTGACTCCCGAATCGCGAGACTCCGTGGTCAAAGATTTCCGGCTCCTCGGCGAAGCGACCGGACGCTCGACCGAGGCCGCGCGCATGGCGACCGAACTGACCAGGCGACCGGCCATGCGGACCAAGACCATCGTCGTCATCTGGGATGGCGTCATGGCAGGACCGGAAAGCTATCTCGCCGCGCCGCTGGCGGCAGCCGGATTCAAGTCAGTCTTGGGCCAAGGCAGCTGGATCAAATTCGACTGGGAGCTCCTGGCCGCCGCCAAGCCCGATGCCGTGCTCTGGATCCAGAACGCCGACTCAAACGGTCCCCCCGAAGCCTATCCCGGGAAAATCGCCGAAATGGGTCGGATTCCGGCGATCAGGGACCTCACTTGCGTCAATCAAGGGCATGTCTATCAGGCGAAAAGTGGTAGCAACTGGTTGCCTGGCAGTGGTTTGCAACGAATAGTCCCCGATCTGCTCAAACTGAATCCCAAGCTCGACCGCTAGGGTAAATCATGGGCGGCAATGCCTCCGAGCCGATTGACTTGTTTCGGAAATCAGGGACCATATCAGTCCACCATGAACACCAAGTTCCTCAAGCTCCTGACCCTCACCGTCGGCCTCCTCGCCGTCTCCGCCGCCTTCGTTGGCGCCGAAGAAAAGAAGGGCGACGGCAAGTGCCCCAGCTGCCCTTGCGAAAAGGAAAAGCCGAAGGCCATCGTCTCCGAAGAAAAGAAGAAGGACGACAAGTGCCCGTGCGAAAAGGAAAAGCCCAAGGCTGCCGCCGGCGAAGAGAAGAAGGACGGCAAGTGCCCCTGCGAGAAGGAAAAGCCCAAGGCCTAATTTCCTCGCTCCAGGCGATCCAAGGACGAACCCACGGGTTCGTCCTTTTTATTGTCTCAGAAAGCCAGCTTCAGTTCCGCGCGGACGAACGCCGGGAAGTCGTCATGCACCGCAAACCCTCGGCGGGCGGCCTCCAGAAGCTCCTCGGGCTTGGCGGCGCCGCTGCGCATCGCGCACGAACGGATGCCGGCGTTGAGGCCCGCCTCCCAGTCGGTGACGCGGTCGCCGGTCATCCAGCAACGCGTCGGGTCGAGGCCGTGTTCGGCGATCTTCTCGAGGATGAAGCGCGGGCTCGGCTTTCGATAGGGCGAAGGTTCGTCGGGGCGTTCCGGAGCGGCCTTGATCTCCAGGATACCCGGGGCGGGCAAGGCCAGCAGCTCGAGCATGCGGCGGTTGCAGGCCTCATATTGCGCCCACGTGAAGATGCCCCGGTTGATGCCGCTTTGGTTGGTCAGCACGAACAGGCGATAGCCGGCGCCTAGGCAGGCCTCCAGGGCGGGCTTCACCCCCGGAATCAGTTCGATCTGCTCTTCCCGGCAGGTATGGTGGTGGTCGCGGATCAGATTACCGTCGCGATCGAGAAAAAGGGCGGGATGGCCGGGCATCTCGCCAGCCAAACAAACCCCGCCACAATCGCAAGGGAATGGAAAGGGGGCTTGACCGAGGGGGCGGGAGGGGTAGAACCGACCCTCATCCAAGCGTAGAACCATGGCCAACCCGAAACGTAAACAGTCCAAACGCCGCAGCCGACTCCGTCGTGGCGCCAACCAGTTCCGCGCCCCGAAACTCGTCAAGGATGCCGAATCCGGCGCCCTTCGTCGCTCCCACCGCGTCGACCCGACCA
>JACCDP010584455.1_pt1 | contig 13268 bp, 11 predicted proteins | sample 7445841 | NCBI WGS metagenome assembly JACCDP01 (sample SAMN15323441, study PRJNA562643) | freshwater metagenome | isolation source: river surface water | place: USA:Blue River Watershed | collected 2017-08-17
ATTCCAGCAGCATCGGTCACTTTGATGTTGCCGGTTGGTGGCACATGCGTTTGTTCGGTTACATGCTGAAGACCAAACTTAATGGATGACTGCTTCCACTTTTTCCCATCAACAAAACTGTACTCCAAATCTGCCTCAAACCTGTCGGAAGGCATCTGGATCAGCCAGGTCTTTTCGGTTCTATTGTATGCCCGCAAAATAGAGCCTTTTACATGGGTCTGAAGATGATTGGTGAAGCGATAAGCCAGGCGCAGGTCCATCCCCGTCAGGCTTGCATCTGTCTGGGCATAATCAAATGCAGGGAAAGCACCCCTTATCGTCAACAAGGCCGGATAGGCAGGCTTCAGGTAAATGAATCCATTGATCATCTTCTGGTAAATGCCCAGCTCGGCCTCCCATTTTTCATTGTTGTAAACAACTGTACCTAATCCGCTGAAAGCCCTTTCAGGAATGAGCTTCGGGCTTCCCCTTTCAATCCTTGCAGCACCATGATGAAGCCCATTGCTGAACAGTTCATTCACCTGTGGCGAACGCCATGCGGTAGAAGCAGTGAATGAAGTGCGCAAATGGTCATTGAACTTGTATGCCACCACCCCGGTACCAGACAAACCTGAAAAAACTCTTTGCCCATACGGATCACCTGCCACCAGGGCATTGCCCATCAACACATCAAAAGGTTTTTGATCATTGTCTTTGATTTGAAACCTGTTCCTGTGATCGTATCGAAGACCCAGCTCTACCTGCCATTTTTCATGTTGGTAACGTTCTGCAGCCCAGAAGCCCAGGTCAACCGATTGATAGTTGGGAACAAAATACCTGTAGTTGATGTAGTTGTCTTGGTACATGGCATTGACCCCGACAGAACCCTTGATTTTTTTTTCGGCAAAATGTTCCCAAACCAAATCCGCCATATGGGTCTGCAGGTTCAATTGCAGCTGTGGCAGGTCAGATACAGATCTCGTAATATCAAACTCTTTGCGGATGTTCAACTGCGAAGAAAGGGTAAGGTTGATCCTGCTGCGACCCATCATTTCAGAAAAGGCCTTGAATTTGAACAAGTGGTGCTGAACAGACTGGTAGGGCCTTTCAATGGCATAACTGAATCCTTCATCGCGGATATATGATGGAGGAGATTGGGCGCGAATGACATTCTCCAGATCCGTCAGGTTTCCAATGTGAGAACCGGTGAAAATACCAATATCAGTATTGAAGATGCTGTAAAAAAATTCAGCCCCTTTGTTACTCTTTCTCCAGCCTGCAGCTGCCGACATGTTCATTTCCTGCACTCCAGAATTTTTCAACCAGTATTCTGGCGTCCTTGCATTACCGCCACGTTTCAAGGTTCCTTGCACACGCCAGGCAGTTGTTTCATTATTGTCAAACGCACTCTCCACCATCGCAGAAACCACACCCTGCCTGTTGTTGGAAAATGCGGCCAAGTTGACTTCGCCCTGAATCTCTTTTTTGTACTGCAACAAACGGGGTTCAACCAACACCACGCCACCGATGGCATCACCACCATACCTAACAGATGCCGCTCCTTTGATCACCGTCAGCCGGTTGGCTACATAAGGATCAATCTCCGGCGCATGCTCACTTCCCCACTGCTGCCCTTCCTGTCTGATGCCGTTGTTCAGAATCAGAACTCGGCTGCTATGAAGCCCTTGAATAACGGGCTTGTAGATATTGTTTCCCGTTTGCAAAACGGTGACACCAGTAATCTTTTGGAGCGATTCGCCAAGCGACAATCCCCTGGTGGCTGCCAGTTCCTTTCCTTTCAACTCACCTGTCATCCCTTCAGGACGAACAGTGGCAGCTCCCACAACAACCACTTCTTTCAAGAGATTTTCTGCATGTGAAAGTTCAAATGATTTCGCAAGATCCTCTTTCAGGTGAAAATGAAAATCCAGGGCCTGGCAATCTGCATGGGTGATGCGCAAAGTATAATCGCCAGGACAGATTCCTGATAGGGCATATTTTCCCTCATTGCCTGTGAGGATGGTCTTTTTCAATTCGATGATGGTAACGGTGGCCCCTGCTAATGCAGAGCGGGTATCGGCATCTTTGACCACACCGCTGATGCGCAAAATACACTGGGCGTTGAGGTTCAGTGAAGAAAAAAAGAATATGGATATGGCCACCAAAAGCCTCATGGGTTCAATTGAAGCCCAAAACTACTGAAATTTTAAATATTTGCAATATTGTTGCAAATATTTAGATCCGCTCAATGATGGCGGCAATGCCCTGGCCACCGCCAACACAGGCAGACACCATGCCATAACGTTTGTTCAGCCTTTTCAAATCGCCCAGCAACTGAACGGTAAGTTTTGCACCGGTACACCCCAGCGGATGGCCCAGCGCTATGGCACCACCGTTGATGTTCAGCTTTGCTTCATCAAGCCCTAATGCATTGGTGACAGCAATCGCCTGTGAGGCAAATGCCTCGTTCAGTTCAATGAGATCGATATCAGCAAGTGACATGTTCGCAAGCTTCAGCACTTTAGGAATGGCTTCCACCGGGCCGATGCCCATCAACCTCGGATCTACTCCAGCAACACTGCAATGCACCAAGCGGCCAATGGTTTGCAATCCCAATGCCTTGACCATGGCACCACTCATTACCACCACAAAAGCAGCGCCATCACTGGTTTGTGAAGCATTGCCTGCGGTTACGGTTCCGTTGACAGCAAAAGCAGGTTTCAATTTTGAAAGTCCCTCGATACTGGTATCCGCACGAACACCTTCATCCGTATCTACAGTAAAAGTTCTTTCTTGCTTTTTCCCGCTCTCATCAAGATACACTTCATTCACCTGTATAGGTGCAATCCCCTCTTTAAAATGGCCCTGTTGGATGGCATGCAGGGCTTTTTGGTGGGATGAAAAAGCGAAGGCATCCTGGGCCTCACGGGAAACATTGTATTCTTTTGCAACGGCTTCGGCAGTCAGCCCCATGTTCAAGTAATAATCGGGCGCTTCTGATGCAATCTGAAAAGAAGGGACGGTTTTCCATCCGGCTGCCGGTACAAAACTCATGCTCTCAACACCACCAGCGATGATGCAATCAGCCATGCCCGACCTTATTTTGGCTGTGGCCATGGCGATGGTTTCCAAACCAGATGCACAATACCTGTTCACTGTAACGCCAGGTGCATGCTGACCCAGCGCTCTTGCCGCAATGATCCTTCCGACCTGCAGCCCTTGCTCGGCTTTAGGTACAGCGTTCCCTACCATCACATCATCTACTTGGGTCTTTTCCAATGCAGGGATGCTTGCCATCAATTGTTGAATGAGTTCTATTGCAAGATCGTCAGGCCTTTTAAAACGAAAACCACCCTTTTTTGCTTTGGTAACAGCAGTCCGAAGTCCGGCAATGATAAACGCTTCTTGCATAAATTCAATGTTGGAGATTGTCCAAAATTAAGCGTGAGTAAGCAGAAAGTCTGCATCAATATGCAACAACTTGTGGATTCCCTTCAAAAAAGAAACATCTGGCTTTCTTTTGCCAGAAAGAATTTCAGAAACTTTTGAAGCAGAAAAACCAAGCTTTTCTGCTAAGGTTGTTTGTGAAATTTTTTGTTCAAACATTTTAAGCTCAACCATTTCCGGAATGGTTTTGGGCCTTTTCAACACTCCCAAACCCAAGACCTCATTTTCATATTTTTCAGCGGCCTCAGCCATTACTGATAGTTTGGACAACTCATCTTCAGAAAGCGAGTGCTCACCCCTGTTCATCAGGTCATAAACCTGAACCATGGTTTGGTGGTATTCTTTTTTCGATTTAATCTGGTATTTCATTGATTAATGATATTTATACTGAACGGTTGAAGCATCCAATTGATCATACGTATTGACACAACCATTCCCCACATTTTTACTAATGTAGAATTATTTTCTGTTTATTAAAATTTATTTTCACTAAATAAAAAATGGCCTCGCGGCCACTTTTCATATAATTATCAGCTGTCAAATCACTCCCCGAGAATTCCCACGCCAAAAGAAGATTCAGCTCTTGGATCATAATCACGGTAAAAACCAATTTTTTTATTATTGGAAATAGGGTATTCTGCAGAACCCTTAAACCCATCGTGACAATCCACATGGAACTTGATGAAACTCAATTTCCCATCAACGGGATTGAATCCTAACTTCTCAAAATTCAAATCAATTTTTTCTTTTTTCAAACCTGCCTTTATTTTTTCAAGTACAGCCAAGCTCATGGATGGGTCAAAAATAATCTCGACCTTATTCTTAATAATCAATGGTGGGGTGAATATTACTGCATCCGAAATGATCACTGGTGGAGTGAATTTCACTGTATCCGAGGTACTTTTTATGCTTGGAAAAGCTTGCTTCAATTCTGCTTCTGTGGGAACATTTATGTAGCCTTTCTCTTTTTGTGCCAAATAATTTTCTATACCCATGAGAATCTTGGATGCAATTTCATCCTGACGAGACTTTAATAGGGCAAGATCTTTTTCATTGGAGATGAACCCTGGCTGTATCATAACTGCAGGAATCAAAGACTTGTCAAGGACCCAAATGCCGTGCGCTCTTGTTTTAACTTCTGTACTTCCAAAAATTCCTTGGAGAGATGATTTCATCAAAGACCCAAGTATTGTGCTCTGGCTAAATGCAGCTGTTTCTTTTTTGGGACATAAAATTTGTAATCCATTGGTTCTTGGGTTGGGCGATGCATTGATATGCACAGAAACAAAGAGATCAGCATTTTTATCGGTTGCAAAAATCGTCCTGTCCTGTATCTTGATAAATTCATCCTTGTCCCTCGAGAGTTCAAACTTGATCTGAGGATTTTTATTCAAAGCCAAAATTCTCTTAACGAATTGCAGGTTCAGGTCAGCCTCTTTATCCCCAGCTGCAGACTTTGCTCCAGGATCCGTTCCTCCATGACCTGCATCCAATACCACCACATATTGCTTATCAAGATTCAACAATTGATTGTCGCTATTGGTATTTCTAAAAGCGAACAGCAAAAACAACGCTGAAACAATTGGAATGACAAGAAGTCTTCTGAAATAACTGAACCGTGGCAAGGCATTTTTTTTCAGCATGGTAATTCTGCGTTTAATCGGTGAAAAGAAAAAAGGATGTGTAAGACGATTTTGTTGCTGGGGGTAAGCCGCTGCGAGCAATAACTCTGCCAACAGGCTACTGTCCTGGTTTTCGATGGATTGACTATCAGCGATAAACTCGTGAATCAGGTACAATTCACGCTTGAGTATCCAAAATATCGGGTTGAACCAGCCAAGCACCATCATCACTTCGACGAACAATTTGTCTGCAGAATGCTTTTCTTTAGAGTGAATCCATTCATGAGCCAACATTTGCTTGCCCACCCTGCTTTCCAGATCAATCGACCTGTTCCAGAAGATGAATGAAAAGAAAGAATAGGGTGTTCCGCTAGCATCCGTCATCACCAAATTCAAACCGTTCAGCCTTTGAATGGGATATGCCCTCACCAATTGGTAAACCCTGATCAATGAACGAACCAAACCCAGAAAAACAATGGTTGAGACAAGACCAAAAATCATCCAGACAATCGGCGTCCAATTCATGGGAGATGAAACCGACTCAGCCATTCCTTCAAACTCCCCGTTGTTGTCAGCGATAATCTCCGCAAGTTGGTAGGGTGAAGATTTTAGGGGTCCTTGAACAGGTTGCAAATTGATTTTCAGCAACGGAATCATCCATGAAAATGTGGCAACGGCAAGCAAGTAAAAACGGTTGTAATGGTGAAACCGCCTATCCTTCAAGACCAACAGGTAATACCCATATAATATAGCGCTGCAGAGCAGCACCTTCAGCATATAAACGAAGAGAACAGCCATGGTACTATTTTTTGTTTTTCATTTCCTTGAGCAACAATTCCAGATCAGCAACCTTCAGGTCCTTCTGCTGGACCATAAAGGAAACAACATCAGCAAATGATCCTTCAAAATAGCCGTCTACTATATTTTTGATGGTTGATCCGGAATATTCCTCCTTGCTTACTTTTGGAAAATAACAATGTACACGGCCGTGGACCTCATGGTCGATAAACCCCTTGTCAATCAAAATTTTGACGACAGTGGAAACCGTATTGCTGTGCGGCTTCCGCTCCGGCATCGCATCTACAATGTCTTTCAGATAACCCTTTTGGAGCTTCCAAATTACCTGCATCACCTGTTCCTCTGCCTTGGTCAATGACTTTCCCATCTTCAACTATAATTTTAGTTGAACAAACATATAACTATATTTTTAGTTGAACAACTATTTAATTAGTTAAAAATCTTTAATGCAAACAGATCTTCACTGGAAAGAGAAAAATTGAGTCAATCCTCCTCATCCAACCGAAAAATCTCCCCCACTTGCTTGTTGAACAACTGGGCCAATTTAAGGGCCAATACAGTTGAAGGAACGTATTTATTGGCTTCGATGGCATGGATGGTTTGGCGGCTGACGCCCAACCGCTGAGCAAGCTGTTCCTGGGTGAGGTTGTGAATGGCCCTTTCTACCTTGATGCTATTTTTCATCAGTTGAAATCATTTTGTTTTTCAAAAGAATGACGTTGAACCGGCCAATGAAAATGATCAACACGGTAAACATGTTGTAGATCATCACATGGAGAAAACCCATCCCATAAATAAAAATGAAGGAAAGGAACAGCAAAACATAGTTGACCCAGACAGCCCACATCAATGAGGAAAGGCGGAGGTTCGCGATGTACTCGTCTTCCTGCTTTTCTTTTGAAAAGCCCACCATCATGGCGCCCAGAATAAAAACAACACCAACCAGGGTATTCGTGATGTCGGTGGAAATGATGCCAAAATGGCCTTCCTGACCCAGAATTTCATCATTGTATAGGGCAAAAACCTTTGATTTGATCTGGAGCTTGGATTCCAGATCGCTCAGCATCAGCAGGAAGCCCAACAAAGCGGATGGAACAAGTAGGATCCAACCGATCAGTTTGAACCTGTTGGGAAGCAAGATTTGTTTAAACATACAGTATATTTTACCAAATGTAATGTTTTCTTTACATATAGTAAAATATAAAATACTTTACAAAAAGAAAAACGGCCCGAAGGCCGTCTTTAACCATAAAACCCATGACCTCTATGTCTAGAAAGACAATGAATCAATGATGAATCAGTTTTTCTTGGTGGTGATCTCTATAACACCATTTTTCCCTTTCTCACCGTATTTTTTTACAGCATTTTCACCTTTCAGAACATTGATTGATTGGATTGTATTGGGATCAATGTCTTTCATGCTTATTGATTCCATTTCCTTTCCGTCGATAACATAAAGCAGATCCTTTGGCAACGCAGTTTTCTCTGTTGTTTTTTGAACATAAGTGATTGTTTTTTTGCCGTCCTTATCCGTTGTTGTGACAGTCAGTGTTTGGGGGTCTTTTTTTGATTCTTCTACAACCTTATCATCACTCGTCCGGACAATGACGGTACTCACATTCGAATTTGCTTTATAGCCTTTGACAGTTATTGGTTCATTAGGGTCTGTTTTGGCTTTTTCAAGAACTTTATCATCACTTGTCCTGATGGTGATGGTTTTCACATTCGAATTTGCTTTATAGCCAGTGACCGTTTTGACTGCTGATGTGTCAACGGATACACTAATGTTGCTGACGTTTCCATGCGCGGGAACATCCACTTTGGCTTTTACGTCAAAAACCATGCTATCGACTCTCACGGTAATAACCTTTTTGCCATCATTGGTAGTTGACTCCACCCAGGTCATCCCACCATTGTTTTTTCCAGAAACGGCAGCTCCTTCTTTAGCACCACGGATATCTATTGTTTTGATGTTTGACGGTTCAATTTTATCCAGGTCAGCAGGTGAGATTTCTTTCCCATTGATGATAATTCTTGTTGCTCCTGATTTTACTAGTTCATGGGGAGTCGTCAATGGAGGCAATTGGGCTGATCCATCAGCTCCTATGAACACAGCCCCAGAAGGCATGCTGTCTCCAGAAATGAACACAATTTTTTTCTCTGTGTACAAAGGAAAGCCCTCTACAGTTAGCGTCTTGTTTGCAGGTCTAGACAATTCACTCAATGGTACCTGAAACAATTTTTTCTTAGACTTGATATCTTTAAATATGGCCGTATCGCCATTGATGTCAATTTGAAAACTTCCCTTGATCTTGCCAGTTTTGGCATCACGGTATTGCGAAGGAATGGTATCATTTTGCACTGTAGATCCTTGCATTTCAGTGCTTGGGGTTTGATTATTCAATTGATCTTTGATGGTGAAAGAAAGCAAAGCAATGATTCCGATGGCCAATGGGAGTGTCAGGATTCTTCTAGCATAGCTGTAACTGACTTTTTTAGATGATGTCAACATGATGATGCGTCTTTTGATGGATGAATAAAAAAATGATTGTCCGGTTGAAAAAACAGTTGATTGGTAATGGGTCTGCAACAACATGGCTGCGAGGGCAGAAGCATCTTCCTCATCTACAGCCTTCTCGTCTGCAATGAATTCATGGATTACTTCCAGCTCCCTTCGGATGATCCAAAGAAAAGGATTCATCCAAAACAAGGCGGAGAGCATAGCAATTAATAATTTGTCGTAGGTATGCAGTTGTTCAATGTGGGTAAGCTCATGGCGCAGGATCTGCCTTCCAGTTTGATCTTCCATTGAAACATCCTCACGCCAAAACAGATTCCTGAAAAAAGAAAAAGGAGCATCATCGTTCTTGGTTTCAACAAAATCAAAACGATCCATTGGAGTAACCTTTGAAGCAGCTTTGATCCTGTAAATCTTATAGATTCCAAAAGAGAAGAATGCAACCATTGAAAGAGAAACCAGGGTAATAGAAACGAAAAGCAATTTCTCCCAGGTAAATGCAGCCTCAGAGAGTGCAATACTACCTGGCTGATCAATGAACAACAGGAGCTGTTTTGCAGATACGGCTTCTGGTTCCTGAAGGGTAAACCAGTTCAGGTCTATTGTAGGCAGCACCAATGCCAGGAAAATTGTTGCCATCAGATAAAACCTGTTGTAATGATGGAACCTTGTATTCCGCAATGCCAGCCAATAGTATCCCAACAAAATGCCAGACACAAGGATGGATTTGAGTATGTAAATATAAACTGATTCCATGGTGATTATTTTTTCTTTTTAAGTTGCTTCAACAAGATCTCCAGGTCTTCAACAGAGAGCTTTTTCTTGTCTACCAGAAAAGAAACAACCTCCCTGTAAGAACCTTCAAAATAACCCTTCGCTATGCCGGCGATGGATCCTGAACTGTACTCGTCTTTTGACAAAAGCGGATAATATAAATTGTAGCGGCTTGGGGTTTTGATTCCCACCACTTCTTTCTCCACCAGAATTTTAAGGAGGGTGGCAACGGTATTGTGGTGAGGCTTCGGCTCAGGCATTGCATCTACAATGTCCTTGAGGTATCCACCCTCATCAAGCTTCCACAAGGCTAGCATGATCTGCTCTTCGGCCCTCGTTAAAGTTTTGTTCATAACTAAATATTTAGTCTAAATTAAAACTAAAGTTTTAGTTGTCCAAATTATTTCTGAATTATTTTAATTGATGGTTTGATCTGTTTTACCTTCGCCGCGATGTACAATGTGATAAGAAATACCTTGTTTTTGTTGGACGCTGAGCGGGCCCATTACCTTTCCATGAATGCCCTAAGGCTATTGTGCTCGATTGGACCCATCAAATGGACCATCAACAAGGCATTTTCACCAAAAGACCGTTCCCTCGAACGCCAGTTTTTCGGGCTGAATTTCAAAAACCCCATCGGATTGGGTGCTGGCTTTGACAAGAACGCCGCTTACCTCCGAGAGCTGGAAGCCCTTGGATTTGGCTTCGTTGAAATTGGCACCGTCACTCCCCTTCCCCAGGAAGGCAACGAAAAGCCCCGCCTGTTCAGGTTGCCAGCAGACAAGGCCCTGATCAACAGAATGGGATTCAACAACGACGGGGTGAAGGTGATCAAAGAGCGGTTGGAGCAATGGGGGTCGAGGGAAAACGAAAGAGGGATGAGGGGAAGGATGATCATCGGTGGAAACATTGGCAAGAACAAAGTGACGCCCAACGAGGATGCCTGGAAAGACTATGAAATCTGCTTCAATGAATTGTTTGATGTGGTGGACTATTTTGTTGTAAACGTGAGTTCGCCAAACACACCTGGTCTAAGGGCCCTTCAAGACAAGGATTCCCTTTTGAAAATTCTGGGAACCCTTCAAAACAACAACAAACAAAGGCCTGTTCAAAAACCGATCCTGCTTAAAATAGCACCAGATCTCTCTGACGGGCAATTGCAAGACATCGCTGAACTGGCAGCGGAAATACAATTGGATGGAATTGTTTCCAGCAATACAACCATTTCAAGAGAAAAACTGTCTGATGATTCTACCTTGCTGGCTGAAAAAATGGGGATGGGTGGATTGAGTGGAATGCCTTTAAAATCAGCCTCCGATGAAATTTTGAAAAAAATCGTGACACTTACCAATGGAAAAGTTCCAGTGATTGCGAGTGGCGGTATTTTCACAGGCACTGATGCACAGGATAAATTCAATCATGGCGCTGCACTGGTGCAGGTGTGGACAGGCTTCATTTATGAAGGTCCGGGTATCGTCAAGAAGATTTGTAAAGCATTAAAATAAACAGATGACCAATTTGCTGACAGCTGACTCACTGATAAGCCTAGTTACACTTGCCTTGCTTGAGATTGTATTGGGCATTGACAACGTGATTTTTGTTTCTATTTTGATGGGGCGCTTGAAAAACGAGCAAAAGCTTGCTGCAAGGAGGTTGTGGATGATCCTGGGCATCAGTGTACGAATTCTTTTGCTGCTTGCCCTTGGCTGGCTGGTCACCAATGGCAACAAGGAATTGTTTGGATTGGACCTTAACGGCCAGCATTATGGATTCAACCTCAGGAACATGATTCTTTTTGGAGGTGGATTGTTCCTGCTCTACAAAACGGTTAAAGAGATTCACGGAAAACTGGAAGGTGAAGATGAATTCAGTGCTACCAGCAAAAAAGGCCAGGCCTCTTTTTTCAGCATTGTATCACAGATCATCCTGATCGACATGATCTTTTCTTTCGACAGCATCATCACTGCAGTGGGAATGGCCAAGCATGTAGAGGTCATGATTGTAGCCGTGATCATCGCCATGATCATCATGTTTTTCTTTTCTGAAAAAATCTCCATCTTCATTCACAAGCATCCAACATTAAAGATGTTGGCACTTTCTTTCTTGCTTATTGTTGGATTCAGCTTGTTCTTTGAAGGACTGCAACCCCTGCACGGAAGCCATATCGAAAAAGGATACATCTATTTTGCGATGGCATTCTCTTTTGGCGTTGAAATGTTGAACATGCGGATGAGGAAAAAGACCAAGCCCGTTGAATTACACGAGCCTACGATCAAGGCAGAAAAATAATTTAGCCCCGCAGCAACACAGCACCAACGATACCGGCCGTTTCGGTTCTCAAGCGGGATTCACCCAAGCCCACCGGCTCAAATTGATGTTGCAATGCGAGCGACAGCTCCTCTGGCGTAAAGTCTCCTTCAGGACCGATCAACAAAATACTGTCTGAGGATTGACCTGAGAGTTGCGGTTTGTCCCCTTCCATGCAATGGGCCATGAATTTCTTGGAAGGAAGATCCATTGAATAAAGCGCTGTCAATTTCACTGGTTCATGCAAAAGGGGGAAATGAAATTGCCCAGACTGTAAGCAAGCGCTGACAAGGATTTGACAAAAACGCTCCTGCCTGAAATGCTGCCGCTCTGTTCTTTCAGCCAACAAGGGAATGATTTCAGTGATGCCAATTTCGGTGACCTTCTCCAGCATCCATTCAAACCGCGCGGTATTCTTCAGCAATGAAATTCCAAGGATCATTTTTTTGGGTGGGGCAGGATGTGCAATCTTTTCTCCCAATGCAACAATCAGCTGCTTTTTGTCGGCTTGTATGATATCAGCTTTTGCTGAAAAACCTTTTCCATCGGTCAACATCAATTGTTCACCCGCTTGCATGCGCAATACAGTGAAAGCATGCTTCCTGATTTCCTCGGTGAGTTGGATATTTCCATAAGAGGCTTGCAGGGCAGGAAAATGAAAAAGGGGTAGAGCATTCATTTTAATCTGTTCTTACCATCTGCTAAAATGGCGTGTCTTCCATGTCATCATGTTGACTGTCGTTCATCCTGCTGCCTTTTTGGATGTAGAGCTTGGCGCCGCCACCATCTTCATTCACAGGCCTCCAGCTTCCACCGCCGCCACCATCAGCAGGTCTTCCAAAGGGATCCAGGCTTTCATGCTCCTCAAATTTCTGGATAAACAATTTGGCTTTGAGTTTGATGTTTTCCAAAGAACCGTTACGGTGCTTGGCAATCTTCACATACGTATCTCCCTTGGTGTCCTCGCCCATGTCATTGGTGGTGATATCATAGTAATCAGGGCGGTACAGGAACATCACCATGTCTGCATCCTGTTCGATGGCACCAGACTCACGGAGATCAGAAAGTTGTGGCACCTTCTGCCCGTCTTTTCTTTTTTCAACCTCACGACTCAACTGGCTGAGGGCAATGATGGGCACCTGCAGTTCCTTGGCCAATTGCTTGAGGTTCCTGGAAATGGTACTGATTTCCTGTTCACGGTTGGAATTCCTGTTGTCGCTGGATCCACTCATCAACTGCAAATAATCAATGAGGATCAGGCCCACATCATGCAAACTTTTTAGCCTCCGGCACTTGGCGCGAAGTTCAAATATGTTCAGTGCGGCAGAGTCATCCACAAAAATCTTGGCCTTGGTCAAAGGCTCAATCCCTTTTTTGTACAGCTGCTGCATTTCATGGTCTTCCATTTTGCCCCTTGAGATTTTTTCCAGGTGGATCTCGCTTTCAGCAGAAAGGATCCTTTGCACCAACTGACTGGTACTCATCTCAAGGCTGAAGAAGGCAACAGCAGTGGGTTTGGTGGGATGCATGGCTGCATTCCTGGCAAGGTTCAGGGCAAATGCGGTCTTACCAACCGAAGGACGGGCAGCAAGGATGATGAGGTCAGAACGTTGCCAACCGTAAGTTGTTTTATCCAAGGTTGGAAAACCTGTCGGAACACCAGTGATGTCTTCATTCCTTGCCCTCATCTCATCAATCTTGTTCAGTGTGTCCATCACACTCTTGCCCAGGGTATCAAATTCTTTTTTCAGTTGATCATTGGCTATGGAAAACAGTTTTTGCTCTGCACTGTCCAACAGGTCAAATACATCCGTTGAATCATC
>JACCDP011134974.1_pt1 | contig 13267 bp, 13 predicted proteins | sample 7445841 | NCBI WGS metagenome assembly JACCDP01 (sample SAMN15323441, study PRJNA562643) | freshwater metagenome | isolation source: river surface water | place: USA:Blue River Watershed | collected 2017-08-17
GCCACTAGTGCGGGCTGGTTTGTCGGATAAGAGATGTATTTCTCTTGCCCTTGCGGTTTTCTTTTGCAGCGCTGTTACACCAAAGCGTTAACGAACCGAAGGAGCACAAAGTCAGCACTGAACCACGCATCAATGATCGAATTCGCACACCCCAAATTCGTCTTATCGGTTACACCGGTGAGCAAGTTGGCGTAGTCGATATCGATACAGCGTTAAAGATGGCCGATGAAGTTGGTCTCGACCTAGTTGAGATCGCACCAGAAGCCAATCCACCTGTTTGCAAGATCATGGACTTCGGAAAATACAAGTACGAAGTTGCACAGAAGGCACGGGAAGCGCGACAGAACCAGACCCACATTGTGGTGAAGGAAGTGCGGTTGACACCAAAGATCGAAAATCATGATTACGAAACAAAGCGTAGTCAGGTTGAAAAGTTTCTTAAGGGTGGCGACAAGGTCAAGGTGACAATGAAGTTCCGAGGACGCGAACAAACGCGACCTGAGTTGGGATACAAGATGTTGCAACGTCTCGCAGAAGACATTGCAGAAGTTGGTTTTGTTGAGTTTGCTCCTAAGCAAGAGGGACGAAACATGACCATGGTTCTCGGACCAACGAAGAAAAAGACAGAAGCAGTTGCAGAAGCAAAGGCAGCACGTAAAGCGAAAGCTGACGCAGCTGCAGAGACAACGGATGGAGCTTAAGAAGATGCCAAAGATGAAAACACACAGTGGTGCAAAGAAGACATTCCGCATCACAGGTTCTGGAAAGGTTATGCACGAGCGCGCAGGTAAGCGCCACTTGCTCGAGCACAAATCTTCACGAGTCACACGTCGTCTATCGACAGAGTCAGCTGCAAAGCCAACTGTCGCAGTAACCGCCAAGCGCATGCTTGGTTTGAAGTAAGGAGCGGGTTAAATGAGAGTAAAGCGCGGAGTACACGCAGCTAAGAAGCGTCGCACAACTCTTGAGCGTGCCAGCGGATACCGCGGACAACGCTCACGTCTTTTCACAAAGGCGAAGGAGCAAGTTACGCACTCAATGGTTTATGCATTTAATGACCGTAAAGATAAAAAGGGTGATTTCCGTCGTTTATGGATCCAGCGCATCAATGCTGGTTGCCGCGAACACGGTCTCACATACAACCGTTTTATCCAGGGTCTAAAGGCTTCAGGAGTTGAAGTAGATCGTCGTGTTCTTTCAGATCTTGCAACAAATGATCCAGCAACATTCAAGACACTTGTTGACGTAGCTCGCAAGAGCCTTGCATCACTCTAAGTTCTTATAATGATTGAGAGCCTTAACTCGCCACACGTTGTGCGAGTTAAGGCTCTTATCAGTTCCAGAGGTGTGAAAGAAAGAAAAAGTACGGGTCACTTTGTTGCAGAAGGTATGCAGTGTGCGCGTGAAGCTTTGACTTCGGCCAAAGGCCCAAAAATCGAAACGCTGTATCTGACGGCAAATGGTCGTTCCAAGGTTGAAGCGATTGCTGATCTATCCGGTATCAATACATTGGATGTCAGTGATGAAGTTATGCGAGAAATGTCAGAGACAATCACGCCGCAGGGAATCCTTGCTATCTGCCAAATTCCACAAGAAGATTTAAGTGTCATTGCACTTAATGGTTCAAGAAAGTTTATTTATCTTTCCGAAGTTCAAGATCCTGGAAATGCTGGAACGATTTTACGTTCAGCCGATGCATTTGGCATGGATGCTGTCATCACTTCACCTGGTAGCGTCGATATGTATTCACCAAAGGTAGTCCGAAGCACCGCTGGATCTTTGTGGCACATTCCAGTTTTTGAGTCGATAGCAATTGAAGATCTATTAACTCGCGGGATCTCGGCTTTTTCTTTAGGGGCTACAGGCACAAAAGTCCTTTCGTCATTTGTTCCCACAACAGATACTGTTGCGATTTTCGGTAATGAAGCTCGTGGATTATCGACCGCTCAAGATGTTGCTCAAATAGAGGTAGTTAGTATTCCGATGCCTGGAAATGCCGAAAGCCTGAACCTTTCTGCTGCGGCATCAATTGTTATGTATCACCTATCAAATATGCCGCGCTAGTAAAGCCTCACAAGATAGAGTTCTCCCTATGCGCGTTGAGGAGATTTCAACCTGGGTTGAAGATGCCCGTAAGGCTTTCGCCTCCGCTTCAGATTTAGATTCTTTAAAGGCTGCACGTTTGGCGCACGCTGGTGATAAGTCACCGATTGCTCTTGCCTCGCGCGGGCTAGGTTCCCTTTCTCCTAAAGACAAAGCCAGTTTTGGAAAGCTCATAGGCGATGCAAAGGCAGCGATCGCCGATGCGTTGGCGCAAGCTACTGCGATTTTAGAAGCAGAGCGAGATCGTAAAGTTTTGCTCGAAGAAGTAGTCGACATCACCTTGCCGGTCAATCGTTCACACCGAGGTGGTCTGCATCCAATCTCAATCATTAAAAATGAGGTCTCTGATTTCTTCATCGAGCAGGGTTTTGCTGTTGAAGAAGGCCCTGAACTTGAATCAGGATGGTTGAACTTTGATGCGCTTAACATTCCAGCCGACCATCCAGCTCGAACCATGCAAGATACATTCTTCATCGAACCTGTTGAATCCGGAATGGTTTTGCGTACCCATACATCACCTGTTCAAATCAGAACAATGTTGACCCAACAACCACCAATTTATGTTGTGTGCCCTGGACGAACTTTCCGCGCCGACGAATTAGATGCGACCCACAGTCCGGTCTTTCATCAAGTAGAAGGTCTTGTGATTGATAAAGGAATCACTATGGCGCATCTGAAAGGCACCTTGGACAACTTTGCGCGTCACATGTTTGGTCCTGATGTGACAACTCGTTTGCGTCCTTCATTCTTTCCGTTTACCGAACCTAGCGCCGAAGTTGATATTTATTTCAATAACCGTTGGATCGAATGGGGCGGTTGTGGAATGGTCAATCCGAAAGTGTTGGCAACATGTGGAATCGACACCGATGTTTATAGTGGATTTGCTTTTGGTATGGGTCTTGAGCGAACACTCATGGTGCGACATGGCATCACAGATATGCATGACATTGTTGAAGGCGATTTACGTTTCACTCGCCAGTTCGGGGTAGGTCTGTAATGCGCGCACCCTTAAGCTGGCTCAAAGAATTCGTAGATATTCCAGCCTCAGTTACTCCTGAACAAATCTCGGATGGGCTGATTCGTGTTGGCTTTGAAGTCGAAGAAATTATCAAGCAGGGTGCTGATTTAACGGGACCATTAAAGTTTGCAAAGGTCTTATCGATTGAAGAAATCACCGAATTCAAAAAGCCCATTCGCTATGTCGGACTAGATTGCGGCGAAGGCCAGACTCGCTTTGTCATTTGCGGTGCTACCAATTTTGCAGTGGGGGACCTAGTTGTTGCCGCCCTTCCTGGCGCCGTTTTGCCTGGTGATTTCAAGATTGGTGCACGAGAAACTTACGGCAAAACTTCAAATGGAATGATTTGCTCTGCGCGTGAACTGGGAATCAGTGACGACCATGCAGGGATCATGGTTTTTGGTCAAGATGAAGTATCAATTGGCGCTGATGCAATTGAAGCTTTGCAAATTAATGATGTCATCTTTGATATTGCGGTAAATCCGGATCGCGGTTATGCCCTCAGCATTCGTGGTGTTGCTCGTGAAGTTGCCGGTTCTCTTAATCTGAAATTTACCGATCCAGTGGATGCACTGCGTACTTTGACTTTTGAAGAAAAAGGCAAGGGTGTTCCTGCAAAGATTGGGGATAAATCTTCGGCATCAGTTTTCTATCTTCGCACTATGTCTAACTTTGATCCCAAGGCAACAACACCTATTTGGATGCGCCGTCGCATCGAAAAAATGGGAATGCGTTCGATTTCTCTTGTTGTCGATGTCACCAACTATGTGATGCTGGAACTAGGTCAACCCTTGCACGCTTTCGATAAGTCAAAGATCAAGGGTGGTCTCACCATCAAACGTGCGGGTACGGCCCAAAAGTTTGTGACTTTAGATGGCGTAGAGCGCACTTTAGATCCAAATGACTTGATGGTTTGGGATGACGAACAGCCACTAGCGCTGGCTGGAACAATGGGCGGCTTGTCATCTGAAATCACCGAAACAACAACGGATATTGCCCTTGAAGCGGTTCATTTTTGTCCAGTATGTGTTGCTAAGAATTCACGTCGACACAAACTTTCATCCGAAGCTTCGCGCCGCCTAGAACGCAGCGTTGATCCATCATTAGCCGAATTCGCTTCGGCGCGTTTTGTGCAATTACTAACTGCGCATAGCTCAGCCCAACATGTTGCGACAGTTGTTGATGGCGAGCCCATCTACGCACCGCTTGTGACAATTGATCCAACGTACGTCTCAAGGATTCTTGGCTTCGATGTTCCGGCGCAGCAAGTCGCAGAACTTCTACGCGCGGTTGGCTGCGATGTCGACGAAAAGAGTTTCACTATCGATCCTCCTTCATGGCGCGCTGATTTATTAACGGCAGCGGATTTCACAGAAGAAGTAGCCCGAATGATTGGCTTCGACAAGATTCCATCTGTACTGCCACCTCGTCCGCTACATGCAACTTTGACCCCAACTCAAAAGCGCCGTCGCGCGGTGGCAACGATGTTGGCAAGTCGAGGTTTAGCTGAAGTTCAAACTTTCCCATTTACCAATCAAGCAACCATTGATTCAATGGGCTTTGTTGGAGAGCGGGCTTCGACGTACAAAGTGGCCAATCCAATGTCCGAAGAATTTCCACTCATGCGTGTGCATTTAGTGCCAGGCTTGATCGAAGTGGCCCAACGCAATATCAGTCGCGGAGCAAAGGATTTTGCAATCTTTGAAATGGGTTCCATCTTCCGTAGTTCACAAAAATTAGTGCCCGCTATTTCTCCCGACTTGTCCAAGCGTCCGGATCAAAAGATTATTGATGAAATCTTTGCAAGTGTTCCTGCTCAGGGATATCACGTTGCAGGTTTGCTGGTGGGCAAAGTTGAAAATGAAAATTGGCAGGGCAAAGCTCGTGCCTATAACTGGCAGGATGCAATTGCTTTTGCCCAAGATGTTTTGGCGTTGTGCAATCTAGAATGGACCGTTGCTCGATCAGATCTAGCACCTTGGCATCCAGGACGTTGCGCTGAATTAGTGGTTAACGGCAAAGCCGTTGCACACGCAGGCGAACTACACCCGCGAATTGTGGCTGCCTATGGTCTACCCGAGCGATCTGTAGCATTTGCCGTGGCGCTTAATGCTCTTCCTGTATCAGAGCTAGTTCGACCAACTACGGTCGGGACAATGCCGGCCGCGGTGCAAGATGTTGCACTCATTGTTGATTCGACGGTAAGTGCGGGCGATCTTCAGGCAGCGTTGCGTGAAGGTGCGGGCGATTTACTTGAATCCATCACACTGTTTGATCGCTACGACAAGATCGGCGATGGCAAAGTTTCACTTGCATTCACTTTGGTATTCCGTGCTCCAGATCGCACCCTGACAGGTGAAGAAGTTTCGGCAATGCGCGAAGCTGCAACCGCTGTGGCTGCGGCAAAGTTCGGAGCAATAGTCCGCACCGCATAATTATGCATAAGATTGCATAATTATCGACTTTCCGTTACGCTGGACCCATGAAAACAGCGGTCATCGGAGCAAGCGGGTATGCCGGCGGGGAATTACTAAGACTCCTTGCAACCCATCCTAATTTTGTGGTCACAGCGGTGAGTGCTCATTCAAATGCGGGGGAGCAGGTCACCTCTGTTCACCCCCAGCTACAAAGTTATGCGGGACGAACATTTGTCACCGTTGATTCAATTGATTTCAATCAGGTCGATCTAGCATTTCTAGCACTTCCACACGGTGAATCAGCGGCTTTGATATCCAAAATTCCAGCTCATGTGAAAATCGTTGACCTTGGCGCAGATTACAGATTAGAAGATGCTTCTCAGTGGGAAAAATATTACGGCGGAAAGCATGCAGGTTCCTGGGTCTATGGAATGCCTGAACTGGCGCCAGGCCAACGTGAAGCGATTAAAAAAGAAAGCAAAGTTGCCAACCCTGGCTGCTATGCGACATCGATTTCACTTGGTATTGCTCCAGCTATTGCAGTCATTGATGCTTCAGACATCGTTGTTGTTGCAGCATCTGGAACAACAGGGGCCGGAAGAAGTGCAAAAATAAATCTCATTGGTAGCGAAGTAATGGGCTCACTCTCATCCTATAAATTCGGCGGAGTACATCAACATACGCCTGAAATCGAACAAGCATTAACAGCAGTTGCTGAAAAAGAAGCAAAGATTTCTTTCACGCCAATTTTGGCTCCCATGCCTAGAGGAATTCTTTCCACGATTACGGCAAAGCTGACAACGGCTCTGACAACTGAGCAGGTCCATCAACTGTATGCAAAACACTATGCCAATGAATTCTTTGTTGATCTCCTACCTTTGGGTCAAATGCCAAAGACTAGCGCTGTAAACGGCAGCAATAAGGTACAAATTCAAGTAGCTGTAGATCAGCACACCAATCGTTTAGTTGTCTCGGTAGCTATTGATAACTTAGGTAAGGGCGCTGCAGGTCAAGCAATTCAAAATGCAAATTTAATCTGTGGTCTATCAGAAATCAGCGGCCTTGCACTAGATGGAATAGGCGCATGAAACTTCCTCTGGGCTTTCGATCCGCATCGATCGCAGCCGGGCTCAAGAGTACGGGCGCACTTGATCTAACGCTGATCGAAAATCAGGGCCCACACTTCACTTCGGCAGCTGTTTTCACCACGAACAAGGTAGTTGCTGCTCCAGTTACCTGGTCTCGCCAGGTAGCAAAGGGAGGAACAGTAAGAGCGGTTGTTCTCAACAGTGGTGGAGCAAATGCATGCACGGGACCACAGGGATTTGCGGACACTCATAGAACTGCCGAACATGTTGGACAGTTGCTTAGTGTTTCATCGGCAGAAGTAATTGTTTGCTCGACTGGCTTGATAGGTGAGCTCCTACCGATGGACAAGATTATTCGTGGGTTAGATTCGATTGCTAAGAACTTAAATAGCGATGGTTTACAAAGCAGCGCACAAGCCATCATGACAACAGATTCAGTTCCCAAAATCTCCAGCACATCCGTTGAAGGCACACAATTCGCTGGAATAGCAAAGGGGGCTGGCATGTTGGCTCCGGCACTTGCCACCATGTTGTCAGTTGTTATGACTGATGCCATTGTTTCAGCCAACGCACAAGATATTTTCCAACGCGCAACTGATAGAACTTTCAATCGTATAGATTCAGACGGTTGCACATCGACGAATGACACAGTTCTTTTCATGTCTTCAGGTGCAAGTGGTATAACTATTTCTGACCAAGATTTAGAAAAGGCACTGATGGCTGTATGTGGATCGCTTGCAGACCAGTTGATTGCAGATGCTGAAGGCTCGACCAAAACTGTTGCCATAAAAGTATTAAATGCCGTAACAGAACATGACGCGGTTGAAATCGGACGCGCGTGTGCTCGTAACAATCTTCTTAAGGCTGCGATATTTGGCGGTGATCCCAATTGGGGTCGTGTACTGGCTGCTGCCGGAACAGCTGATGCAGATTTGAATCCACTCACGATCGATGTAAGGCTCAACGGCGTACAGGTGTGCACTAACAGCGCACCTGATGCTGATAAAACAGCGGTCAGTTTTGCTGCGCGTTTAGTAGAAATCGAAATCGATCTCAAGGTAGGAAACGCTAGCGCAACAATTCTGACTAATGATCTTTCACATGATTACGTACACGAGAATTCGGCGTACTCATCATGATCGTTGTTAAATTTGGTGGCCACGCGATGAAAGATGAGAACGGTAATTTTGCCAAAGCTATCTCGGCCGCGTTAGCTCAAGGTGAAAAAGTGGTGGTCGTTCATGGCGGGGGACCACAGATTGATGCTGCACTCAAAGCCAAGTCGATCACTAGTGATTGGATCGGTGGTTTTCGAGTTACTACCAAAGAAATCTTTGACGTTGTCGAAGATGTATTGGTTAATCAAGTGGGTCAACAAGTTGCAGCCACCTTACGTGCATCAGGCATTCAGGCCCAGGCGGTTTCGGCACGCGAGTTGCCGACTGTTGTGGCAAAGCGCCGCACCACATTGATTGATGGAACACCTGCTGATCTGGGCTATGTCGGAGAAGTTGCCTCTGTAGATCCCACACAACTTCTAGCACTTTTAGAAAGCGGTGTAGTGCCGGTTGTTGCACCAGTTTCATCAGCTGAAGATCTCAAGACTGGTTTGAATGTCAACGCAGATTTTGCAGCGGCAGCGATTGCAGCGGCGTTACAGGCATCTGCCTTAATTGTTATGACAGATGTTGCTGGAATTTATCGCAATTGGCCGGACACAAGTTCTCTCATTGATCACATTAGTGCGGCCGAACTTGAATCGATCAAGGCGGGTTTTGCACAAGGTATGGCACCAAAGGTCCAGGCCGCACTCGATGCTTTGTCATTTGGTGCAAATGCTGTGCGAATTATTGATGGAACGGATCCCGATAGCTTTGCTTCAGCACTTGCTGGCCAGGGCGGAACGTTGGTGGTGGCATGAGCAATAAGAAGATGTTGAATCGTTGGAACTCTGTTGTCCAAAACAATTACGGCACGCCCTCGATCGCCCTCACCAAGGGAAAAGGAATTGTTGTCACCGATGCAGACGGTAATTCGTATTTGGACTTCCTAGGCGGTATCGCCACCAGCATTTTGGGACATGCTCATCCCGCCATTGTGAAAGCAGTTAGCAAGCAGGTTTCAACACTTGGACATATCAGTAATTTTTACGCACATCCCAACGCGATTACCTTGGCGGAAAAACTTGTAGCAATGACAGGTGAGAAAAATGCCAAAGTATTTTTCTGCCAATCAGGTGCTGAAGCCAATGAAGCTGCTTTCAAATTGTCCAGACGGACCGGCAAAGTTCGAGTTGTTGCAGCCCAAGGTGCTTTTCATGGTCGCACGATGGGTGCGTTATCCCTTACAGGACAACCTTCAAAGCGTGAACCGTTCCTGCCGCTGATTAAGGGCGTTAAGCATGTTCCTTATGGCGACATCGAAGCAATGCGAAAAGCAATAAGCAAGAAAACTGCGATGGTGATTATCGAACCAATCATGGGAGAAGCCGGGGTAATTGTTCCGCCAGCAGATTACTTGCAACAACTCCGTGCAATCTGTGATGACAAAGGTGCACTGCTTGTAATCGATGCCGTACAAACCGGAATGGGCCGCACCGGTGATTGGTTTGGATATGAATACTCGGGAATTACTCCTGATGTCATAACTTTGGCAAAAGGCTTGGGCGGAGGATTACCACTTGGCGCCATGATCGCATTAGGAAAGGCTGCAGATCTTTTTGCACCTGGCGATCATGGATCGACCTTTGGTGGAAATCCAGTTACTACCGCAGCTGGTTTAGCAGCCATTGATGTTATTGAATCAAAGAAATTGTTGAACAAAATTAAGCAGCAAGGTGATTACCTGATTCAAGAACTAGCCCTTATCCCAGGAGTCAAAGAAGTACGTGGGGCAGGTTTGTTAATTGGTATTGAACTTGAAAGGTTGAAGGCTTCAGAAATTGCTACAGCTATGCGGGATGCTGGAGTTTTGGTCAATGCAGCCAATCCAACAACTATTCGAATAGCACCAGCTTTGATCGTGACTGATGCACAAATCAATAAGTTCATTTCGATATTCAAGAAGGTGATTTCAGATGCCAAGTAATGCTCAATCAGTTTCTGCACGCAGAGCTAAGGCAATTGCTTTGGTTCAAGCCGGCCAGGTGCATTCGCAATCGGACTTGGTAGTTCTTCTAAAAAAAGCTGGTTACAAAGTCACGCAAGCTACTGCCAGTAGAGACCTTGAAGAAATCGGTGCGATACGTGCGCGCAATAAAGACGGCGAAAGTACTTATTTGATTCGCGAAAGCTCAGATGACGCGTTAGTTCGAAGCACTCCACTTCCTTCTAAATTGATACTTTCTGTCGATCACAGCGCTAATTTGGCGGTCATTCATACGCCACCAGGGGCTGCACAGTTTTTGGCGAGCTCTTTGGATCATGCTGGTTTGACTGGAGTAATCGGAACCATCGCAGGGGACGACACGATTATTTTGGTATCCAAGAAAGCCACAGGTGGAGCCCATTTAGCGAAAGAATTGCTCGCTTACGCACAAGGTGATGGGAAGAGGAAGTAATGGCTCTATGGGGCGGACGTTTTGCGCAAGGTCCAGAGGACTCAGTCTTTGCCTTGTCTAGAAGCGTGCATTTTGATTGGCGTTTAGCACCTTATGACCTTCGCTCATCCATGGCGCATTTGGCAGTACTAAGAAAGAGCGGACTGGTTTGCGCTGCAGATGCGGATGCAATTCTGAAAGGCTTAAAGGAACTTACACAGGAAGTTGCTGCAGGCAGTTTCGCAGCAAATGATTCTGACGAAGATGTACATAGCGCGCTCGAGCGTGGTTTAACTGAAAAGTTGGGACCTATTGGAGGATCACTTCGTGCTGGCCGTTCTCGTAATGACCAAGTAACTACTGATCTTCGGCTGTTTTCAATTGATCACATGTTAGAAATCGCGACTTTGCTTACCCATTTACAGACTGCGATCTTGCAAAAAGCTGCGGAATACGTCAATGATCCAGCGCCAGGATTTACTCATATTCAACATGCACAACCAGTTTCTTTCGGCCACGAGCTTGCAAAGCACGCACATGCTTTTGCACGTGATCTAGCTCGGATCAATGATTGGTTATCGCGTACATCTGTTAGTTCACTGGGTGCTGGAGCATTGGCTGGATCCTCACTTCCGCTAGAACCTGCTTTCACCGCCAAGAATTTGGGTTTCGAAGCAACTTTTGCGAACAGTATTGATGCCGTTAGTGATCGCGATTATGTTGCAGAGGCGCTGTTCATCTGCGCGCTGATCGGTAATCACCTTTCCAGAATTGGCGAAGAGTGGACGTTGTGGTCATCCCAAGAGTTTGCGTGGGCCAAAGTTGCAGATGCTTACTCAACCGGATCGTCAATCATGCCGCAGAAGAAAAATCCAGATATGGCCGAACTTGCGCGGGGAAAGTCTGGTCGTTTAGTTGGAAATTTAATGAGCGTTTTAACGATGCTTAAAGGTTTACCTTTTGCTTACAACCGAGATCTACAGGAAGATAAAGAACCTTTATTCGACAGCTTTGATACTTTGATGTTAGTTCTGCCTGCTGTGACCGGAATGGTTGCAACAACGGATTTTGATCGCGAAAAGATGGCACTGGCAGCTCCAACAGGTTTCTCACTTGCAACTGAGATCGCTGATTATCTAGCCAAGAAAAATGTTCCTTTCGCCCAAGCTCATGAGGCAGCTGGTAAATGTGTCGCCCTATGTGAATCAAGTGATCGACAACTTCATCAACTTACCGATGAAGAATTTGTTTCGGTGCACTCACAACTTGACGGGGCGGTTCGCGAACTCCTTACTGTTCATGGAGCACTGAACTCAAGAACTACTTCAGGTGGCACAGCACCGGTGCTTGTTGCAGGCCAAATAAAAGATGCTTTAACAGCCAACGCAAAAACTAGCCAAGAAATTGCCAGCAAGCGCACGGCATTTTCAGAGATGATGAGCGCATGAACCTGATCGAAGATCTACGCTGGCGTGGGTTAGTGGCCCAATCAACTGACGAAGCCGCACTTCTTGAATCACTGAAGAAACCCACCACTTTGTACGTGGGGTTTGACCCTACTGCGCCATCTCTTCACGCAGGAAACCTGGTTGTTCTGCTGGTTCTTCGCCGCTTTCAATTAGCTGGTCACAATCCGATAGCACTTGTTGGCGGTGCAACCGGATTAGTCGGAGATCCAAGCGGAAAGAATGAAGAGCGCACGCTTAACAGCACTGAAATTGTAGAAGCTTGGGTAAGTCGTATCCGAAAGCAAGTGTCAGCCTTTTTAGATTTTGATGCACCAAAGAATCCAGCCCAAGTTGTTAACAATCTCGATTGGACATCTCCACTGAGCGCGATTGAATTTCTACGCGATATCGGAAAGCACTTTAGTGTCAATCAAATGTTGTCCAAGGATTCAGTATCAGCGCGACTTGAAGGCGGTGGAATCTCGTACACCGAATTTTCATATCAAGTTTTGCAGTCCTACGATTTCCTAGAACTTTACCGACGCAATAACTGCACATTGCAAGTTGGCGGTTCGGATCAATGGGGCAACATCGTTGCTGGTTTGGATTTAATTCGTCGTGTTGAACAGGGAAGTGGTCACGCGCTAACTGTTCCGCTGTTGATGAAAGCTGATGGAACCAAGTTTGGAAAGACCGCCGGTGGTTCGGTTTGGCTTGATCCAGAAATGACTTCTCCCTATGCATTTTTCCAATTCTGGTTGAATTCAGATGATAAAGATGTGATCAACTTTTTGAAGGTTTTCTCATTCAAGTCACATGATGAGATCATGGAGTTAGAAAAGTCTCATAATGAAAACCCAGGATTACGCGAAGCTCACCGTGCATTGGCACGTGAACTCACTTCACTGGTTCATTCAGAAGAAACAACACAACGTGTAGAAGCTGCAGCGCGAGCATTATTTGGTCAAGGTGAACTTTCAGAACTAGATGAAGCCACACTTGCATCAGCTCTTGCCGAACTTCCACGAACAACAATCTCTGCAAACGATGAAATACCAACGTGGGTAGATCTCTTAGCAGCAACTGGGGTCGTAGATTCGAAATCAGCTGCTCGCCGCATCGTTAAAGAAGGTGGCGCATATCTCAATAATCAGAAGATTTCGGGTGAGGATTTCAGGCCTTCAAAATCTGACTTTTTATGCGGAAAATATGCAGTTTTGCGAAAAGGTAAGCGAGATCTCGCTGCCGTCGAATTAGCCTAAAAGCTGACCACAGGGGCAAAAACGCTAGCGGGCGTGGATAATTCGCGATTTTCGGTGTTTTATTGCCTAAGGCGACATGCAGCTAACCCGATTTGACCGGTCCAGGCCGCCTATGTATAGTTACGCTCCTTGCTGGGAACGGACGATTTAGGCCGGACAGTAGGCACAGATGCCCAAGAAATTGAGCGTCAGCCAGATCTAGTACCTCATTTAGGCCGGTTTGACCGCGCCTGCATGCATGCACTAAGTTTGGCGATCTGCCCTGAAAATCAGGAGAAATCCTGAAAAGCAGTGCGCATCCGTACCTTGAGAACTCAACAGCGTGCCATAAGTCAATGCCAATAGTGGCTTATTTAGTCATGCTTTCAATAGCGAAAAATCATTGTTTTACAA
>JACCDP010357666.1_pt1 | contig 13265 bp, 13 predicted proteins | sample 7445841 | NCBI WGS metagenome assembly JACCDP01 (sample SAMN15323441, study PRJNA562643) | freshwater metagenome | isolation source: river surface water | place: USA:Blue River Watershed | collected 2017-08-17
ACGCGAGTACTGTAAGCGAGATGAAAAGATAATGGTCACTACACACAGCAACAGGAAAAGATAGTAGTAGGCATTCACAGAGGGGATAACCAGATCACCGATCCTGACCACACCGGCCTCGCCCGCCAGCGACACATCACCAATGCGTATTGGATCAATGAGATTAATCCCTTGCGGACCATTAGTGATATTGATCGGACCATTCAGGTTATTCATGAAGATGCGGATGATCTCGCCAAATCCCAGCGTGACAATCGCAAGGTAGTCACCACGTAGTTTGAGTGTTGGCGCACCCAGCAAAGCACCCGCGATACCTGCCACCAAGGCAGCCAGCGGTACGATCAACCAGACCGACAGATGGATGCCTTGCGTCGCAATCGCCGGACCGACGAAGTCAGTCACCCATGTAGCCAATGCCGGGTAATCGATCTGCAAGGACTCAATCGTTGCGACCAGTTGGGGGGACGACAATAATCCGGCAAGGTAGGCGCCGATCGCAAAGAAAGCTACATAACCAAGATCGAGCAAACCGGCAAAACCAACCACAATGTTCAAGCCGAGTGCCAGCATGATGTATAGCAGCGCGACATCAGCGATACGCACCCAGGCATTGCCGAAGGGTGCGGCAAGAAAAGGGAAAACCAGTACCGCGATCACTAACAACGCGAGTTTGATACGCGATGACGAGGCGACTTCAGTCGTACGCATGCAACCAGGCTCCCTGCATCACGAACGATCAGCGACTCGCTCGCCCATCAAACCCGATGGTCGCAGCGTGAGCACCAGAATCAGCACAATGAACGCAAATATGTCCTGGTAGTGACTACCTAGAACACCCGCAGTCAAGTCACCGATATAGCCCGCACCCAGACTCTCGATTAGGCCGAGCAAAATACCGCCCAGCATGGCGCCATAAATATTCCCGATGCCGCCGAGCACAGCAGCCGAGAAGGCTTTGAGTCCCGGCACGAAGCCCATCGCAAACTGCGCAGAAGCATAGTTCGCAGCCCACATCACGCCGGCTACTGCGGCCAAGGTCGCGCCAATCGCGAAGGTCAACATGATCACGCGATTCGCGTCGACGCCCATCAACGCAGCAACGCGCGGGTTCTCAGCAACTGCGCGCATAGCGCGACCGATACGGGTACGCTCAACCAGCAGAGTGAGTGCCAGCATGGCGACGAAGGCAAGCACCAGCAAGAGTATCTGTGTCGGCGTGATCAAGCCACCGGCAACATGCAAAGGCGCAACCGGCAGCACTTGCGGAAACGGTAGTGGATCGCGGCCCCACAACATCATGGCGAATGTTTGCAAAAGAATAGAAACGCCGATCGCTGTAATCAAGGGCGCGAGTCGCGGCGCATTGCGTAAACGACGATACGCGATACGCTCAATCAAGAGACTCACGATGATGCAGACCGGCACAGCACCTAACACGGCGATGGCCAACTTGATGAGGCCGGGCCACTCAGGCACCCAATGCTGTAGTAATTGCAGAATAGACCAACCGGTGAGTGCACCAATCATCAACACATCACCGTGGGCAAAGTTGATTAGATTCAGCACACCGTAGACCATGGTGTACCCCAGCGCGATCAAGGCATACATGCTGCCCAGCACCAAACCATTAATCAGCTGCTGGACTAGCATATCCATCGTGATTACTGATGCTCTGGTCGCGCCGATAGTCCTTTCGGCAGCGGGAAGGTGACATGTTCTTGGACGCCATCAAGCTCACGAACCGAGGCTGCCCCCATAGCTCGCAAGCGTGTGATTACCTGCTGCACCAGCACCTCGGGCGCTGATGCACCCGCAGTCACACCGATGCGAGTCTTGCCCTCGGTCCAAGCGGCATCGATCTGGCTGGCGTCATCCACCATGTAGGACTCAACGCCGTTTTTCTCTGCAACCTCACGCAGCCGACTTGAGTTCGAACTACTGGGGCTGCCGACCACGATGAGCAGGTCAACTTGTGGCGCCATGAATTTCACCGCCTGCTGCCGGTTGGTCGTTGCGTAGCAAATATCGCTTTTTTTCGGCTCGGCCACATTTGGAAACCGACGCTTGAGCGCATCGATAATGCCGGCGGTATCGTCCACCGAGAGTGTGGTCTGAGTCACATAAGCCAAACGATTCGGATCACGTACTTGCAGTTGCTCGATGTCTTCGATTGTTTCGATCAAGTACATGCCATCGTCCGACTGTCCCATGGTGCCCTCAACCTCAGGATGACCATGGTGACCAATCATGACGATCTCCATACCCTCGGCGCGCATCTTGGCAACCTCGACATGCACCTTGGTCACCAGCGGACAAGTAGCATCGAACACGCTCAAGCCGCGCTCATCGGCCTCGACTTTCACTGCACGGGAGACGCCATGGGCCGAGAACACCAAATGGCTACCGGGTGGTACCTCGGCCAAGTCTTCAACAAAGATTGCGCCTTTGGCGCTTAACTCATCAACGACATACCGGTTGTGAACAATTTCATGACGAACGTAAATCGGCGCGCCGAATTGCGCGATCGCGCGCTCAACAATCTCAATGGCGCGGTCAACCCCGGCACAAAATCCGCGTGGCTGCGCGAGTAGAATTTCTTTCGACTGCTCCACCTTCGCCCCCTTTAAAGAATTCCGATAATGTTCACTTCAAATGTCACTGACCTACCTGCGAGCGGATGGTTGAAGTCGAACAGAGCGTCATCTTCACCCAACTCTAGCAACATGCCCGCAAAGCGCCCGCCGCCGGGCGCCGAGAAATCCACCAGATCGCCAACGGCGTAGTTCGCGTCTTCGCTCGAGTGCTGACGCAGCGTCGTCATTGATACCCGCTGCACCAAGTCCGCATTACGAGGACCAAACGCCTCGCCCGGCGCGAGCTCGAACACGCGCTGGGCGCCTTCCGGCAAACCAAGCAGCTTCGCCTCTAATACGGGAGAGAGCTGACCGGCCCCGAGTTGAAGCGTGGCCGGGTTTTCGGCAAAGGTGCTGACAATATCGCGCCCATCGTCTGCGCTCAGCCGGTAATGCAACGTCAGGAAAGCCCCCTCTGCGACAACGGGATGTGGCGAATTCAGCATTAATCAGCAGGTTTTTTTCGAATTTCCTATTGTAAGCCAGCCGACGGCGTACGTTCGGCCCGGATTAAGCAAACGATCACGCTAGGATGCGCAGCTGTTTTCACCACCATTCAAACATTTCTACGATGCGAATCACCGACCTGCCACCCGAACTGCGTCCGCGTGAACGCCTGCTCGCCAAGGGTGCTGCCGCACTCACCGATGCCGAACTGATCGCCATCCTGCTACGCACAGGCATCGGCGGCATGAGCGCGATCGAGCTTGGGCAATCGCTGATTGACCGCTTTGGCTCGCTGCCTCGGCTGCTAGCCGCGACAGCACCAGAGCTAGAGGCGATTCGGGGGCTAGGCATTGCCAAGCGTGCCGAGCTGCTCGCGATTACCGAGATCCAGCGACGGGCACTGACAGCGCTGTTGGCCGAAGGACCTGTACTCGACACACCGCAGCGGGTGATGATGTTCCTCCGACATCGCTTCAATGCCCTGCTTAACGAGTGCTTTGTCGGCTTATTCACCGATGTGCAGCACCGTCTGATCGCGATTGAGGATTTCGGCAGCGGCGCGCTGCAGCGGGTAGCCATCTACCCGCGTGAGATCATCCGGGCAGCACTGCGGCATAACGCGGCAGCGGTGGTATTCGCGCACAACCACCCGAGCGGTCGGGCCGAGCCGAGCGATCTCGACAAGGCCTTGACCCGGAAGCTGAAAGACGCGATGGGTTGTATCGAGGTTAGCCTGCTCGACCACCTAATCGTCACGCCAGAGGATGTCTGGTCTTTTCGCGCCAACGGTCTGTGTTGAGCGGCTGAAAGTCCCGCAAACTCGAGAGAAATTGTTAAATGTTTATAGAAGTATGGATTAACAATTTATTTTCGCAAGTGCTTGAATATACTTAATTTTTTCAGTATACTCGCGCCTCTTCCAAATATTGGGAATTTTCAAGGAGTCTGCTGTGGCACGTGTATGCGAAGTAACTGGGAAAAAGCCGATGAGCGGCAACAATGTTTCCCACGCCAACAATAAGACCAAGCGCCGCTTCCTGCCCAACCTGCAGAACCGCCGCTTCTGGGTCGAGTCGGAAAACCGCTGGGTTCGCCTGCGTGTATCAAATGCCGGCCTGCGTATTATCGACAAACTCGGGATTGAGGCCGTGCTCGCTGACATGCGCGCACGCGGTACCAAGGTCTAATCAAATCAAGGAATAGGAAAAGACATCATGGCAACCAGCAAAGGCCGCGAAAAAATCAAGCTTGAGTCGACCGCAGGCACCGGTCACTTTTACACCACCACCAAGAACAAGCGCACGATGCCCGAAAAAATGACGATCACGAAGTTTGATCCGAAAGCGCGCAAGCACGTCGAATACAAAGAAACAAAAATCAAGTAATCGCACGCAAGAAATACAGTACCCAACAAAAACCCGCTCACAGGAGCGGGTTTTTTATTTCGGCTAGCACGCTGGTAAGCGGTTAGCCTAAGTCAAGCATGGCCAGCAGCGCGCCAGAGGCAAGGCGCTAGCTGATTAGCTTTAAGCGTAAGTGCGCAGTCGTAGCGAAAACTCACGCAGCGAGCTTATACCTGAGGCCTCAGCCCGCGCGCACCAGTCACGCAACTGCTGCAGCAACTGATCGCTGGTGAAATGAGAACGCTCCCAAATCGCACCTAACTCGACACGCATCTCGTGCATGGTTTTCAGCGCCTTACTGTGCTCAAACAGCTGTGACAATTGCTGCTTCTGGCTGGTTTCGAGGCTGGTCGGCTCCTGCTGCAACAACTTCTTGGAAGACCTCAAGAAACCCGACTCCAAAGCGGAGCTGGCACGAATCTGATCCACTTCATCACGCCAGGCGCTGCGCAAAGAACGTGCGTACTTCGCCATCACGTCATAGCGGTTAGCCACAACTGCATGCAGGGTATCCAAATCAGCGACCATCTTGCTGCTGTCAAACTTAGGTTCTGGCGCGACTTTCTTCACCTTTGCCAGACCAAAAAAGGCCAAGATGGAGATGTACATCCAGCCGATGTCGAACTCATACCATTTAGCCGACAGCTTGGCCGAGGTGCCGAAGGTGTGGTGATTATTGTGTAGCTCCTCGCCACCGATGATGATGCCGATCGGGAGAATATTGGTGGAGGCGTCTTTGCACTCAAAATTACGGTAGCCCCAGTAGTGGCCGATACCGTTGATGACACCCGCTGCGGTCACGGGGATCCAAGCCATTTGAATAGCCCAGACCGTGAGGCCCAGAACACCAAACAACAGGACATTAATGACCAGCATCAGCGACACGCCGAGTGCCGAGTGCTTGGTGTAGACGTTACGCTCAATCCAGTCGTCAGGCGTTCCGTGGCCATATTTTTCGATGGTCTCGCGGTTTTTCGCTTCTATCCGGTACAGCTCAGCGCCTTCGAACACAACGGTTTCAATACCGCGGGTGATCGGGCTATGCGGGTCTTCGACAGTTTCACATTTCGCGTGGTGCTTGCGGTGAATAGCTGCCCACTCCTTGGTCACCATGCCGGTGGTCATCCACAGCCAGAAACGGAAGAAGTGACTTGGAATGGCGTGCAAATCGAGCGCTCGGTGCGCTTGGCAACGATGCAAAAAGATAGTGACGCCCGCAATCGTGATGTGCGTGACCGCCAGCGTAAACAACAGGATTTGCCACCCGGTTGCGTGCGTAATGCCGTTGAGCAGGAAATCGAGGACGAGATCCAAGCCGGAATGATGAGTCATTTTCTCTCCAAACAATCTACGAACGGGAAGGGACTGCACGCCCCCGGCCCGCGCCGATATTCTACGTGGTTTTACGCTGGAAAGCCCGCGATTTCGGCTCTATTGACTAATAAGCCATTTCAAATCAAAGGATTACGGGCTTTATCAGGTGCCGGCCGGCAATATCGATGACAGATGAACATTTTGCTCATTCAGCAACTTCAGCAAGGCCAGGTTCATCGCTGACTGCGAATTGCTTTTAAGTTTCACCGGGTCGTCAATCCAGACCGCCGCCTCGATCTCGAGCCCCTCCAGACCCATTGAGAGCAACAGCGCGCTTGGTGCCGGCTTTTCAAGGACTTGGGGCAGCGTTGCCAGCACGACGGGTATCGCCTCCAGCAAGCGGGTGACGTCGGTACCATGCGCCACCTTGAAGCTGCTGCTGATGCGGGTATGGCGATCACTCAAACTGAAATTTTGCACCGGTTGCGACACCAGCATTTCGTTTGGGATGATGGCCTCAATACCGTCACCGCCTCGCAGTACGGTATAGCGGGTATTGATCTGCACAATCTGCCCGCTGTACTTCTCGACGCTGACCAGATCACCAATCGTCAAACTGCGCTCGAGCAGCACCACGAAGCCGGAAACATAGCTGCTCACTAACTTTTGCAGACCCAAGCCCAAGCCAACGCCAAGCGCGCCACCAAAGACTGACAGCACGGTCAAATCAATACCGACCAGGGACAGGCTGATCAGTACTGCGACCAGAATCAGCAGGCCCCGCCCGACGCGCGCCAACACCGCGCGCAGTGAGCTATGCATGCTATCGAGCCGCATGAGACGTTGCTCGAAAACTGCGGCAGCCCAGAGCGCAAGCAGCAGGGTGATGGCTACCCAAATGAGTGCCAGCAGCACAACGAGTAGCGATTCATGATGCCGACCGATTGGCAGCTTGGTCTGTTCAAGATACTCAACAAACTCAGGCCATAACCCGGTGATGTAAAGCGCCACACCAGTCCAGATGACTAGCGCAATGGCTTGCTCAAACGTTTGCAGGATCAATCCAGCTCGACCGTCGGGCGCGAAGACTTGTCGCAACAAATAGAACGCTGCACGAATCAGCAAATATGACAATGCCAGCGGGACCGCAATGCGCAAAAAACCGACACTTTGATAGGTTGAGAGCACGCGGCTGGCGAGCGTAAGGAAAACCAGAATCAGCAAGGGCGTCAGTAATCGCCGCAAGCTGGTATTGGCGGCCCCAATAGCATCGGCTTGCCCCGCTAGCCGTCGACTCAGCAAGCGCGACAACCACCAACCGAGCGTGACACAGCACGCCAGCGCCAGCAGCTGCCACTGCAAATTCGGATCATTGATATCGGCCAACAGTTGCGACCAGAGATTTTGTGCAGAGTTCATGGAGATTCCAGCAAAGCGGCATCACGCAGATGCCGGATCATCATCTCAAGGTGTGGCATACACCTCGACGGCGCTAATCTTTCCTCATGTCACACGTTCGAGCACTGCTGCGAAGAACCCATCGGTCGCATGAAGATGCGGCAATAGCTGCAAGGTGTCGCCCGTATCCAGCGCAATCTTTTGTTCTGCCAGTACCTCATGCGCAGGCACCAGCTTGTACTGCGCATGCTCGGACAAAAACTGCGTGATGATCGTCTGATTTTCTTCCACCAGCAGGCTGCAAGTTGCGTAAACCAATCTTCCACCCGGTTTGGGTAAGCGCGCGGCGCTGCAGAGAATGCTGTACTGGCGCGCGCATAACTCGGCCACATCTTTGGGCTGCTGGCGCCACTTGATATCCGGGTTACGACGCAGGGTACCGAAACCACTGCACGGCGCATCGACCAGTACCCGATCGATTTTGCCAGCCAGTCGTTTGATCTTGGCATCATTCTCATGCGCGATCAGCACCGGATGCACATTCGAGAGACCGCTGCGCGCGAGTCGCGGTTTGAGCTTGGCGAGTCGTTTGTCGGACACATCGAATGCATACAGACGACCGGTATTGCGCATAGCGGCACCTATGGCAAGTGTCTTGCCACCTGCACCCGCACAAAAATCGGCCACCATCTCACCGCGCCGCGCTCCCAGTAACTGGGCCAGTAGCTGACTGCCCTCATCCTGAACCTCGATCGCACCTTGCTTGAAGATGAGCAGATTCTGCAACGCCGGCTTGGATTGCAAGCGTATGCCTTGCGGTGAATACGCCGAACGCTCAAAAGGAATAGCCGCCGCAGTCAGCGCCTCAAGCACCTGCTCGGCTGAGGACTGAATAGTATTGATTCGCAAATCTAGCGGTGCCGGGCGGTTAAGCGCATCCATCAAACGCTCGGATTCATCTTCACCATACTGCTCGATGAAGCGCGCGCGTATCCACTCTGGAAAATTGGATCGCAATGATGGCGACAGCGTCTTTCGATCGATAGACATCACGTGCGTCAGCCAGGTGCGCTCCTGTTCCTCCAAGCCACCCAAGGCATCAATACCCGCAGTTTCAGCCAGCGCAAGTAATGCAACGCGACGCATCTGCGGGCCACTACCCGACTCGGAAAAATGCATCAGCACCAAACGATGACGTAGCAAAGCGTAAACCGCTTCAGCAATCGCGCCACGTTCACGTGAGCCGAGTTTGGGGTTCTCGCGAAAAAAACGCGACAGAGTGACATCGGCCGGACCGACAAATCGCAGCACCTCGCGCAACGCCTGCTCGGTACCACCGATCACCACCGGAGAGAGTCTCATGCACTACCTTCAAGAATGCGATGTTTTGCAGGGATGGACGACATGTCAATCCGCTGTCGGTGCGCTTCGCCGCACGTGGTCACCGTCGAGCCGTATGCGTCCTTCGACGATACCGCGTACGGCTTCTGGATAAATCCTGTGCTCCTCCGCCAACACGCGTTGCGCAAGCGTCTCTTCGTCGTCATCCTCGAACACCGGAACCACTGCCTGATCCACAATCGGCCCATGATCCAAGGTTTGTGTGACGAAATGAACCGTCGCACCGTGGAACCGAACACCCGCCTCGAGCGCACGACGGTGCGTCGAAAGGCCGGGAAAACTGGGGAGTAAGGAGGGGTGGATATTGAGTAGACAACCGCGGTAGTGCTCTACGAAACCGGCACTCAGGATGCGCATGAATCCCGCCAGCACCACCAAATCCGGTTGATAGAAATCGATTTGCTCGGCCAGTGCACGATCAAAACTGACACGGTCGGGGAAATTGCGATGCTCTACCGTAGCGACTGGGATTCCTGCCAACTCAGCGGTGCGCAGTCCAGCCGCATCGGCGCGATTACTGATGACTGCCGCGATCCGAGCGGGCCATTGTTCGGCGGCTGCAGCACGGATAATGGCCTCCATGTTGCTGCCGCGACCCGAAATCAGGATCACGATATTTTTCATGTCGCGGATTGTAGCAGCGAGGATTTACGCAGCAACACCGATCAAGTGTGCTGATGCATCTTTTTCACCAAGCTGAGCGCTTGGCATACCGATCAATCAAATGAGAAAAAAACGCGAAATGGCACGCGCTTTTCGGCCCAGTAATCAGCGGCATCGCGGAAGACATCGAGCAGGTTCTCACGCGCCTCGCGGTCGAATTTTTGTGTCTGCGGCAACTGATCCAGCACAATGAGGAAACCAGGTTGCTGACCCGCCCGGTGAATCTGGTCGGTCAGGCAATCGCGCAAACCGTCGAAATTCTTGGCCAAGGATTTCGGGATATGGAAGGATTCCGCAATCGCCGCAAGCACTTGCTGACGCGTCAGTGCTTGCGAAAGATTCGCATACAAGAAATGATTTGCAAGCCGAACCGCCTCGGATTGCAGGTCAACGACCCGAAATGCGCGTATCGATTGCACGACGTTACCCGGCACGGTGCGCAGCAATTCCTCGCCAGCTTCCGGTTCCGAGATGTGTTCGTCGCGCTGAGGTAGCGCGCTGAGCATGTAAATGTTCACGATCCTGTCAAGACAACTCAAAGCGCGTCGGAAAGTTATTATTATTACTACGCCGACGCGTACTGATACACCGAAGCCACTGCCTCAACGCCCGTCCAACTTGGGCGAATTGTTTTACGGCAAGGCGAAATCATACCTGCGCTTCGTTGCGGGAAAAACCCCTGAATCCAGATGGCATCACGAAAACTATTAAATATGACAATTATTTCGCGTAACTGTGTCTAAAATCCGTCATTCTGGCTGGATCGGGGCTTATGAGCCAAAATTCATTACAACCGGATTAAAGCTCAGATAGCGTGGAATGTTCGCGCTGAAGCTGCGGCTGAGGGCTTGAGCGCTCCAAAAAACCGCAAAACATCCTCGCGCCGGTGCAGAGTATCGATCTGGCCGAGCTCGATCAAGGAGCGGGTATAGCTTGATTCGAACAGCAAATACGAGGCAAGTGCCGCGCCCCGCCGCTCAGTGGCACCAATCGCTGATAGCAGTGTGCGTATGGGTAGCGGCAGGCTACCCGTGTGCTGACTTGCGATGGAATCAAGGGGTTTGGATGGCGTGATTGCCAGCATCTCGATCGGGCGCAGCGAAGTCTTCTGTCGTTGCTCGGGCGTTAGGATTGAGAGCGTTTGGTTGATGCGGGCCATGCGCTCGATGTCGACCGACAAGCCATCAAGAAAAATACTCGACATCGCATGGCCCGCGATCTGCGCCAAACTTGGATAACCGGAAAACTCATCAAATTTTCTGCCGCTACCACCAATATTGCCCGCCCCAATCACGAGTACCCGGTCTGCACCGAGATGAATCGCCGGTGAGATGGGCGCCAGCTCGCGTAATGAACCGTCGCCAAAATATTCGCAACGATCTTCACAGTACAACGGCACCGACGGAAAAATCAGCGGAATCGCCGATGAAGCCAGCAAGTGATCGACACTAATCTGCTGCGGTACTGCCACTCGTTGGATTCGACTCCAGGGCGGTATATGTGATGCAGATTGATAAAACACCACATGGCGCCCAGCGGTATACGACGACGCAGAAACTGCCAGCGCGTCCAGATGCCCCTGCTCCAGTGCCGCATCTAGCCGGGGCAGATCGAGCATCTTGTGCAGAAGCCCGACCAGCGGCGAGTTGTCGAGCAATGAGTTAGGCGGCGATGCGTGCCATTGGCGCAGTAGCCAGCCGAATGAGAGCAGCGATAACCAACGCGCACCCGAGCGGATCACACCCATTGAATCTGCGCGATACACCTGCTCGACTTCCAAACCGCGCCAGACACTGAGCAGGTGTGAAACGCTATGCTCAAAATTATCTGCACGACAGGCGAATGCGGTGGCGTTGATTGCGCCGGCCGAGGTCCCGCAGACAATATCGAAGGGGTTTTTGGTCGCGGGCCAGCCGACTTCGCTCAGTAGCGAGCAGATCGCCTGCAAAACACCCACCTGGTAGGCGGCACGAGCGCCGCCACCAGTCAGAAAGAGTGCAGTCTTTTGCGGCGAGGACATTGCCGCAGATTAACAGCAGCCAAGTCGCTTGCGAAGTGCCGCTCAATACTATGGCTGGATTGCCACAGACGATTTACTTTGGCTGCATGCGGATAGCGCCATCAAGTCGAATGGATTCACCGTTCAACATGCAGTTTTCAATGATGGTCTTGGCCAGTTGCGCATACTCGTGCGGCTTACCGAGACGCGGCGGGAACGGTACCATTTTGCCGAGCGAGTCTTGTACTTCCTGCGGCATGCCGAGCAGCATCGGTGTTTCAAAAATACCCGGCGCGATAGTCATGACGCGAATACCGTTGCGCGACAAGTCTCGGGCCATGGGCAAGGTCAACCCGACCACGCCGGCTTTCGAGGAACCATAGGCCACTTGACCTACCTGGCCGTCATAAGCAGCTACCGAGGCGGTATGGATGATGACACCGCGCTCACCATTCGCATTCGGTGTGTTGTTCGCCATGGCCGCCGCAGCGAGGCGCGACATATTGAAAGTACCGACAAGGTTGATGTTCACCACGCGCTGGAATACCTCGAGTGGATGCGGGCCATCTTTGCCGACAGTTTTTACAGCAGGCGCCACACCAGCGCAATTGATCAGCCCAACCACGGTACCCAGCGACTGCGCCGCAGCAACGACCGCATTGCCGTCCGCTTCCGAAGTGACGTCGCATTTCACGAACTTGCCGTCGAGTTCGGCAGCCAGTTTTTCGCCCGCCTCAATCTGTAGGTCCGCCAGTACAACCTTACCGCCGTTTTCGACAATCATGCGTGCGGACGCAGCGCCCAAACCCGAGGCACCGCCAGTCACAATAAAAACCTGGTTTTTGATATCCATAGTTACTCCAAATGATAAGAAAATTGAGGGAGGAAGCGGTCTCTGGAAGCCGCGTCGCGCCGCATGATACCGTCACCAAAGACAAAGGCAGCCGAAGCTGCCTTTGCCGGGGAAGATCGAAAGATCAGCCGATCAGTCCCTGCGCCGCTAGCAGCGGCACAATCAGCAGAGCGACCAGGTTAATGATCTTGATCAGCGGGTTGACTGCAGGACCCGCAGTGTCCTTGTAGGGATCGCCAACGGTGTCACCGGTCACGGCCGCTTTATGGGCTTCGCTGCCCTTGCCGCCATGATGACCATCTTCGATGTACTTCTTCGCGTTATCCCAGGCACCGCCACCGGTACACATCGAGATAGCAACGAACAAGCCGGTCACAATTGTGCCCATCAACAAGCCACCAAGCGCCTTCGGACCAAGCACTACGCCAACCACGATCGGCACGACCACCGGCAGCAGCGAAGGCACCATCATCTCCTTGATCGCCGCGACCGTCAGCATGTCAACCGCCTTGCCATACTCTGGCTTGGCAGTGCCCTCCATGATGCCCGGAATCTCGCGGAACTGACGTCGTACCTCTTCCACCACCGAACCCGCTGCGCGACCAACCGCTTCCATCGCCATCGCACCAAACAGGAAAGGGATCAAGCCACCGATGAACAAACCAATGATGACCATCGGGTCCGACAAGTCGAAGGTGACGTTGATGCCACGCTCATGCAGTGCATGGGTGTAATCAGCAAACAAAACCAGCGCCGCCAAACCGGCCGAGCCAATCGCGTAGCCTTTGGTCACTGCCTTGGTGGTGTTACCAACGGCGTCGAGCGGGTCGGTAATGTCACGCACACTCGCAGGCAAATTCGACATTTCGGCGATACCACCAGCGTTATCGGTGATAGGGCCGTAGGCGTCGAGTGCAACGATGATGCCCGCCATCGACAGCATTGCCGTCGCTGCGACTGCGATACCGTACAAGCCAGCCAGCGCATACGACACAAAGATACCTGCGCACACGAACAGTACCGGCCATGCCGTCGATTTCATCGAGATACCGATACCTGCGATGATGTTCGTCGCGTGCCCGGTGGTGGATGCCTGTGCAATGTGCTTGACCGGATGGAAATCGGTACCGGTGTAGTACTCGGTGATCCAGACC
>JACCDP011089826.1_pt1 | contig 13265 bp, 12 predicted proteins | sample 7445841 | NCBI WGS metagenome assembly JACCDP01 (sample SAMN15323441, study PRJNA562643) | freshwater metagenome | isolation source: river surface water | place: USA:Blue River Watershed | collected 2017-08-17
AGTAGCCGACCTCCTCGTGGAACGGATCGGTCTCCCCGATGCGTCGCGCCATCGTCGCATAGCGCAGGCCGTACAACACCTGCTCGTGATTACGCACCTGCCCAATCGGCTCAAACATGATCCGCTCACGAAACTGGTTCAGCTCCGTGCCCCGATCATCCGACGGCGCCACATCCGCACCCTTGTCCCCCTCCCACACACCAGCCAACGCGGCCAACGGCCCAAGCTGCTTCATCAGATCCGAATCCATAAGGCCTCCTGAAAAAGATGAGAAGAAACGAGATGTGGCGCACAGTCTGCCCACAAAGAACACGCCGAACGAATCGGCAAGTCATTGTAGGAGATTCACAACAAGCGGTTCAAACCAGGCCGACAGAGATTCGAGAGAATGGAAACTCGTGGCACACATCAGCCTGCCCCGAAGTGTGTGACGAATGTCCGGTTTTCTCAATCTAAAGCTGGTAGGATAGTCCTATTCGTATCGGAGTGTCATTTTGTAGTGAAAGGACAATTCATGATGAAACGTTCACACCTCATTGCAGTCTGCCTCATCGCCTCACTTATCGGCGCACCGACTCTGTCGTTTGCCAAGGCACGTGGAGGCGGCGGCGGGTTTTCCCGCGGCTCACAAAGCGGAGGTTATGGAAGCATGGGTAGCCGTGGATCCCGTACCCATCAAGATAACGGCGCCAAGCCCATCGAACAGTCCACAACCGCTAAGCCATCAACGGCCACGCCGCCAAGTAATGCAGCCAACGGTCCGATGGGTCAGCCTGCTCCAGCCACATCTCCTTCGTGGTTTCAACGCAACCCTCTGCTCGCCGGAATCGCCGGCGGCCTGGCCGGAACCTGGATCGGCCACATGCTGTTTGGCGCAACAGAGAGCAGCGCGAAGGACACAGACACGGAATCAGGATCGGCGCCAGCACCAAGCAACTCATTGGGCTTGATTCTCCTCCTGATGGCCATCGGAGCAGGCGCCTTCTACTTTTTCCGAAAGTCTAGGCCAACTCCTGCACCAGTCTTCACCGGACTCGCGCGTAGCACGGCTGCAAGAGGAAGCCTGCTCGACGTCTCGGCCAATAACACAATCCAGGAGCCAGATACGAAGACCTACACGGTGACCACCGAAGATAAGGCAACCTTTCAACAGCTGCTCACGGACATTCAATCCGCCTGGAGCACGCAGGATGTCGCGGCAATGCGACGATTTGTGACGCCTGAAATGCTGAGCTATTTCAGCAGCGCCCTGGCTGAAGACCAGAGCCGGGACGTACAGAATCGCGTGGAAGGCGTGGAATTGCTCAAGGGAGACGTGCGCGAAGCCTGGTCCGAGGACAATAAGGACTATGCGACCGTCGACCTACGCTGGAACGCACGTGATTATACCGTCTCCACGACGATCCCATGCGGACAGCCGCGTTACCTAATCGAGGGAAGTGAAGACACATCGACTGAATTGTGCGAAGTCTGGACCTTCATACGCGTGCGGGATGGACGATGGCTGCTCTCCGCCATTCAACAACAATAATCAACCTCAGTGAACGGCGGCTGACTCACACAGGATCAGTCGCCGTTCCATTTCCTGCACCATTCCCACATCCTGAAGTTGACCCTGTTCCGAATATCCCTATGGTCAGACTGGTGAACGCATGGCAGGGATCTGATTGCCGCTGACTCAGCTTGGAAGGACGGTCGCACAATGATGTCCATACTCAGGACGACCGCGATGCGCGCCCATGTACGACGAAATGCCGTACCGGGACGCATAAGGAACAGGCAGCAGCTCATGCGTCACATCTGTCTTGTGGCGGTATTGCTAGTGACGATCGCCATCGCGGCTCAGGGAGTGCACGCAGCAGACGGAGGCCAGACAAAGTTCAAGCGTATTTCGACACAGTACATCGCGGCATTGGGTGAGCCAGGCGCGACCTCCGGGAGCGGCGCGCAATGGTGGGGTTTATGGCCGCTGGACCCGGGGCCTCGAGGCGTGAAGTTGAACCACTATCAATCGTTGAGAGATGCCGGTGGTGTCGCCCCGTCGCGCTGGCAATTCGACGAGACGAACTGGTGGCTGGAGGAACACGGCTTAATCATGGAGCAACCGACCATTCCCCTCCCTCCTGGCAAATATGTGGTCACAGGCGCCCGCAAGGTGACATCCGTACTGACGATTCATCCCGCCGACAGCCATGGCGATCGGCGTTGGGAGCTCGATCAAGGCGCGACGCTCTATGACGTGACGCACCTGGCCTGTCGTTCCGCACGCTATACACCAGCGAGGGCTGGTGGTTCATGCTCGCCGGCCAACGCAAAGCAGACGGCATTTCCCGTTGCTCCAGGAGGCGCGATGCCTCCCGTTGAAGGCTGCACGAAGCAAGACTATGCCGTGCTCATCGTGATCGGTATCGGCGTAGGGAACTGAACCTCAGTGGCGCACCGGCAGTGGGCGCAGCTGGCTTACCAGAAACCTCCCAGTGCATCTCCTCCCACTCAGTAAAGAGTCGGGAACAGCATAGATAGAGCTATTCGCATCAGACGTGATGCGTGGCTGACGAGAAAAGATTCCCGCCCCTTTGCTCTACACACAACCTGACAAGACATTGACGTATTGATTCAACTTGAACCGTCAATAACTTAACAATACTTAGCTAAGTTTAAATACATAACTACGAAATCGTTGGAATACCGACATCTGCGAATTTGGCGCAGCTCTTGCTTCACTTTGGTGGCAGCTGTGAACGTAACCACCTTAGGAGGGAGCTATGGACTGTCCGAAGTGTAAAGGGATGATGATGTTAGAGCGGTTCTCGGATTTCTTTCTCGTGTTCTATGCCTGGAAATGCATCAACTGCGGGGCAATCATCGACCGCACTATTTCCAGCAATCGCCGAAAGAGTCTGGCGGCCCGCGAGTCCCAGACTATTGCTGCGCAGTAAGATACCGAAGCAACGGGGACGGACACTTTGCATTCTTGGATTGCTCATGGAGCAACCGTCCGTCCCACGGGCTATACCCCGGCGACGGTGGGTAAGTCATGTCGCCGGCCAACGCAAAGCAGGCGGCATTGGCCGTTGCGCCTGGAGCCACAATGCTTCCGGTCGAGGGCTGCACGAAGCAGGGCTATGCGCTGCTCATCGTGATCGGTATGGGCGCGGAAGACTGAACCGCAGTAGTGTGCTGACAACTCGTGCGGCGAGATCGACAATAACCTTGCGGTACATTTCACCTCTAGCAATCACCTATCCGTGACAGATTTATTTTTCCCAGGAAACGTTACAGGCTCCTTCATCCGAAACATCATGCGCGATCGATGCGCATCCCTCAATAGTTCCGGCTCGATCTTAACGTCTCCAGAAACTGGATCAATCACTGATATTTTTTGATAAAAAGATGTCTTATTTGCCTCAGATTTATCTCGATGAACGACGGTCAACCACGAGTCCTCATTCACACCCATTTCAGCACTCATAACCAATTTGCCACGAAATACACCTTCCGGAAACAGCGATGTTGCACTAATTTCGATAACGTTCGTCCAGACCTCATGTAGAGCAGTAATTTGATCCTTCGTTCCGCTCTTAAACGATTCCTGTTGATCACCTCCCAGAATTAAGCCTTCACATCCCTCTTGAGAAGTCAATCTCGATGCGATGACAATCCATGGGAAGACATAGTGCAGTCGAAGATCCGTAACCTTTTCGGTCTTACTCGTGTTTTTAACCATAAAATCATATTCGCGATACTGATCCTTCCATTCCACTCCTTCAATAAGTAATCCTGACTTGTAACTGTGGGGAGTTTTCCATAACGCAAATTGGAGTCGTGGGCCTTGCGCGAGAATGCTAGCCTCTAGGATGCGTGCCCGTACCCAATCGTAGATCGTACTGGCTCTGCTTACCGGCTTGACGATATCCAAATGATTTTCATCTACAGGAAATTGGTTCTGATCACAGTACGTAGCCGCATACACACGACTAACAATAACGGTTCCATAAGTCGGCTTAGTCTCATACGCGCAGAATGATCGAGGGAAGGGAGAAGCCTGACGATCACGCATCAAGTTCTGCCACTGGTTTTCAAGACCTTGAAGAAATGCATTAAGATCCGCCGGTTTCATATTCGCTATTTGAGGATTTACCGAGAGAAAGGAGGCCAGTTCAGCAGGATTTGAGCCTTGTGTTAGGACCGCAATAAACAACGCGGCCTTAACTTTTCTGAGCTTATCTATCTGAGCAGGCCGATTCAGTTCAACCAAGACTCGCTTGACCACAAGTCCTCCCATGCTGTGGGCAATGAAGTAGATTTCATTGTACTTTTCGAAGACGTCTTTGTCTTCAATCTGACGCAGCATACGAACCGCAATCTCTTCTATTGTCGATGTGCGACTGAAAAGCGGAGTGTCGTAACGGTAGGTCGCAACTGTATAGTCGCGAAGCTTTTCGTCATCGTTTATTAAGTCAGGCCATGAGACGCCTGAACGATTTGTCCATGCGTTGGCCGGATCGCTATAGACTCCATGGACAAAAACAATGAGCTTCTTGGATGATTGTGGTTCGAATAGGACCGAGAATTCAGCGGTAGAAGGAGCAGTATTTGTCAGTGACCCACAGCCCGTGGTGAGCAATAGAGCGACGATGCAGGAAACTATTTTTGCCATCGATCGACAACCTCAGGCTTTCTGACCATTTATCAAAACAACCGATCCAAGGCAAGGAGGGTTTGCTATTGGATTACTGCATGCTACAACTAACTGTCTAACCACAACGATCTTGCTTGATCAAGTTCTTATCAATTGCGGAGGGCGACCGTCTTTTCCAATCATCACTTTGGCATTGATGGTCTGCTTTATACGGATGACGAGCTAATTAACAGCTACAACACCTGCACGATGAAGCACTTCAGATATCGCGTTTCTGGCATGCTGGCGAGGATGGGATGGTCAGGGCCCTGGCCCCGTTGCTCAATGAGTCGGATATCCCGCTTGGCGTCTCGTGCCGCGAGGCGGATGCTCTTCCAGAGATCTGTGTCAGAGACAGGATGTGAACACGAACTCGTCACGAGAAACCCTTCTGGCTTGAGCAGCTTTAAGCCCAGTAGATTGACATCCTTATACCCGGTCAGTGCGCCAGCCAAGGCCTGTTGACTGCGGGCAAAGGCTGGAGGATCGAGGATCACCAGGTCATAGCGTCGGCCCTCCTTCACCAGCTTGCGCATCTCCTCGAACGCATCGGCTTGGCGATAAATGCAGCGATCATCCACCTTGTTCATCCTAGCCTGCGTCTTGGCCATGGCCAGTGTGTCTAGACTGACATCAAGGCCTTCCACAGAGACGGCTCCCGCGAGCGCGGCATGAATGCCGAACGCACCCGTATGGCAGAAGACTTCCAACACCTCCGCTCCTGCCGCGAGCTTGGCTGCCGCCAACCGATTCTCCCGTTGATCGCAAAACCAGCCGGTCTTCTGTCCCTTCTCCACATCGACGAGAAACTTCGAGTTCCCCTCATGAATTTCTACTTGTGTCGGGCCGCTGCCACAGAGAAATCTCCGTTCGAGGGGCAATCCTTCAAGTTGGCGACTCTTGGCCTCGTTCCGTAAATAGACCCTTGTCAGATTCAATTCCTTCATCAGCACATCGGCGATGAGCTCCTTCCTGGTATCCATGCCGAACGAGAGGCACTGCATGACCAGCAGCTGATCGTAGCGATCCACGATCAACCCCGGCAGTCGATCGCCCTCGGCATAGATCAGCCGATAGGCATTGGATTGCGCAACCACGCGCTGCCGTAAGCGGATTGCCTGCTGGATTCTTCCCCGCCAGAACGCCTCATCGATCAGCTCATCCTCAAACGTCAGGAGTCGAACGCGGATTTTCGAAGCAGGGTTGTAGAGACCGCGTCCGTAAAATTGTCCATTAGGGGTCAGGACATCGACCAAGTCTCCGGCCGCTGCTTGACCAGTAAGTGGTCCGACGTGATTGGCAAAGAGCCAGAGAGGCCGCCCCTCCGGGGTACGGATCGAAGTGAGGCGGACGTGAGCCATGGATGTCATAAGCTGTTCCCCCATACCAGCATGTTGCGAACTCTGTTGCGTGAATGGTCACGGACCGGCTAGCGTCAACTCGAACGCCACACGCTCATTGCTTGACGAACCCCGGCCAGTATGTTTTCCTGAGGATGATACGTTTCACGTTCTGCGTGAGGATAAAGAAGAATGGGCGACAAAGCCACTATTGGTTCTGCCGTATTGGACCGACTGCATCGCCTCGGCGTTCGCCATATCTTTGGCATTCCGGGTGACTACGTCCTCTCCCTCTATCAATTGATCGAAGCCTCACCGATCAAACATGTGGGAACGACACGAGAAGATTGCGCCGGGTTTGCGGCGGACGCCTATGCCCGAATCAACGGGATCGGTGCGGTCTGTGTGACCTACTGCGTCGGTGGGCTCAATACCGTCAACGCCATCGCCTGCGCCTATGCCGAGCGGTCGCCGGTCGTCCTCCTGACCGGTTCACCTGGCCTGTCTGAACGAACTCGCACCCCCTACTTGCACCACATGGTTCGAGATTTTGCCACTCAACGAGAGGTCTTCGAACGGATGACCGTGGCTGCGGTGACGCTGGACGATCCGCTGACTGCTGAGCGACAGATGGATCAAGCCTTTGCCGCCCTGCTTCGCTACCGCCGCCCCATTTATATTGAAATCCCCCGCGACATGGTCCACTGTCCGTTGACTGGAGGAATGAAGCCGATCTGCATCGAAGATACGCCAAGCGACCCCGCCGCTTTGGAAGAAGCGCTCAGTGAAGTTCGGATCATGCTGGCGTCGGCGAAACGCCCGGCTATGCTTGTCGGCGCCGAAGTCGGCCGCTTCGGATTACAGGATGACTTGGCGCGCTTGGTCGAGCGCCTCAACATTCCCATCGCCTCCACCTTGCTCGGCAAATCGATCATCCGAGAAGACCATCCGCTCTATGTGGGCGTGTACGGTGGACTCATCGGCCGAGAAGAAGTCCAGGCGTTCATCAACGACTCCGACTGTCTGTTGATTCTGGGATCCGTTTTATCCGATGTCGAAGACCTGGATGCGCGATCGCCGTTGCTGTCTGAAGGACGAACGATCCATGCCACGGCCGATCGTGTCGCTATCAAGCACCATCGGTATGAATCGATCAAGTTCCAGGATTTTGTCCAGGGTTTGGTACGGTCTCCGCTTCCCTCGTTTTCTCATGCTCCGCGCACGCTTCCGACTCGGGCCGTCGCGACCTCGTCGGTTCTGAATTTGGATGCGCCGGTCACGCTGGAGGGGCTGTTCCAACATCTGGATACCGTCCTCACCGAAAAGACCGTCGTCATTGCTGATGTGGGTGAGTCGCTCTTCGCGGCGGCCGATCTGCACGTGCGCCATCGGTTTGAGTTTCTGTCACCGGCTTATTACACGTCGATGGGGTTCGCTGTCCCTGCAGCACTGGGCGCTGCATTTGCCGACCCGAGCCTGCGGCCTATCGTACTGGTAGGAGACGGTGCCTTTCAGATGACCGGAACTGAACTAGCTAGTTGCGTGCGGTATGGGCAAGCCCCGATTGTCATCGTACTCAATAACCGAGGCTATTCGACAGAACGAGAGATTCTGGAAGGCCCTTTCAACGATGTCCATGAATGGCAGTATGAACGGGTGTGCGAGTTGATCGGCGGTGGCAAAGGGTCACGCGTGAGCACGCAAAGAGAATTCGAACAGGGTCTCGCCGCCGCCTTTGCGGACGGAAGCCAGCTTCACTTTCTCAACGTCCTCTTGAACCCAAATGACCGTTCCCCTGGCATGGTGCGCTTGGCACGTCGCCTCGGCAAGAAACTTTCGACCGACAAGCCATAGGGAAAACCCTTCACCCCTGCCTCCTTTTCCCTACACTCCATCAGGCATTCGTGCCACATCCTTGCGGATCTCTAGGCGAAATGACGAAAGTTTCAGGATTTCGTCCTGGGAAGTGATGGCATATCCCCTGCACTTTCTCTCAGCTTGCATTAGAATGGAGCGGGTGGTACTACTCCGCGCTCACCTTGGCTTTGGGCAAAATCGACCGTCAGTCCGTCGCAAGAATTTGCAGAGAAGGACCTCGTGTCTGACTTTTATCAAAATGGTGTCGTGACCGTTCTCCACCGTCTCGGTCGGTCCAACACGGCGCAACTGGAGGAGGAGCTTGAACGGTACGCCAAGACGACTCCCATCGCTTTGGTACTTCCCTCGCTCTATGCGGAACTGGAACGGCCGGCGTTACAAGGAATCGTCGAGACGCTGAGCAAGGTTCGCTATATCCATGAAATCGTCATCTCCCTGGATCAGGCGTCCGCACTGGAGTTCCGGCTCGCCAAGCAGTTCTTTTCCCAGCTCCCCCAACGCGTCCGTGTCATCTGGAACGACGGATCGAGGATCCAGGCACTCCTGAACATGCTGGTTTCAAATGAAATCGATATCGGGCTCCAGGGCAAGGGACGCGGATGCTGGACGGCCTACGGGTACGTTCTAGCGAGAGGGCAAAGTCAGGTCATCGCCCTGCATGACTGCGACATTATAAGCTACGACCGTCAATACCTTGCGCGCCTCTGCTATCCCGTCGCGAACCCGAATCTTGCCTACGAATTTTGCAAGGGATTTTACAGTCGGGTCACGGACCGCATGCATGGCCGAGTGACACGCCTCTTTATCACGCCGTTGATCCGCAGTCTGCAACTGTTGGTCGGCCCTCATGCCCTCCTGTCGTTCCTGGACAGTTTCCGATACCCGCTTGCCGGTGAGTTCGCCATGGTACGAGACCTGGCATGGATCAACCGCATTCCCGGCGATTGGGGGTTGGAGATCGGGGTCCTGGCCGAGGTGTACCGTAATTGTGCGCTCCGCCGTATCTGCCAGGTGGACATCGCCGATGCCTACGAACACAAACACCAAACGTTGTCGACACATAATCCGGATGCGGGTCTGTTAAAAATGTGCGTCGATATCACCAAATCCCTCTTTCGCAATTTAGCCAGCGAAGGGTTGGTACTTTCCGACAGCACGATCAAGACGTTGCGGGCGACCTACCTTCGTGCCGCCCAAGAAGCGATCAGCCGCTACGAGAATGATGCCGCGATCAACAGTCTCCATTTCGACCGCCATGAAGAACGCCAGGCCGTCGAGGTCTTCCTTCGCGGAATGACGTTGGCAACGGACAGCTTTCTCGACGATCCGCTGGGCGTTCCCATGATCTCGAATTGGAGTCGTGTAACCCATGCCGTACCGGATATGTTTCAACGGCTCATGGATGCCGTTGAACAAGACCATGCATGGAATCCCACGGCCGACACACCGCAGCTTGTCTCATGAATGACATCCTACTCACGAGACATCCATGACCTCAAACTGGGAACAAACATTACTCGGACCTGTCGCGGCCCTCGGCGACTACGTTCTCACTCTCCTGCCTCATCTTCTGGCCATGATCATTCTCCTGTTCGTGGGCCTGGGCCTCTCGTGGGGGGCCGGCCATCTTATGGAACGGCTGCTTCGCGTTATCGGGTTGGATCGCATCTGCGATCGAATCGGCATCACGGCTGCACTCCTCAGAGGGGGGATCAAAGCGGATCCGTCCTACCTCATCGGTCGCTTCACGTATTAGCTCATCGTGATGTTCGCTATCACGGCTTCGCTCGGTACCCTCAACGTCACGCCGATCAACGAAGCAACTCGCTCCCTGTTGTCCTACCTTCCGCATGTTGGCACAGCCGCCGTCATCGGAATCGCCGGCTATCTCATCTCGAATTTTGTCTCACAAGCCGTTCTGATCGCCGCGGTCAACGCAGGCGTACCTCCAGCCCGCTGGGTAGCTATTGGAACACGATGGGGCATTCAGGTGTTGACGGTGGCAATGGCACTCGAACAGCTTGGGATCGCCCGACATATCGTCGTCGTCGGATTCGGGATTACCTGGGGAGGCCTTGTGCTGGCGGCGGCTCTTGCCGTAGGGTTGGGAGGAAAGGATCTGGCGAAAGATTTCTTGGAACGATATCTGGGGGAACAGTCTCGGGTGCAGGTCAACGAAGATTTACGACATCTTTAACACGTATGTCACACTTTCTATTGTTCACAGATCTCGACGGGTCGCTCCTTGATAATGACACCTATTCATTCGATGAGGCCCAGACGGCGCTCGACGCACTCCGCTCGAAGAACGTTCCAGTCATTTTGGTCTCGGGAAAGACTCGCGCCGAGATCGAACCGCTTCGAGAACAATTGGACCATCAGGCTCCGTTTATCGTCGAGAACGGAGCGGCGGTGTATGTCCCGCACGAGACCTTTGACTTCACGCCGGAACGATCACGCCGCCGTTCCTCGTATCATGTGATCGAATTAGGCACCCCCTATGCCCTCCTCCGCGATGTCCTTCGACAAATCGAAGAAGCGGTAGGGACCCCGCTGCGAGGGTTCGGCGACCTTTCAGTCGATGAGGTCATCGCAACGACGGGGCTCTCTCGTGAGGACGCCCTACGGGCCATGCTGCGTGAGTTTGATGAACCGTTCTTGGTCAATGGGCCTTCCAAGCTGATCGAGGAAATCTGTCGACAGATTGTCACACGCGGGCTGAACTGGACGAAAGGCGGACGGTTCTTTCACTTGACCGGAAATAACGACAAAGGGAGAGCCGCTGAAATTCTTCTCCGCTGCTACAAACGGCACGGACGGGAACGCGACCAGCCGGATCTCGAAACTATCGGCATCGGTGATAGCCTCAATGATCTTCCTCTTTTACTGACGGTCGATCATCCGGTATTGGTGCAAAAGCCGGACGGTTCGTATGACCCGGACATCAATCTCCCGAACCTTATTCGTGCCCCAGGCATCGGCCCAGCCGGATGGAATCTTGCGGTCATGGACCTTCTTCAGCAGGGCTCAGAAGAACCATCTCATGGCCGACCGGCCGACATCACCACCATCTGACCCCAAGACACGCGAAAACTCTCGAACCCGCTAGTCTTCCGCCGGATTGATGATATGGAGCCCCGCGGTTTTTGATGCGGCTAAGAGTTGTGTGTCCGCGCTCACGACGGTCAGTCGCAACGGTTTCAGCTCCAACGCCAAGGCCAGATGCATCACTTGAGGCGAGCGGAGGAACGGATACTCCAACACCAATTCCTTGGTTGCGAGATAGGTCTCGACCCTCGGAGTAATAAACTGATAGAGCCCCTGTTTCGACTCAATCTCAAATTTATGCAGGACCGAGTAACAATCGTCCCGTGTGATTTGCCCCTCGTTCGCACGCGCACACAGGATCGCGTAGAAATCCGTGACCGACCACGTCGGAACGATGGCGACCTTTCCACGTTTCACCATCAATTTATTCACGATCCGCGTGCCTCGCTCCATACTGTATCGCTTCACCAATGCCGTGGAGTCAAAATAGTAGTATGGCATCTCCTTACACCCTCCCCTTCAGAATGATTTCGGCCAGCGGCCCTTGGAGCTTGGAGAGCCGATCTTGCAGTTCATCGAGTGGCACCTCTTCATAGCCTTCCTTGCGAAAGGTGTCGGCCAAGTTGCCGTGGTTGAACGACAGGGTGTCTTCCTTCAGACGATCATTCAAACGCCGTTTCGCCAGCCGGCTTGAAACTTTTTGACCAGATTTGGTCAACCCCCTTCCCCGACTACGTGGTGCACGACTGACGGACAGTTCATCTGATTTCTTCACGATCGTTGCCTCCTTCTACATGAACGTTCACTCACGGACTTACCGTTGATTCGTCTCGTGGACAACCTGCGGGTGCTTCGGTAGACACAGGAAGCGCATCGTCACCAAAAATGTGTGCGGCGATCGCCTTGGCGACATCGGAGGATACGACGTGCTGCATCACACGAAGCGTCTTTGCCGTCGCTTCACGCGCCGTCAGGTGTCCTTCCCTTCCACCACGGGCAACCGTCCCAACCACTTGCCCCGTCACGACGTCCACCACCTTGAAATCACTGCACCATCGAACATACTTGAACTGTGGATCACCCACATCGATGGGGAAGAACCGTACCGTACCTCGGACCAACAATTCCGGAGAGCCGGCATCAGCCCCATCTGTCTTCGTCGTCACATGTAAGCCCTCTCGGAGAAGCCCTTCGACGAGTGCACGCTGAGCCAGCTCTACCTGATCGCCCGACACTTGTACAGCAAGCACCAGATTCGTAGCAAGAAACTGCTCCAACTCGCTGAACAATTCGTTCGCCCGATACGCAGAGGGAGTTCCTTGCCCACTGACTCGAATCACACGCAAATCCGTGTTATAGGCTTCGCGCAACACCACGTTTCGACCGGCTTGCAAGAGCGCACGAACCTTGACGAGCTTATCGGTCGTCTGCCTGGCCTCGGTGATATCCGCCGCGATCGCTCCATCCAACGCCAAGACTTTGTCCGTCAGCGACGCGTCAGCCTGTGATCGATTCATCACCGCCAGCGCGTGGTGCACTTTGTGATCTGAGTCGTACCAGTTGTCCATGATTCTGACATTTTCAAGCACCTTATCGGTCGATACTTGGGTCACGCTGTCGATCGTCAACCGGCGTTTGGCGTTCGCAATGCCATGATTCTCCACGACGACATAGGACTCCCAGTCTTTCACCTGCGAGGCCACTTCTGCCTTAAAGATGCGCGCCACCGCCGCATAGGCCTGATCCTCTGCACCGCTCCGATTATCGGCTTGTCCGACCCCGGTCAGATAGTGTGTCGGAGGATATTCCGAGGTTTGGCCATCGACCCACGCGGGCTTCCCCTTGCCAAATCCCCACGTGCAACCACTCGTGATGGACACAACGCTGCACAGACAGATGCAGATCGCCATCCCTGGTCCAAGAATCGACCCACGCGCGTCAATCATTGCAACACACGTTGAATGATGAACATAGTTTGGCCGGCAGTTAGCGATATCGCGTGTCCATTCTTCCCCATCATCCTGTGCCCAGACGGTTGAACGGACACGTGATACTGACCGGGCAAAACCCATGCTCGAGCCACGTGAATTTCATCGGGCAACGTCTGCCAGCTTCGCTTGTCAGCCTCTTCTGAGGCCACCGCGATCCCTTTGGTAAGCAGTTCCACAAGAAGTCCAACCCAGGGAGCGGCATCCCTGCCCGCAGCATGTTGCGCACCTCGTGTGATTCCTTCTGCCATTGCGAATTTGGTTGCGGCGCGAGCGAGTGCCTTCACGGTTATCGCCGGCAGACGCTCCGACAGGCTCTTGTCCGCCAAC
>JACCDP011397252.1_pt1 | contig 13264 bp, 12 predicted proteins | sample 7445841 | NCBI WGS metagenome assembly JACCDP01 (sample SAMN15323441, study PRJNA562643) | freshwater metagenome | isolation source: river surface water | place: USA:Blue River Watershed | collected 2017-08-17
AATCTCATTATAAAAAAATGGCCAATGCGCTCGTAACTCCAATTTTAAGTCCGCTTTGGTTATTCCCATTGATCGCGATTAGCTGGTTTCACCACAAACCTCTTTTTATATACATCGCTATTCTTTTGTTCTTTCTAAACTAGGGCTTACTTTTGGTAATCGTGCCAAACATAAAAAAAAAAAAAAAAACAAACAGTTAGCAATCTATAGCTGACATTAAATTTAAACCTTTTTTATTTAAAAAACTAATTTCTGCTTGACCTTTTTTTTGATTAATCTCATTATTGTTCAATATTGAACAGTAATGAGATTAACTCAAGCCATGGCAAGAGCCTTGAAAAAGATTGACCCCGACGTGCACTTCCGGGTGCTGCATTTCATCGAGGAAAAGCCTGAGTTGACTCAGCGTGAACTTGCTCAAAAATTAGGAATTAGTTTAGGCGGGGTTAATTATTGCCTAAAAGCTTTGATTGATATTGGGCATATTAAAGCCGGTAATTTTAGTAAGAGCTCCAATAAATCAATGTATTTATATTTGCTTACGCCCCAAGGCATTGCGGAAAAAACCAAACTCACCGCAGATTTTTTAAGACGCAAAATGATGGAATACAATGCTTTAAAAAAAGAAATTGATTCGCTGAGATCTGGCCTGAAAGATTGATTTTATGAATCATTGGCACCTTATCTATACCAAGCCTCAACAAGAGAAAGTTGCGCTCGACAATCTTACCCGTCAAAACTATTAATGTTATTTTCCTTTGATTAATAAAGAAAAAATTTTGTGTTGCAAAAAATATTAAGTAAGGAGCTTATTTTTTTCGAGGTATTTATTTATTCGCTTCAGCCATTATGGACAGCAAAACTAGATGCCGATTCACTGAACCAGTAGGTTTCGCACTTCGTGACCTTCGTGATAGCTTGGCGGGTGGGGGTAGATAGCAATATGAAACAACATCATGGCTTCTTATTAATTAATGCAAGCTTTGAATGAAATTTAGGATCTTGAGATGAATAAACCAATTTACGTTACACAACCATCACTTCCACCGCTGGAAGAATTCATGCCCTATCTGCATAAAATTTGGGAAAACAAAATCTTGACCAATGGTGGCCCCTTTCACCAACAGCTTGAAAAAGAACTGTGCGACTATTTGGGCGTAAAATACATCAGCCTTTTTGCCAACGCCACCATCGCCCTTGTGACGGCGCTGCAAGCTCTTCGCATCACGGGTGAAGTCATCACCACCCCTTATTCTTTTGTGGCTACAGCTCATTCCTTATTGTGGAATGGCATTAAACCTGTATTTGTGGATATCGATCCAAAAACATTAAACCTAGATCCATCAAAGATTGAGGCCGCTATAACTTCACAAACTAAGGCCATCATGCCGGTGCACTGCTACGGGCAACCTTGTGATGTAGAAGCCATTCAAAAAATTGCAGACATGTATAACCTCAAGGTCATTTATGATGCGGCGCATGCCTTTGGTGTGAAATGCCACTGTGGTAGTGTCTTGAATCACGGCGATTTGTCGGTATTAAGTTTTCATGCTACCAAAGTATTCAACACCTTTGAGGGTGGTGCGATAATTTCACCTGATGCCAAGACTAAGTATCATATTGACCACCTGAAAAATTTTGGCTTTGTGGACGAAGTTACCGTGGCAGCTCCCGGCATCAACGGAAAAATGAGTGAACTCAATGCTGCCTTTGGCTTGCTTCAACTCAAGCACATTGATGATGCAATCTTGCGGCGTAATGAAATTGATCGAACCTACCGAGAAGCTTTGAAGGATGTCAAAGGCATCACATGTTTGAACGGGAATAGTTCGATAGAAAAAAACTACTCTTACTTTACGATCTTGGTAGAGGATGAATATCCTTTGAGTCGGGATGCCCTATACGAAAAACTCAAAGATCACGCTATCTTCGCACGGCGCTACTTTTATCCGCTGATTTCTGATTTCCCGATGTATCGTGGTCTTCCATCATCTTCTCCAAGCAATTTAAATGTCGCGACAAATGCTGCGCAGCGTGTGATGTGCTTGCCGATTTATCCGGATCTTAATAGAGAAGCTCAAAATCGTGTAATTGATATTTTGCAAAAAGGGTAACTATGACAGCGCGACGTGTTTTAGTCTTTCCAGCTGGCACTGAAATTGGTTTAGAGATTCATCAGTCTTTGCAGTACTGCAAAGAGGTCGAGTTGTTTGGTGCTGGGCAAGACTTGTCTAGCCATGCACCATTTGTATATGAACGTTATTACAAATTACCCAGTATTGATGAAGAAAACTGGTTGCCTACCTTGGTGAAACTCTGTAAATCTCTCCAGATAGATTACATATTCCCTGCTTACGACGATGTGATCGTGGCTCTGGTTCAATACCAAGCTGATCTCCCCGCTGTCGTTCTTACTTGCTCAGAAGAAGCATGCTACATCACTCGGTCAAAGTCGCTCACATATCAAGAATTAGGTTCAGCCGTTCGAGTCCCACGTGTCTATGATCTAAAATCAGCGACAGACTTTCCCCTTTTTGTAAAACCTGATCGTGGGCAGGGCTCTCAGGGTGCGCAAAAGGTCAACAACTCATCAGAGTTGTCCAGGGCGGTCTTCAGTATCAAAGATCCTATTATTTGCGAATATTTACCAGGTGAGGAATATACGATCGACTGCTTTAGCGACCGAGACCTCGGAGTTCTTTTCTGTGGTGCTAGAGTTCGACTGCGGATGCGAAATGGTATTGCTGTTAATACAAGAACTGTATTGCTAGATGGAGCTAAAGAAATTGCTGACAGTATCAATTCTATGCTTGGCATGAGGGGGGCATGGTTTTTTCAATTAAAGCGTTCCACTAGTGGTGAGTTAACACTCTTAGAAGTGGCGCCAAGGATAGCCGGCTCCATGAGTGCTCATAGAGTGCAAGGTATCAACTTCCCTTTGTTGACTATTTTTGAGAGTGAACGGCTACCACTTAATCTAATTATAAATCCACAGCCAGTAGAGTTAGATCGATCGTTGAAAAACCAATACCTATTGGGCTTACGTTATGAAGCTCTTTATATAGATCTTGATGACACATTGTTGGTATGTGGTAAGGTAAATCTTGATGCGATGCGATTGGTATATAGCTGTATCAATAGAAAAATACCAGTAATATTGATTACACGTCATCAAAGCAACTTGAGCTCTACCTTAGCCCAGTATCGACTTCAAAATGTTTTTGACAAAATTATTCATTTAGATCGCAATCAGCGAAAAAGCGAGCATGTGAGCCATGCAAATGCTATTTTTGTAGATGACAGTTTTGCCGAGCGCTACGATGTTCATATTAACTTAGGTATACCAACATTTGATTGCAGCATGATAGATGCACTTATTTTAACTCATCCATCTGATATAGCCTTGGACAAATAATGATCAACGACAATACTTTCCCTTCTAGCATTAAATGTATAATTTGAAATTCAAATTTAAAATATTTCTTTTTAAAATAATATGCTACTTATCATGGAAGTCCATTCTCGGAAGGTTATTTATAAGAATTAAAATTTGTGAGTCTATGGAGCCCGCTTTGATTTATCAATCTCATCTAAAGGATTATATGAAGACAAGTTTGATATTAGAAATTTGGCAGTATAACTTATGCAAATAGATATATATTATCTACACTATTGGTCTGGCAGAGCCGTTTCTCGTGCAAAAAGACCTGACTTCTTCAACTTTGGTGACTGCTTAATGTCTCTGATGAACTCTATAAATAAGCCATTAGCTCACTGTAATCTCAGATTTACTCTTGTATATGACGGCACAGAAGAGCAGTTCTTGGATGACCCAACGTGTAAAGAACTAAAAAATCTTTCATTTGATTTTAATTTAAAATTTATTGAAGGGGGTAATCATTTGAAAGGACCTCGAGAATGCGTTAGCTTCATTAGAGAAGACCAGAGAAATAAAAAATGTGATTTAATTTATATTTTAGAAAACGACTATTTACACTCTCCTGACTGGATTGAAAAAGTTGTCGAAATTTATAGTTCTAATGTAAATTTTGATTATTTAAGCTTATATGATCATCCAGATAAATATTCTAATCATCCCCAATTCTTTGAGTCTTATTCTAAACTTAAAAGTAAGTTATTTGTTACCAAAACATCTCATTGGCGCACTAGCCCAAGTACATGTGGATCTTACTTAGTCAAAAGAAAAATTTTTTTTCAAGACTATTTCTTAATTAAATATTTACCAGATAAATATGTAAGTCCGATTCGAGCACTTTTAAGAAATAGGGTGCTTTTAACGCCAATCCCTGGGCTATCAACACACTGCATTGAAGGTTTATTAAGTCCAACTATAGATTGGGAAAAAAATTAATGGCAAACGATCATTCATTAACATACAGAATTTTTACATTCAGGAACATACCCCATATTTTGCGCTTGCAATCGACAATAAAGATTTTAACTGATCTAGGTATGCATGAAGATGATTCAATTATTGACTTCGGATGCAGCAATGGATTCATAACAAACAAAATAAAAAAACATTTTAATTTAAGGAGGGCAAGGGGATTAGATTTAGACATTGAAAATATAAAAATTGCAAAAAAAAATTATCCAGATATAAATTTTTCATGCTGTAATTTAAATAAGAAATATATAATAAATGACTCATTTAGTTACGTTTTATGCTTTGAAACTCTTGAGCATGTTGGTTCAATATCCAGATCTATTGAAAACCTTATTGAGTGTTCGCGTAAGTCAAAGTATTTAATAATAAGTGTCCCAATAGAAACCGGGATATTAGGCCTGATTAAATTTTGCATTAAAAATTTTTTATATAAAGATAAATTCAACGAAATTTCTAAAAGTAAACTTAAATATTTTATTTATTTATTCTTAAATCGCAGGATATCAATTTTTAGAGATAAGCGAGAATTTTGGTCCTCTCACTATGGATTTGACTTCAGGGAAATTCAGGACTACCTAAATAAAAATTATGTCAAATACCAATTAAAAAAAAGATTCACAACAGTTTATTTCATAATAGATAGAGCGCTTAAAACTTACTCAAAAAAATGAATTTTAGTTTTTAGTATTGCAAATATTGCTTATTAAATTTACGAATATCTGTAAAAATTTAACGATAGAATTTTTGATTAATCAATCTCAGAAATTGCCTGCGAAAAAAATTAATATAATTTATGAATAAAAGAAAGAAAAACATAAAACTTTCAGTTTTGATTGTGAATTTTAATTTATCACGACACGTATATTTGTTATGTAAAAGATTACTAAAGATTTTAGACGATGAAATTGAGATTTTGGTCTACGATAATAATTCAACTGATAATTTTTTGCATTTATTGCAGTCAATAAAAGACAAACGTTTTTCGTATCATTACTCTGATACAAATATTGGTTATGGCTCCGCTAATAATTATTTAGCAAGGCTTGCAAAAGCACCTGTTTTTTTCTTACTAAATCCTGACACCATTATAGATCAAAGGTTGAGTTACTTTAAGAAATATTTAAGACATAATAATCATGGTGACGGAAAAGATAACTTTATCATTGCACCCAAAATCTTTTATCCCAATGGTGTTGTGCAGCACAACTTCTATTTTAATTACTCCTCATCCTCAACTTTTATCCCAAGTTTATTTAGAGCGGGAGCCTTGTACAGAAAATTTCAGTTTACAAAATTAGGTTTTTTTCTCAAAGTTTTTTCAAAATTTTTGTTTGGAAAAGCTGCACTAGAATATTTATCCAAGGAAAGATCGTCAAATTTTCGTCATGAATGTGCTTGGGTAAGTGGCGCTGCATTTTTTGTAAGCTCTAAAGTCTTTTGTAATGTCAAAGGCTTTGATAAGTTATTTTTTTTATATTCTGAGGATGAAGATTTCTGCAGGAGAGCAAAATTAGCTGGTGCAAAAATTATTTTCGACCCAAGTTTGAGCGTTATTCATCAAGGAGGTGGAACACAAAAAAAAGCGAATATCTTTGGATTATCAATATCTGAATTTCATAAAATTATAAGCTCGTTAAACTATCTAAAAAAATATAATAACTTCGCTGATGTTCTTAATTATAAAATTTTTGTTATTTTATCTTTAATAATTCAGCTCAAATTTATTAATAATTGGGCATTTTCCAAGAAAATATTAAAGGCAGTTATAAGGCTATGAAAAGAAAAGAGCTTATAATAAATTTGACTTCAAATTTTTTCTCATCATTTATAGTTGGTCTCTGCGGCGTCTTATCACCATGGATTCTTGTCAAGATTTTAGATCTTGATGACTATTCATTCTTTTCTTTTTTTCTAATAATTCAAACTATTCTTAGTGCTATAGACTTGGGCCTACCTATAGTTTTGAATAAATGCGGAGCAGAAACTACTATAGTTGGAAAGTCGGCGGTCTCAAGGGCAAAAAATTTAATTGCATTTGGTTTTTATTTTTCATTTGTACTAACTCTTATTGTATTTTTGTATTTATTAAATTCTAAACCTACTATTAGCTCCATTAACACTAACTCTATTAATTTGGTGCTACTATTTGTCGCACTTTCAATATTTCCTAAAATTATCAATATAAGCCTCATTTCATACCTTCGAGGTAGGAATCTTCATCTATTGTCTTCAAAAATTATAATTGTAGGTACCTTATCTCGTTTTTTGATACCTTTAATTTCTTTAAAAATTTTGGGCACTCTGGTTTCTTATTTTTTGTGTTTATTTATCCTAAGTTTTCTAGAAATAATTGTGTTATATCAAATATGTTTTGGACATCGATTTGTTTTGGGTAAAGTTAATTTAATTTCTGGCATCAATCATCTCCGTAGAAATTTTAAATTCACCTCTCAGGTTTTTTTTGGTGCTTTGATTGGCATATTATTTTCCAATATTGATAAACTTTACTTAAGATTTAACACTGATTCTTTAAGTTATGCTGGGTACTTTAGTTCATTTGTAATTGCTAGTTTAGTATCCCTGTCTTCTTCTGCAATTTTTCAGTCTTTTAGTGGGAATTTAGTTGTCGCTTATAAAAAAAATTTAATTGATATTGAAATAAATCGTTACTCACGTTTAATCTTATATACCTCAATTACAACTTTTTTAGTAATAGCATTTGCCGGGAAAGCAATATTATTTCTTTGGTCTCCGATATTGTCTGACGGCAATTTTCAAAAAACATTAACATTACTTTCTTGTGCTTTTGTTTGTTCAGTATTTGCTTCAATTCTTGGTTCCATACAAGTTGCTGCTGATTACATTAAGCCATTTTTTTTATCAAATTTTACAGTTTTTTTATTATTTTTAATTTTATTATTTTTTTTAAACATCAAAACTCCAGATAGCCTTGCAACTACTTACTTTTTTTGCGCTTTAATTTCATTATTTATTCAGATGAAAATTTTGTATTCGAATAGAAAGTTAATTTGCATACAGGCAATTAAAATTATTTTAGCTCATTTACCCCTTTTATTTTTTGTTGCAATATATTCATTAAATGATTCTGACATTATTAATTTATATAAGCCTTATGATTGGATTAGTGCAGTCTTAGTTTGTATTTTTGCGTTAATTGCTGCATTCTCATTTGAAGTTTTATACTATAAGGTTTCGATAAAGATAATAAATTTAATGATATTTGAAAAACAGTTGAGAATTAAATAATTTCTGCTTTTAATTTTAGATGAATATCATATATAAAAATTTTGGTAATATTGCTTTATTGGCCCTTGTTACGCAGTATATGCAATTTATTCCAATTGAATTTGAAACGCAGCCTTTAATTGGATTTATTGTAGCTGTTTTGTCATTACCTGTCCTTTTGAGAAGGCTAAGACCGACCTACGTTTTTTATATATTACTCGTAGTAATTTTGGGATTATTTTCATCCTTTGTTAGTGGCATTAGTTTTTTTGATTCAATTTTTGCACTTTCTAAATACTTATTTCCGATATTGTTTTTATCTTTGTTATTTGTTTTCAATCAAAAACCTTCAACTTCTTTTTTTACATTAATAATTTTATTTTTTTGGACTCTAGCTTTGGTTTATTTATTTGGATATTCGGAAGTATTTGTATCTTTTTTTCAAAGATATACGTTACCTGAAGCAACCAGAGGTTTTTCTTTTTTATGTCCAGAACAAAGTTATGCTGCGATGATGCTTATTCCAGTATATTTTTTAGCAAAGACAATTAATCAAAAAAATATATTTTGGCAAATATCGATTCTTTTTTTTATTTTACTTACCAAGTCTGCAATTGGATTCGTTTGTATTTTTTTAATAATTTTAATGGAAGTTAATACCCTTACTTCTCTAGTATTACCTATTTCTGGGTTTTTATACTTAAAATATTTTGGTAGCGAGTCTCGACTTCACGACTTGGTAGTGCTTTTTAATTCTCTAGACACTAGCAACCTTATCTATAGTTTTGTCTATTATGAGCCAAGTGGAGCAAACAGATTGATTGTAAACTTTATTTCTATTTATGAAGGAATTTTTTCTCTTATTGGTTATGGATTTGGCTCTTTTCAAACTAAATTTGCCGAGGTTTTGTACAGGGATCACTACAATTTAATAAGTCACCATGAAATTTTATCTGCATTAACCTCCTCTGGGGGTAATATAAATCCACAATGTTATTTATCCTCAGTAATTTTTGAGCTTGGTTTATTTGCACTACCAATGCTCTTAATAATATTAAAATTATTAGATCTTAGATGCATATTTCTTACAAAAGCAAATTTTTTCTTATTATGCTTATTAATGATATTCCTTTTTTATCAAGGCCAAATTACATCACTAAATTTACCTTTTATGATTTACCTTTGCTCTTACCATCTAAAAAAAGTTAAAGTCTGAAATTAAAAAATGATTAGCTTAGAGCATCTGTTTAGTGAAGTTGTTATAATTCAATTATATTTATAATTTAATATGTAAGGACTTTTCTTGCTAAAAGGACTTTTATTTGCTTTTTTTGATTTTTTCAAAAACTATATTTTTACTCGAACTTTTTTTTCTAGAGATTTAGATTTTGAAAAATACGCAAAACCATTGATGCCGTCTCTTTCATTAGACTTAGGCTGTGGAAAAACTCCTAAAAATCCTTTTAAGGCTTCAAAACTTTATGGAATTGATCTTAATTACGGTGTTGATAATAAATCTGTGATGGCATGTGATCTGGGAATGGAATCTTTTCCTTTCGATTCAAATTCTTTTAATTATGTTACAGCTTTTGATTTGGTCGAACATATACCTAAGGTTTGTTATGTTAACGGCAAAAGACATGAACCTTTTATTTCTCTTATGAATGAGGTTTTCCGGGTTCTTAAGCCTGGAGGGCTTTTTTTATCTCATACTCCAGCTTACCCTAGATTAGAGAGCTTTACAGACCCAACTCACGTCAATACAATTACTGTAGATACTTTTAAATTATATTTTTCCATTCCTTACCTTTGGGCTGGAAGATATGGATTTTCTGGTAAATTTGAAGTCGTAGATCAATTTTGGCATCGAGCAAATCTAGTCACCATTTTAAAAAAACCCATTATTTAACTTAACTTCTTTATTTGTTTTACTTAAGCGAAGGCGTCTCAATGCTTCAGCAGGTTTTTACCAAATCAGTTAAACCAAAGGTTTTAGTTATAACTCCAAGGTTTCCTTATCCCGTTATAGGAGGGGATAAGCTTCGCATTTATGAAATTTGCAAGGAGCTTTCAAAGCATTTTGACTTAACACTTTTAAGTTTGTGTGATCAGGATTCCGATTTAAAATTCAAACCTCCTAATGATGGAGTTTTTATATCTATCCATGCTGTATATTTATCAAAATATCTATCTTACTTAAATGCTTTTTTTTCAATATTTAAAGGAGATGCCCTTCAAGTTTCATTTTATAAATCAGATTCATTTAAAAAGGCTATAGATAGACTTTTGCCTAGTCATGATCTTGTTTTCTCCCATTTACTAAGAGTAGCATGCTATGTTCAGAACATTAAAAAACCAGTCGTCGTTGAAATGACCGATGCTTTGTCAATGACTTATAGTAGATCAAGTTCGATACAAGAAAAGTTCAGTTTTAGGCGCTTTATTTATCAGATTGAATCCTCGAGAATCCTAAAACTTGAGAAATCTGCTCCTAGGTTATACGATTTAATTAGCTTTGTTTCTTCCGTTGATTCTAAATTCATTTATTCTAGCTTCACACCTAAAAATTTAATTATTTGTGGTAACGGAGTTGATTGCAAAAAATTGCCATACAATTTTTGTGAAAAGCCTTCTAGAGTTATAGGATTTATTGGCAATATGTATTCATTTCAAAATCAGGAAGCCGCTTTTTGGTTTGCTACAGATGTTTTGCCTTTGTTACAAATATATGGAAATTTTAATTTTAGAATCATTGGTCAAATATCCAGTAAAGTGCGAAAAAAGTTTGAAAAATTGTCGAACGTTGAGTTAACTGGGAAGGTTACTTCTGTTAATGATTCTATAGCTGATTGCTTTGTTGCTGTTTGTCCTGTTAGGATTGGTGCAGGTGTTCAAAACAAATTGCTTGAATATATGGCGCTCGGTGTTCCATCTATTTCTACATCAATTGGGCTTGAAGGGCTTGCAGCTGTTAATGGAAGAGATTTGCTTATTGCAGATAATAATGTCGATATGTGCGAAAAAATACATTATTTATGGAACAACATCAATGTTGCTGAAGATTTGGCCATAAATGCAAGGAAGTATGTCGAGAATCATCATTCTTGGTCAAATCAATTGTTGCCACTAATTGATAGAATAAAATTTCTATTAAGTAATCGATCTACATAGCTATCTGATTAAATAATGTCTATAACTGTTGAGCTGAAAATATTGAACCTGTTGTTCTATGCGGAGGTTTTTGTAGGGATTAATTTATCATTTTGAATTTAATTTTAGCTTATGTTTTTTTTAGATAATTTAAATGTAAACCAAGAAACGCTAGGGCTAATATAGCGTGTTCATGATGAAAAGTTGAATTCACAAGCCCAACTCCGCAAGTCACTATCCAAGCACTTAATGATGCGCCCCAGACATAAGAGCCCTGAGAAGTTGTTTTGAGTGTGTGGTAGCTTCTGATTAAGGTTCCGAGCCAGACTCCCATAAAAGTTATAAGGATGATAAAGCCTACGATACCTCTTTCTACAAGGGAGGTGAGATACAAGCTGTGACTGTGACCCACATCGATTCTATAATTTGCAGGATCGAAAGGCACTCCCCTTTCTTCCCTGGACTTTTTTAGTTCTTCCAGGGTGATGCGATTCCAGTTGCCGTTGCCGACACCTAAAATGGGATAAAAACGTGCTGCCTCGATCGATACGTTCCAAACAAGGTCACGGTCCGAAAGCGAGTTATTAGTATTCTGTGCAGCGATTTGTTTTTGAATAATCGCTGCATTCATTATGGGCATGAGCGTTAAGATGATTGCAAAGAGCGCAAATGCGACTGCCTTAATCTTCTTAGGATTTGGGATGAGTAAGATGATAAGAGACAGGCGGATGAGGCTGATACCAAAGACGCCTCGGCTCTGACCTATGATGATGCTCACAAAAAATATAATCGGCAATATAATCAGTCCTGTTCTTTTAATGAGACCGACATCGCGCCAGACACTTAAAGCGACACTGAGGCTAGCGCCTAAAATAATACCTAAATAAATTGCCGAGTGATTTACATGGCCTACGGAGTGGAGTTGCAGTGTGTCCTTGGTGTGGATCACCATGTATTCGATTAAGCCCCAAGTTAAGGGTGGTAGCGTTCCCAAAATAGTCACCCAGATGATCCAGGTCATTTCTTTTTGTTGATAAAAGGTCCGACTCAAGAGCCAGGCAAAGCCTGTCCAAATTAGGATGCTCCTAAAACCTCCCCACTCAGCACCGTTTGAAATGCCAGCAAAAGCAGCACTTAGAAAAGCTGATGCGATGTAGCTTAAAAAAATCCAATCCCAGAGACCCCAAGGATCTTTGGTTTTTTTGTTGTATTGACGGTAGAGAGAGGTTGCTAAAAATAAAATGAGGAAGATATTTTTTGGGGCTTCAAAACTCGGAAGACTTAAGAGCATTAAATTTAAAAAAATAAGCTCTAAATATCTCGCTGGGTCTTTGAGAAAGACTTTCTTAATTTCTTTAATTTTATTTAAAAGCATTGAGTTTAATTTTTATTTAAAAATTAAACCTTGATTTGTCTTACGATGGAAATAAATAATCCCAAACTAAAACCTAAAAACAATCCTAGTAATATGCCAAATTTTAAAGATGAGAAAGATTTTTTCTCGATATTGATGGGTAAGACTTTGTCAGCAGGTTTGGTTTGCTCTGAGGACAGTTCAGTTTTGATTTTATTTAACTGATCCATCAACTGTTTAATTTCTGAAGCATTTAGCATTAACATATTTGTATATAGAAGGTCTGTTGAAAATCGCGCATCGTTTGTTTTTAATTCCTTGATCTGTTTGTCGTTTAGCTTAGTTCTAAATTCTTCTGAAATTTTTAATTTTTCTTCAGCAAGGCTTAATTCCATTTTTTTTGATTCAATCAGAGGTTCAGCAATAAGATTCTGACTCTGACGAATATCGTTGATCATTTGATCAAGACAGTTCTTGATGACAGTTTTATTTTTTTGGTTCATTGTTAATTCAATCAATCCGCCGTCTTTTGTAATAGAAGCTTTTACAATGCCTGACATGTCGTAGTCGATATCCTTATCCTTATCCTTATAGAAGTCAGGGTTACAACTTAAAAACGTTTCTTTTGAATAGTAAGAATTCATATCAAGCTTAGTTAAGGTAATCTTGGGATCTACGACAAATTGACCCGCAATTTTGGCAGGGGAAATCAAGACAGATCCCTTATACATGGGCCCAGCATTTTTTCCAAATAGGCCGCCTAATATGCCGCCTAAGATGACAAAGATTAAAATAAATTTTTTATGAGACTTAAAGAAATGCACGATATCCGCAATCGAAATTTCGTCGTCAAAAGAGGGTTGTATATTTTGAGGTGTCTTCATTGTGTTTCCATTTCTTTGTTTAGTCTTTGGTGGTGAGTATCATGAATACTTGTTTGCCCGATATGATTTGTTCCGCGTTCTTTGGCCAGGATTACTTGACGTTGACGCTCGGTTAAACTTTTAAGCTTCTCAGGCGTGTGTGAATTATAACAGTGAGGGCATGAGATCCCTGGTGTGTATTGATCGCTTTTCATGTCATCTTTAGATAGCGGGTAACGGCAG
>JACCDP011248208.1_pt1 | contig 13263 bp, 11 predicted proteins | sample 7445841 | NCBI WGS metagenome assembly JACCDP01 (sample SAMN15323441, study PRJNA562643) | freshwater metagenome | isolation source: river surface water | place: USA:Blue River Watershed | collected 2017-08-17
ATGTTAGCTCATACTTTGGGAAATCCATTTAATGTAAAAAAAATTAAAGATATTTGTGAAAAATTTAATCTTTGGTTAATAGAAGATAGTTGTGACGCTTTAGGTTCAAAGTATGACAATAAAAATGTTGGCACTTTTGGCGATCTTGCAAGTTTAAGTTTTTATCCCGCTCACCATATTACAATGGGAGAGGGAGGCGCTGTATTTACAAATAGTATAAAACTAGAGCGAATTGCTGAATCTTTTAGAGACTGGGGAAGAGATTGCTATTGCGAACCTGGAAAAGACAATACTTGTAATAAAAGATTTGGTTGGAAATTAGGAGATCTCCCATTTGGTTATGATCATAAGTACACCTATTCTCATTTAGGTTATAATATGAAAATAACTGATATGCAGGCTGCGTGCGGCTTAGCCCAGTTAGATCGCTTAGAATTCTTTATAAAAAAAAGAAAAGAAAATTTTATTTTTTTATATAATAATCTTAAAGATCTAGAAGAATTTTTAATATTACCTGAACCAGAAAAAAATTCTGAACCATCCTGGTTTGGATTTCCATTAACTTTGAAAAAAAACAATCAATACAATAGAAATGATTTAATAAATTATTTAAATAGTAATAAAATTGGCACTAGATTATTATTTTCTGGAAATTTAATAAAACAGCCCTATATGAAGAATATAAATTTTAAAGTTCATGGTAATTTAACGAATACAGATTTCATAATGGAAAATACATTTTGGATAGGACTGTATCCTGGTTTATCAAAAGAACATTTGGAATATTCAGTTCTTAAAATTAAGAATTTTTTTAAACTTTAGATTTTATGACTGTAGCTGAATATATTTTAAAATTTTTGACATCTAAAAATGTTAATAATGTATTTCTAATTACAGGAGGTGCGATTTCTTTTGTTGTAGATGCATTTTCAAGAAATAAAAAAATTAAATATACTTGCGTGGCCCATGAACAAGCCGCAGCGATGATGGCCGATGCATATTCAAGAGTTGGAAAAGGTTTTGGAGCAACAATGGTAACTTCTGGTCCAGGAGCTCAAAATTTGATCACAGGTATAGCTTGTTCTTGGTTTGATTCAGTTCCTGTTATCCATATTAGCGGTCAAGTTAATTCATTTGAATTGTCTTCGACTAATAAAACTACAAAAAAAGTAAGACAAGTCGGTTTTCAAGAAACAGATATAGTATCGATAGTTAGGCCAATAACAAAATTTGCCTATCAGTTAAAAAATCCACATGAGATTAAATACATACTTGAAAAAGCATTTTACCTTTCTAATCATGGAAGACCTGGTCCAGTTTTAATTGATATTCCCATGGATTTTCAGAGAGTAAAAATTGATCCTAAGAAAATCAAATCTTTTAAACCTCCAAAAGACAAATCTAATAATCAACTTGTAAATGATATTTATAAAATCAAATTGTTATTAAACAAATCTAAAAGACCAGTTTTAATTCTTGGTGGAGGAGTAAGAATGTCAAAATCAATCAAAGAGCTAGAAAAATTTCTTAATAACATAGATTTACCCATATTAACCACTTGGAGTGGTTTGGATACTATAGATTATAATCATAAGAATTATGTTGGCTGTATTGGTGTTTATGGATCAAGAGCTGCCAATTTTGCAGTGCAAAATTCAGACTTAGTTTTAAATCTCGGAAGCAGATTAGACACAAGAATAACAGGAGGAAAACCAGAAACTTTCGCTAGATTAGCCAAAGTAATCTCAGTTGACATAGATAGACATGAATTAAATAAAAAAAGAGGTCTTAATATTTATTTAAAAATTAATGCAGATTTAAATAAATTTTTATCAACTTTTAACTCAAGATTAAAAAGATTTAAATTTTCAGCAACTAGCGATTGGAAAAGTATCTGTCAAAAATGGAAATTAAAATACCCGAATGTTAAAAATAGTTATTACAATCAAAAATATTATGTGAATCCTTATTGCTTTATTGATAGACTCTCAGATAAATTAAACAAAAAAGACATAGTTTTAACGGATGACGGAGGTCATCTGACTTGGACAATTCAAGCTTTTAAAGTTAAAAAAGGACAAAGAGTTTTTTCTGCTTTTGGTAATTCTCCAATGGGATATGCATTTCCAGCAGCTTTGGGAGCATCTTTAGCAAATAAAAAAAAAAGAATAATATGCATAGATGGAGATGGGAGTATACAAATCAACATTCAAGAGTTGCAAACTATGGTTGCCAATAATCTTCCAGTTAAATTGTTTATCATTAATAATGATGGGTACGGTATTATTAAGCAATTTCAAGAATTGTATCTTAATAAGAGATATGAAGCGTCTATTTCAAGCAAGGGTGTAACTAATCCGAATTTTAAAAAAATATCAAATGCTTACGGGATAAATTATAGCGAAATTAAAAATAATGATCAAATTGATAAAGTGTTAAATAGAATATTAAATTCAAAAAAACCTGAATTTGTAAATGTAATTATAGATCCAAATCAAAAAATTATGCCTAAGCTTCAGTTTGGTAAACCGATAGAAGACCTAAGTCCATTATTACCGAGATCAGAATTTAATGAAAATATGATTGTTCCATCTATAAAAGAAAATTTCTCAGATTTTAGTGAGTCTAATTAATATTGTTATTTTTAATATTTGATGAGGTCAAAAAGCCTTTTAATTATTGGGGGTACAGGTTTCTTTGGCCAATCAATATTAAAGTATCTTTCAACTAAAAATTTTTTGAACTTACATATCAATAAGATTTTTATTTTAAGTAGAGGAAAGTTAAAAGTAACAATTTACAATAAAAAATTAAGAAAAAAATTCAAAGTAATAAAACTTAATTCAAATATATTAACTGTAAAAAATTTACCAAAAGTAGATTATGTAATTTATGCAGCAATTTTAAAAAATTATCAAAATGATCATAAGGCAGTAAAAAATTATTTAGATCTTGCAAAAAAATATCATTTACAAAGTAAAATACTTTATATTAGTTCAGGAGCCGTCTACGGAAAACAACCAAATACTAATTTAGGATTTAGAGAGAATTATTTAAAATTAAATAAAAAAGTTAATTTTAAAAATAGTTACAAAAAGGAATATTCAAAAATCAAAAGAAAAAATGAAATTTTATTTGAGAAATTTGCAAAAAGAGGTAGCAAAGTTTCTATTGCGAGATGTTTTAGTTTTGTAGGGGAATTTCTCCCAGTAAATTCTCATTATGTTGTTGGTAATTTTATGAAAAATATTCTTAACAATAAAAACATAAATATTAAAGCTAATTACCAGGTTATACGTTCTTATATGCATGAAGAAGATTTAGTTAGATGGTTATTAAAAATTCTTTCACGTTCAAATAAAAATTGTCCAATTTACAATGTAGGTTCAGACGGTTCTATTTCTATACATAAATTAGCAAATTTATTGTCAAAAAAATATAATTTAAATGTAGATTTTGACAATTCTAACATTCTAAAAAAAGAATTTGATATGTATATTCCTAATATTCAAAAAGCAAAAAAAGAACTTAATTTAAAAAATAATTATAGTACTGTTGATGCTATAATTAAAACTATTAATTTATTAATAAAAAATAATGAAAAAATTGATTAGTATAGTTACCCCAACTTTTAATGAAGAAAAAAATATTTATTCATTATCAAAAGAAATTTCAATTCAAATGGACAATCTAGACTGCGATTATGAGCACATTATTATTGATAATGCATCTACAGATAATACGCAGGAAGTAGTTAAAAAATTATGTCTAGAGAATAAAAGGGTTAAAGCAATATTTAATAGAAGAAATTTCGGACATATACGCTCTCCTTATTATGGGATGTTGCAAGCAAAAGGTGATGCTGTCATTTTATTGTCTGCAGACTATCAAGACCCCGTTGAGACAATTGAGCAATTAATAGAAAAATGGAATAATGGATTTGATGTTGTTTTTTTAAAAAGAAAAAGCAGTAAAGCTAATTTTTTTTTAGAATATATAAAAAAAAATTTTTATAAAATTTTAAATTTGCTAAGTGAAATAAAATTATTAGAAAAAACAACTGGATCTGGAATTTTTGATAAAAAAATCATAGAAGAGCTAAAAAAAATTGAGGAACCGTATCCTTATTTTAGAGGCTTGATCTTAGAAATTACTAACAAGATAGATACAGTAGAATTTGATCAGCCAAACAGAAAGCACGGCCTGTCCAAGAATAATTTTTTTACTCTTTTCGATATAGCTATGCTTGGCATTATTAAGCATTCTAAATTACCATTAAGGTTAATGACAATTACAGGTTTTATATTTAGCTTTCTAGCTTGCGTTGTTGGAATATTTTTTTTTATTTATAAAATATTATTCTGGGATTCTTTTCAATTAGGCTTAGCTCCTATAATTTTAGGATTATTTTTTGGAATTTCTTTTCAAATTTTATTGCTTGGTATTATTGGCGAGTATGTGGGATTTACTTTAACCCAAGTAAGAAAATTTCCTTTAGTGATTGAAAAAGAGAGAATTAATTTTGAATAGTTTTTAATTTAATTTCTATTATTTTTTTTATAAAGAATAAGAATATAGTCAGGAACCCTTGTTATTTTTAAAATTTTGTGCGATTTATAATACGGGTTTAATAGACAGTTTTTATCATCAGTCCTATCATTAGTAGCAAATCTTGGATTGTTTAAGCAAATACTCCAAAAAAAATTTTTATCTAAAATTTGTTTTTCATTTATAAAAATGATGTTTTTTTTCTTTGCAAGTGACAAATTTATAAAATAATTATAAAATAAATTATTATCAGATCTAATTAACAAAAAACTATTATTACTATTTGCAATTAATTTTATAGCTGCTTTTGTATCTGGTTTATAAATAATTGGTTTAAATTGAAAAATATTTATTAGTCCGCTTACTATAATAGTAAAAATAAAAATTTTTTTAAAAAATTTTTGTTCAATTGTAAATATTATATAGCAAAAATAAATTATTATAATTGGAACGATAAATATTATATATCTTGGTCGTAGAATTGGGTTTTTTATAATAGAGTAAATTACGGGAGCAGAATAAGTTATAAAGATACTTATGATACAAAATAAAATATTATCATTTATAATTTTTTTAATGTTTTTTAAGTAAAATAAACAATAAAAAATGATTAATCCACCTAAGAAAACTCCACCAAAGTAAATGTTAAAATAATACCCAACTAAGAAATGTAAATTAAGCGTGTCTGAAATATTGAAGATTTTTATGCTTTTTTCAAAAATAGAGGTTATATATTTAAAATCAAATATATACCAAAAAAAAATAGATATTATAGCAGACACAGAGTGAATTTTTTTTTTTTTTATAATTAAGAAAAAAAATTGTGAAAATATTAGCAAAATTGCAAATATATTTGTCAATAAAGATAAAATTGAAAAAAAAATATAGAAATAAAAATATTTATTCTTTTTTAAAAATCTAAAAAAAAAAATTAAATTTAATATAGAAAAGAATACAGAAAGAGAATAATATCTACTTTCTTGTGAGAATTGAATTAAAAAATAGTTAGAACTAAATAAAAAAGTTGCTAAGTAAATAAAATTTTTATTTTTTGAAAACTCTTTTAATAAAATAATAAATAAAATTATGCTTGAGGAGCCTAAAAAAAAAGAAAGATACCTAAGTGTTTCTGGGGTGTAGCTAAATAAATAATTCCATTTTGAAGCAACAATAAAATATAATGGTTGAGCACCTTCCTCTGCAATTACATAATTGAATATTTGTCTTATCGTTAAACTTGGGTTGCTATAATAAAGCGAAGACCATTCATCATACCAGTAACCTTTATCAATTCCAATCCATCTAAATATACATCCAAAAATTACAAAAAAAATTAAAAATTTATTTTTACTTAGTGTTTTTACTAACATTGAATATACTAATTCCTATATCAAGTTGGCGACTTTATGTACCAGTCATCCATATAAGAAATATTTTTATGCACTCTTTTATAATTGTTTTTTTTCATAATTTTGAATATTTCTTTTCTATTAACTTTATTAAAATTATGTTCGATTGTAAAAAGCTTAACTTTAAATCTTTTAAAATTAAAATTTCTTAAAATTTCCACTTCATTGCCTTCTGTATCGATTGAAATATAGTCTATGATTTTATTATTGTTAAAATCTTTCAATAAATGATTTAAACATAATGAATTAATTTTTATAATTTTTTTAAAACTATTATTTTTAATTATTGATGATTGATAAGCGTCCAGATTTTCATAAAAATTTATATTTTTTAAACACTTTTTTGTTATTGGTTCTTTTATTAATTGGGCCGATCTTAATTTAGAGATATTTTTTTGTAATGTTGTATTTGGCTCACAAATAATACCCTCCCATTTAAATTTCTTTTCAAGCACATAAGTGTTGCTCAGATTAAAACCATTCCCTCCTCCAATTTCAATAAAAAACCCATTTTTTTTATTTTTAGTATAATATAACACGAATAGGTCTTGAAAAATTTGAGATTTAGACTTTTTATGATGTTTTATAATAAAGTTAAAAATATTTTCCTTATTTAAAAAAAGAGTATTCAATAAGATAATTTTTAACTTTGTATAAATTTTAATATTAAGCATTTTATTTATTTATTTATTGGATATATTTATATATTTATATTGATATGGCTAAGTATTTAATTTGCGGAGCAGGAGGTTTTATTGGTGGACACCTAACATCTTCCCTTATTAGAGAAGGACACGAGGTTGTTTGTGCCGATGTCAAACCTTTAGAAAATTGGTTTCAAATATTTGATTTAAACAAATGCTTTTCCCTAGATCTAAAGGAATATGAAAATTGTATCAAGGTTAGCAAAAACGTTGATTTTATATACAATATGGCCTGTAATATGGGTGGAATGGGATTTATAGAAAACAACAAGGCGCAGTGTATGCTCTCAGTCCTTATTAATACTAATTTGTTAAGAGCATGCTTAGTTAATAAAGTAAAAAAATATTTTTTTTCATCGAGTGCCTGTGTTTACAATGCTGACAAGCAATCGAATACATTTGTAGATGGCTTAAAAGAGTCAGACGCATATCCTGCAATGCCAGAAGATGGTTATGGTTGGGAAAAATTATTTAGTGAAAGAATGTGCAGACATTTCTATGAAGATTATGGACTAGAAACAAGAGTTGCAAGATATCACAATGTTTATGGACCTATGGGAACATTTGATGGTGGAAGAGAAAAAGCACCTGCCGCTTTATGTAGAAAATTAATAATTGCAAAAAGTTTAGGAGAAAAAAAAATCGATGTGTGGGGTGATGGTGAACAAACTAGAAGCTTTATGTTTATTGATGACTGCATTAAGGGCACAAAAAAAATATTTGAAAGTGATTGTCGTGAAGTTTTAAATATAGGCTCAGAAGAACAAGTGTCTATAAATCAAATGATTAAAATTATTGAGGAAATTGCTGGTTATTCAGTTAAAAAAAACTATCAATTAGATAAACCAAAAGGTGTAAGGGGTCGTTCGAGTAATAATGATCTAGTACGAAAAAGAATTCAATGGGATTTTGAGACTAGTCTAAAATTTGGTTTGGAAATAACTTATAAATGGATTGAAAAAGAAATGGCGAAAAAGTTAAATAATAATAAGTTTGCTATAAAGTATTAAAACTAAATAAATAGAAAAAATTAAATTACAAGTCGTGCTTGAGGTTGGTTGCGGGGCTTGGATTTGAACCAAGGACCTTCAGGTTATGAGCCTGACGAGCTACCAGACTGCTCCACCCCGCGATAAAGTTTTTTTAGTTATAACATTATATCTTAAATTATCTACTTTAGTTAATTTGCGTGCATTAGTTGAAATTTCAATAATATTTGCAAAGAAACATTATTTAATGACAAGATTTTGACCTAAAGTTTGTTGCAAAGAAATAAAATACGATCTCATTACGAAATTTGCGTTTAAGTCCTTTAGTTTAAATTGTACATTTCCTCTTTTAAATTTTAACTATTATTAGCAAAAAGTATTACACTATTAATTAATTTTCAATTTTTGGACTTGGCAGGGGTATTATAAATTTTCCTCTGTACCCATTTTTTCTTAAATTTATTTTTAATTCTTTAGCAATATGCCAAGAAAAAATAATTAAATAATCTGGTTTATTTTTAGTTAAAATTTTTTCATTTAAAATTGGAATTTTTGTTCCTGGAATATAATGTCCTATTTTATAAGATCCATTAACCTCTAAAACACAGTCAATTAGATCTTGGTTAAGACCAACATAATTTATTAATGTACTAGCTCGTGAAGGAGCGCCAATTCCATAAATTTTTTTTTTTGCTTTTTTTATTTTGCTAATTAAGTTGTATAGTTTGACTTTGGACATTGCTACATTATTTTTAAATTCTGAAAAATTTTTTTTAGTTAAAAATTTTTTTTCTTTATCAATTTGAATTTTTACATTTTTCGAAATTTTATAATGACCTTTTCTAGCCGCATAAACTCTAATTGAACCACCGTGAGTTGGTATTTCTTTAGAATCAATAATTTCTAGGTTATTTTTGTTAAATAAATAACGTAGACTTTGTAAAGAATAATATCTCATGTGTTCGTGGTATATGGTATCATATTGTAAGTTTTTAATTAGCGGCAGAAGATAGTGAGATTCCGAAATAAAAATCCCATCGTGAGTAAGTGTTTTAATAATAGATTTTAATATTTGATTAATATTGTCAATATGAGCAAAAACGTTAGTTGCAGTTATTATTCTAGCTTTGCCATATTTTTTAATAATTTTTTTTGTGGTTTTTTTATTAAAATAGTCAATTATTGTTGGAATACCTTTTCTTATCGCAAGTTTACCAATTTTTTCGGGTGTTACTCCTAATACACGATTATTGTTTTTAAAGTTCTGAAGTAAATTGCCGTCATTTGAACCAATATCTATTATTAAGTCTTGTTTATTTAAATAAATAATTTTTTTTACATCTTTATATAAGTCCGCAAAGTTTTCCCTTAAAGCTTTTGTAGTACTACTAGTATAAGGATATGAGTAAGGAAAAAGAATTTTTTTGTCCACAATACATCCAATTTGCGCTAGTTTTGATTTATTGCAATATAGTAGTTCAGCAGGAAATGTTTTTTCTTCTACAGCTATGGAATTAATTTTTCTCAATGTATTTACCGGGGGTAAGTATCCAAGAAAGATAATAGAATTGAGCTTTTTTGAATTTGATATCTGACATCTAATAAGAGGCCTTGATGATTTTTCTGTCATAATTTTATTATTATTTTTTTTAAACCTTTATCTAGATTAATTTTTTTTTTAAAACCTAATTTTTTTAATTTTGTTATATCTGGACACCTTATATTTGTACCTCCTTCATTCAGCTTAATTTTTCTTAAAATTATCTTAGTATTAAAAATTTTAGCAATTTTTTTTGCTAGATTTTTAATTTTTATTATTTCCGTAGTTCCAATATTGTAAATTTCTTGATTTTTACCTTTTTTAAAAACTTTATCAAAAGCCTGCATAAAATCATCAATATGAATAAAGGATCTTTTTTCATTTCCAGTTCCATGTATTAAAAAGTTTCCATTTTTTTTTATATTTTTTATTTTATTTATAAACTCTGGAATCACATGTTCATTTCCCATGTCGTGACTATAAACATTATGGGGTCTAAAAATTATAAATTTTTTCAAATTTTTTTTTGCAAAATGCAATCCTAATAATTCAGAAATTATTTTCCCTCCACCATAAGAGTATCTTGGATTGTAAATATCAGGAATTTTTAACATTTCTCTTTCATCGGTAGGTATTTTAAGCGGTGTTTGATAAACTTCAGAACTTGAGGCTAAATAAAATTCTTTAACTTTATTTATTTTGCAAGCGTCTAATAGATTGATCATACCTTTTGTTGCTATTTCTAATATTTCATAAGGCTTGGAATAAAAAAATTTTGTACCATTTATATAAGCTAGATGAATAATCGAGTAAATATTTTTTGTTGCTAAATTTACTTGTCTTTGATTCCGGATATCTCCCTTGATGAACTTAATTTTTTTCCATACAGTTTTTAGTCTACTAGATTTTCCTCTGGAATCATTATCAAATACAGTTACTTTATATTTATTTTTTACTAAATATTTAGTAATTTCAGATCCAATAAAACCTGTTCCTCCAGTTACCAATATATTTTTTTTCATTTTTTATTTAGCCAAGTAGTAGACAGACCATAAATGTACCATTTAATGTATTGAGGTAACCATTTCAATATCTTAAACCTACTTTGTCCTTCACTTCTCTCTTCCCATTGAGCAGGAATTTCTGAGATTTTTAATTTCAATCTGTCACATTTGACAAGCAACTCTAACGAGTATGCAAAACCAACCATGGATTCAATTCTAGTTAAATTTAAAATTTTTCTTGAAAATAATCGAAAACCGTTACTTGCATCTTGTACCGGAATGCTCGAAAAAAAATATAACGTACCTGACACTAATCGAACAATTATTTCTTTTAATAAAGGACAATTTCTCATTGAACCCCCTTTTATAAATCTACTTGCAACAACAATTTCAGCGCCATCTAAATATAATTCATACATTTTATCGAGTATTTTATGATTTAAAAAATCATCAGCCGGATAAACAATTACACATTTTGTATTACTAAATTTTAGACCATTTATTATTGCGTGACATGGTCCCACCTTTGGATTTTTAACAAGATAAATTTCAAATTTAAATTTATTGAATAATTTTTTATATTCAAATATATTGTCATCGTCCAAGTCATAACATAATAGCACTCTAATTTTATACTTAATAAATTTATTGAATAATTTCAAAACTTTTAAAATATTATTACCTTCGTTGTAAATTGGGATTACAATTTCATAGTCTACTTTTTTCATATCAATCTTTTTAATTTATTGATATTTAATGAAGAATTTGTAGCTATTTTATAATTAATCTCTTTAAAAATTTTTTTTTTTGAACAAGATTTTAATTTTAAATTATATTTTTTGTAATTATTGTAATCAGATATTTTTTTTTGACCAATGTTAATAATTCCTAATACATTTTTTTTTAATAATTTATAAATTATTACAACTAATTTTTTTACTTCAATACTGGATGAATAAATATTATTTGCAGAATATTTAAAAAGAATTTTATCTTTATTAAAAAATCTTGTTCTAATAATCAAGTATTTATCTAATGTTTTGACTAAGAATTCACTAGCGACTTTAGTCCAGCCATAAACATTATAAGGTTTAATAGGATCTAATTCTGAATAATTACCTCGAGTTGACTCATAAACAGCATCCGTAGATATATAAATTAATTTAATCCTTTTTTTACTTATTGATTTTACTATATTTAAAGTGCCTTGAATATTAACGTCAATTGCTTTGCTAATATTTCTTTCACATTTTTTCATGCGAGCTATAGCTGCGCAATGTAAAATTAAGTTAATTTTTTTTTTAGAAATAAATTTTTTTAATTTTTCATAATTTAAAATATCTAATTGTTTGCTAGTTGGGTGATAAAGTTTTTCGAATAAACCAGATTCAATTATTGCTTTACCTAGCGTTCCTGATCCACCAGTTAATAGTATTCTATTAATCAAAAAAACCCCAAGGATCTATTAAGTGTTTGTTTTTAGGAATGCTCAATCTTCTATAAACTTTATGAGGAGCACCAACAATTATTATATCTGATTTTGAGATTAATTTATTTTTATTTATATTGTTTTTAAATGGCGACGCATAATGATCAGAAAAAATAACTCTTAAATTTTTTCTTTTTAACAAATTAAATAGTTCTTTTGCTAAAGAATCTCTCGTATCATCTATATTTGCCTTGAATGTGATACCTAATATTCCTATTGTTTTTTTTTTGAGATTGTTTCTGAATTTATTTAATAATTTTTTGTAAATAAAGTAGGGCAATCCTTGATTAATTTTGGTTGAAACTTTTCCAAGAGTAAAAGACTTTTTTAAATAAGAACTCAATTGTATCGTGTCTTTGTATAAGCAAGGACCAGCAGCAAATCCGGCAGTCGGTATATTCTGGTTTCTTTCATAACCTTCAATCATATTCTTTCTTAACTTCATGAAGTTGAGACCGAGATTTTCACAAATCATATAGAATTCGTTTGATATTGAAAAATTAATATATCTCCAAGCATTTGAAAATAATTTAATTAACTCTGCTTCCAAAATTGATGTCACTATAGTTTTTTCACATATTAGATTAAATAGATTTTTAGATTTTTTTATTGAGCTGTCTGAAATTCCAGATATTATTTGAGGCAGTTTAGGTAATTCAGAAATGCTTTTTCCCTGAACTACTCTTTCTGGGCAATATGAAATATTTACAAATTCTTGTCCAAGAAATTGTCTTATTTTTTCACATGTACCAGGATAAATTGAACTTCTAATTACAAGAAGTTGATTTGGCGTTAAGCAATTTTTAATTTCTTTAAATAATTTAAAAAAGTAAAAAAAATCAGGTTTAGTATTTTTAATAGGCGTTGCAATACATACAATTATAACATCTGAGTTAGAAATGTACTTTTTATTTGAAGTGGCAAAAATTTTTTTTTTATTTTTTTGTAACAATTTTTTTCCATTTTCCTCCATAAACGGAAGTTTAGAATTATTAATTTTTTTAATAGCAACATAATTTTTATCGTAAAGTTTAACGTTAATTCCCTTATTAGCAAATAAAATACCCAAGGGCAGACCGATATGTCCGGCGCCACCAATTATTGTCATTTTTAATTTATCAGGCTTTATTAACATGCGATCTTTTTAGTATTTATTCTCTGAGAATATTTATAATATTTTATTAATTTTTTATAAGCAATTTTAAAAATTTACTAATATGTTTAAGATTAATTTTTAAAAGAGTGTTTTTTAAATGAAATTTAATGTTCATTTTAGCATAGTTTAAATTAAGTGATTTAAATTTATACTATATTTAAAATTTTCTACATTTGTTCAAATTCTTTAAAAATATTCATCTAATTTTGAATTATTTAACAATTAAGAAGTAAAGCAAACAGAGTATACAAAATTTTTTATTATATTTACAAAGAAATACTATTTATGTATAAGACACTGCCTGGTGATTATTGCAAAGGAGTAACACCCGATCCCATTCCGAACTCGGCAGTTAAGCCCTTTAGCGCCAATGGTACTTTGTCTTAAGGCACGGAAGAGTAGGTCGTTGCCAGGCTTTATAAAT
>JACCDP010463831.1_pt1 | contig 13260 bp, 14 predicted proteins | sample 7445841 | NCBI WGS metagenome assembly JACCDP01 (sample SAMN15323441, study PRJNA562643) | freshwater metagenome | isolation source: river surface water | place: USA:Blue River Watershed | collected 2017-08-17
TACATGTTCGATAATCGCAAAATTCTGAATCGTTAATTGCCTTAGCATATTAATTCATTATTTCAGCATAACGCGACGAATTTCCTGAGTCTAATTTCTTAAGTAGATTAACGAAATCCGTTTTCTCTTTCACTTCGGAATCGGAAAGTACGTTTTTAAACTCAAGAAACTTACCGTATAAAAAATTCTGAACATTAATATTATTCGGACGCTGCTGAATGATTGGGTTCAATTTGTTTAGGGCATCGTACATTGCCTTTTTTGCAGCAACTTTATCGTCATACAATTTATCTATCCCCTTACGATGATAAGCATAATTACAATCTCTCAAGGGTTCATAGATTTGATGAAGGATATTATCAACTAACCAAAAACGATTCTTTTTTCCTGTTTCGCTCGATTTCCAACCTGCAAAACCTACAGATTGTGCCGTAACAACTATTTGCTGCGCTTCAGTAAAATAAGGAGTCCCTCCTTTTGGTGAAAATGAATCATAATCCATTCCAATTATAAAGTATGCGTAAAAAGCAAGGATTGAGGTTAAATTGTCTTTGAATTGATTTTGGGCATATTGTAATACCGTATTTCGTGAGAATGATATTTGCATATCGTCATCTTGAAAGTTGAAAAGAATACTGTTATAATTCGAATTAAATGCAGGTCTGTTGGATTGAATAGACATACTACCGCTGTAATTACCAGTACTTGGAATTGATTTAATTTGAATTCGTACAATGCAATTAATTCGCTCTTCTATGTTAAATTTATCTTTTGTCCAAGTGGTGTTATTCATAAAATCAGCAACGGTTTGCTTCATTTGATCCAGAATTTCCTTTTCAGTTGAACTTACTTCAACTTTATTATCTACAATTACATCAACTTGGCAATTCAGTTCTTGAGCAAAATTCTTCGAAGAGAAGATTAAAAGCACTAAAAAAATCAAGAGAAACTTCTTCATCGTTTTTCTATATAGTTCAAAATATCCAATGCGACAAGAGATTTTGGTTTTTTATCAAATTCTTCCATTCTGTCTTCTTTATCTAAGATAGTAATTTTATTCCAATCAGATTGAAAGGTTGTTCCCTCATTTTCCATGGAATTCATGACTACTATATCCAAATTTTTATCTTTTAGTTTAGATAACGCATATTCTTTAGAATTATTGGTTTCTAATGCAAAACCAACGACGAGTTGTTCGGTAACTTTATTTTCAGATGCCCATTTTAGCACATCAGGATTTCTCGTTAAACTAAGTTCAAAATCCGACGATTGTTTTTTAATCTTGTGTGGTGAAATAGCAATTGGACGATAATCAGCAACCGCCGCGGCAAAAATCCCTATTTCTTGGTCCGACCAGTTGTCTTTAACAGCACTCAAAAGTTCTTGAGCAGACAATACATCAATTCTTTTCAAATTAGGGTGTGCTAACTCGAGGTTCACAGGTCCTGTAATTAAGGTCACATGATACCCCTTCAACAACGCTTTTTCGGCTAATTCAAATCCCATTTTACCACTAGAGAAATTACCGATATACCTTACAGGATCTATTTTTTCATACGTGGGACCTGCAGTAATGAGAAGTTTTTTTCCGATTTGCGCATTCAAACTAAGGGCCTCCTCAGCATATTTAGCAATATTTTCAGGTTCTTCCATTCTTCCTTGCCCCTCCAAACCACTTGCTAATTTTCCAGAGGTTGCAGGTATAACTATTACTCCGTCTGTTATTAATTGAGTGAGATTTCGTTTTAAAGTGGGATGTTGATACATGTCAAGATCCATTGCAGGCGCAATAACTGTCTTAGATTTCATCGAAAAATATGTTGCTAAAAGTAGATTATCACAAACCCCTGAAGCCATTTTCGCAATTGAATTAGCTGTAGCTGGTGCCACTACAAACAGATCTGCCCATAAAGCAAGTTCTACATGGTTATTCCAAATCCCTGTTTCTTTATTCCAGAATTCGATTACTACTGGATTTTCGGAAAGTGTACTAACAACCAGCGGACTTATAAAATCAGAAGAGGCAGGAGTCATTACACATCTGACTTCTGCCCCTTTACTTTTAAATATTCTTATAAGGTAAGCAATTTTATAAGCTGCAATACCTCCTGTAATTCCAAGAAGGATGCGCTTACCAAGCATTACTTGTCTGTCTCTGGATGACGAACGTAAATTTTATCTTCTAATAACTCTTGAGTAGCAATAGCAGTTGGTTTTGCCATTCGCTCGTAATGCTTAGAAATTTCAATTTGTTCTCTGTTTTCAAAAATTTCCTCTAAATTATCTGTAGTAGATGCAAATTCTTGTAGTTTTTGAGTCAGTTCTTCCTTAAGTTCTACACTAATTTGATTAGATCTTTTGGAAATGGCCACCAATGCTTCGTAAATATTTCCCGTTTTTTCTTCCAATAAAATGGTGTCTCTTGTTACGGTTGTTTTTTCTGCGGCTGTGTTTTTAATGCTCATATACTTTTTCTTATTTAATCTTTTCGCCCTTTTCCATTCGCTCCATTAGGTTATTCAACTCATTGATATAACGCGAATTTTTAAATTGGAAAGCAAAGTTAAGGAATCTTTCCTTAGTTTTTTCAATTCTTTCTTGTTTTTTACTCTCAACGCTATTTTGCGCCAACAAAATTGAGTTTTTTACCAATAAATAACCATTTTCTTCTAAAAACTTCGAACGACTATATTTAGAAGAAAAAATTTCTGCTGAAGTAACCGCTGCTCGATAATTTTCAGTCTTTGCATACAAGCGCACTTCCTCAAAATCTTTTCGTTCAATTTTATATCTTAATTCGTCAATGATTAAATTACAAGTATCCACTAATTTACTATCGGGATATCTGTTTACAAATTCTTGAACACTATTGATGGCTTTATCTGTTTCTCCTTGATCCAAATAATAACTTGGGGAATTTCTAACACTGCAGAGGGCTTTCATAAACATAGACTCCTCTACTTTAGGACTGAAAGGGAAGCGAGACAAATAGGAATCGAAATAATATTCAGCCATGTAAAAATCTTCTGTTTCAAAGTATGATTTAGCCAAACGATAATAAGCCAGCTCTCCCTCACCTGTTCGCGGAGAATGTTGATAAATTTGCTCATATAAAACAATGCAGCGGTCGAAATCTTTCTTTTCATATAGATTATTAGCCGTTTCAAATTTCAGCTGATAATTATCTCCCTTTACAATTTTCGAATATTCCGAACATGCAACATTAAGCATCATTAAAGCGAATACACCTATAAATTTTCTCATTTCACTCTCAGACTTTTTCCCACTTGTAAAACACTTGTGGTTTTAATTCGATTTAATTGACACAATTGAGATACAGTCGTGTTATGTTTTCTTGCAATTGATGAAAGAGTATCTCCTGATCTCACCTGATAATATTTAGCTTGACTCGTGCGAACTACAGGCTTTGGCTTAACCACTAATTGTTCTTCTTTTATTTCAGAATCATTTATAATGTTTTCTTTTGCTATTTCTGGTTTATTCCCTGAATAATAGTGATCGCTTGGTTTAGCACCTGCACGAAATAATCCTTTGTGAACAAGCAGGCTGTCTTTTTTTAATTTCTTAGCACGAAAATCTATAATTTCCTCAGGGTTTAAGGTCGCATCATAAAACCTAACTTCAAAATGTAGATGAGAACCAAAGGAATGCCCTGTATTTCCTCCTAATGCAATCGGATCACCAGCCTTTACTTCTTGATTTGGATAAACAAGAAATTTACTTAAATGACCATAATAGGTTTCAAAACTATTCGGATGTCGGAGCACCACTAAATTTCCATACCCCCCTTCGTTGTATTTTGCATATCGAACCTTACCTGACCATGCAGCATAAACTGTATCTCCTGTTTCCAAATCTAAATCCATCCCAGTGTGGTAACGGCCGTTTCTATATTTGTAGGTGGAGGTTACTATTCCTGGTACCGGCGGGTAATATTCACTACTTTCTCCACTATTCAAATACACCCAAACTGAATCTTTCATTTGCCCTAAATCATTGCGAACACCTGAAAGGTAAGAATTATTGTTCCAATTTAGATTGTAGGCAAAATCTTGATTATTTGTCATAAAATTATGAACTCTCTTGTTCATAACACCATCAAATTTATTTTCATCAAACAAACGCCATGTTTGATTTGAAAAAATCAAAATTTTTCCAACACTCGTTTCAATCGTATCAATGCATTTTTGAGCACGAACAAAAAACAGATTTATAAAAAAAAGAACCAATAAGGTTTTAAACGACACAGGCAATCTTTTTGTGGACTTCAAAGTTACTAAAAAATCAAATTGCTCTTACGTCATCTATTTCAACGTTGAAAAGTACCGATTCATTTGGCTTTACTTTATTTGCAAAACCATATTTACCATAAGCCTGTGGAGCATCAAGAAGTACTAAATATCGCTCACCAACTTTAGCATTCTTTAACACTTTACGAAGTCCTGGAACTAGTGCATTTTGACCTGGAATGTAGCGTATGGGTGTATTGTTAAAGTATGTATTAATTACATTTGGTGTGCTTTTCGTTGATGCCGTCATTTGAAGAAAAAACTGTTTATCTTGTGTTTTATCGAGGTCAGATGTTTGACCATCTTTTATTAACCAGGATTTGATACCATTTTCATTTACACCCGGATCTACAAAAGAATAAACTTTTACATATAACCATACACTTGAATTTGCTGCAATTACATTTCCAAGTCCTTTATTTCCGTATGCGAAAGCAGCAGGCAATTCAATTTTAGCAAAATCTCCAATCGATAATTCCTTGAACGCAATATCCCATCCCAACGTTTGAAGATTGTACCCTACAACGAATGGAAAAAAAGGAAGATTTGCTCGATGATTTCCATCAACAATCTTTCCATCAGGAAGTGCTAAACGGTATTCGATTAAAACCATTTCTCCATCTTGAATTGCTCTACCATCTACGTTTTGTATCCATTTTATTTGAATTCCATTTGCTAAAGATTTGCTCGAAACAATTTTTCCTTTTTCAAAAGATTTTAAATTCTCCTTACTATCACTAAACGATGCAGTGTCAGCACTCATCTTCTTTGTTTCCTTTTTGTTATTTGCAGCTTTTACGATCTCCTCAGTTTTATCTTCTATTTGTACACAAGAGGCAAATGCGATTATTAAAGCAGCGTAAAGCGAGATTGATTTTATCATTTTATTTCTAATAATTTAACGTCAACATAAAGTATGGCCTGAGGAGGAATGGTATAACGATCTCCTAATAAACCATGACCTAGATAACTAGGTAGAATAAATTTTGCCTCCTCTCCCTCTCTCATTAGTTTAATGCCTTCTTGTATTCCAGATTCTACCTCGCTTTTACCTATTTTAATGAGCTCAAATCCAGAGATTGTATCTGTTTGGTAACACAAGGTGCCGTCTAGTCTTTCAATTTTCAATTGGACAGAAACTTCGTTTCCACTTTTAACTTTTACACCTCCATTTTTCTTATAAATCATATACCTCAAACCTGAAGATGTCGTATCCATATTTAAGTAATGGTGATGTTTCAGAAAAGCAGATATTTCTAATTGCTCGCGCTCATTAATTTCTTGATTAAAATCTACTGAATGTTCCTTTCCCCAATCTTCATTTGTTTTTTCCTGCTCTTTCTTTTCTGGGCGACAAGAAATTAGGAACAAAGAACATGAAAACAAAAAGAAAAATAAACCGATTTTCATAACAACTCGTGTACTAACGACTTGAAACGTGAAATGGTTACATCTAAACTATCTTTAGATTCACCACCAGCTGCGTACTTATGACCACCACCATTAAAATGTTCGGATGCAAAATCATTGACAAAATAATTTCCTTTCGACCGAAACGACAATTTGACTCCGTCTTCTTTTTCTTTGGCAAACAAGGCTATTTGGATTCCCTTAATGGATAATATGACATTTACTAATCCCTCTGTATCTCCTTTTCTATAATTAAACCTTCTTAGATCCTCCTTACTCAGTCTTATTATACCTATGGGCATTTCTGGTAAAATCTCCAAACGTTCGGCGATTGCAAAACCTCTTAGTTGCAAACGATCCATACTGTTTTCATCATAAATTGCTTCGTGGATTTCAAAATGATTTATTCCAATTGACAATAATTTTTCTAAAACATGATGCGTATTTGCACTAACGGATGGAAAACGAAAAGAACCAGTGTCTGTCATAATACCCAAGTAAATCCCACGCGCACAGTTAACGTCAACTAGATTTTCTAATTCATTCTGCTCTAAAACTTCATAAAAAAGTTCAGCAGTAGAAGATGCCGAAACTTTAGAAATTGAATGACTTGTGAAATTAGAAGGATTTGGGTGGTGATCTATCATGAGCGAAGGACCATTCAGTTTTTCAAAAATTGAGCTCATTTCTGAACCAACTCGCGATGGATCATTATAATCCATATGGATAGACGCCTCCATATCCACTATTTCCTGGATTTCATCAAAGTTGCAATTCTCGAAAACTTTATAATTTACCTCATTTAAAAACGGAAGCAAATAGTCTGAAGGTTGATCGGGCAACAACACTATTGGATTTTTTCCAATTTTCTTTAGGAAGAAATAACAAGCTGCTGCACTTCCAATTGCGTCACCATCTGGTGATTTATGTGTGGTAATAAGAAACGAATGGTGCTGATCAACCAATAATTTAAAAGACTGCATACTAATGTTTTTGTTGCATCTGCTCATCTTCTTCTTTATCAGGAGGGAACAATTTTGGCTCGTCTTTTTTGTTCTGAAGGTGATCTAACATATCTTCAATCTGTGAAATACTCACACGCTTAGCAATTATCTTTTTGTCTTTGTCTAAAATATATACAACTGGGGTACTAAAAATATCATATGTCGTTTGATAATTCAATGATTCTAAGGTTGTCGGTTTCTTTCGTGGATCACCAGGAACAGGCACAAGACTATTCGGATCTTTTTTTGCCAATTCATATAATTTATCTGTTACCGCCACATTTATAAATTCTAACTTATTATCCCTGATAAACTTTTTCCAACCTTCAAAATCTTTCCCGATAGCCTTCCCAATAGCGAATACCTCTACGTTGCGAGCTTTCAATTTTTTCAAATACAATTCATTTAATTTCGGTGTTGTTTTCTTACAGTGGCCACATTCCGGATCCCAAAAATATAAAATGGTATATTCTGCATTTAAGCTGTAAAAATCTTGCCACTTGCTATCCGTTGTATCTTTAAGTATCAAATTAGGTGGCCTTACTCCTACCACAAGATTTAGTTTGTTTTCTATGTTGTCACACAAATCTTTTAGTTTATCCTCTGTAACCCAGAACGCAGGTGATTTCCCTTCAGCATTCTTAGAACAATAATAACGATTCACCATGTACAAGTAGACCTTATCCATTCCCATTATTTCACTTTTTCCGTAGGTTGAAGTTATCCAACCCACGCAGTATTCAAACATTTTAGATTTCGGGTCTAACCTATCGCAAAAATCGAATGCATAGCGAATTACAGTGTCCCAATGTTGGATCATCATATTCTTTCCAAAATAGAATTCGAGTTTATTGTGAAAAACAGGATTATTCACAAGCGCATCAAACTTTAAATCAACATTATCCCAAAAATGACTTCTATAATATTTAAACTTAAATTCAGGATCAATTTCTTTTCCATCTTTATCTTTTGGGCTTTCAGGAATTTCAACTTCCATTGACATTTTAACAATTCTACCTACCATTTTGGAGGAATGCGTGGTGATTAGGTTTTTTTGATAAGCATCTACTTCTTTATTTAACGCGTCAATTTTGTCCGTTAGAGATTTATAGCCATCGTCTTCTTTTTTAAACTTATTTCTTTCTTCAGAAAGTTTATTTACCTCTACCTTCTTTTCAGTAATGAAGTTTACATAGGGTACAAATACCCGATTTTCTTCAGACTTTTTGACCTTCATGTTTTTCATAAAGTCAGGAGCAGAAGTTTCTAATTGAACTTCCTCGTTGTTGTATATGAACTCGAAATACTTTTGTCCAGGAAGTAATAGACCGACAATTCCCGGAACCTGCTTTTTTCCATCAAAAATCACTTCTCCGTTCTTCATCTCCGCAGTATCTGCGTAATATAACTTTTGGCCGTAATATTTAATTAAATGAACGGTGGTGTCTTTTTGACCGAGCACTTTGATTCTAATTTTCTGTGCATTTGCTAGGTTCACTAAACAAATAAACAATAACAAGGCTTGTATTCTTTTCATGGTACAAATTTACAATTACGAATATCGATTAAATTTAATTTACTTACTTATTATTAACATTTCTTTAACCTATTTATTGAATAAATGCAAAACATTCTTCCTGGCAGAAAGAGTGCCAATACCAACAAAAAGGAGAAAACTGACGGGTAAGATAATAACAGCTATCACACTAAGATCCTCATTCAGGTATATTCCACCAATTTGGAGCGTTTTATTAATCCACCATTTGAGAATAAAAAACAATCCAAAGGCGGCAATCAACGAAACTGCAAAAACAATCGAAAAATATTGAATAAAAAGACGGGCGATGTAATATGGCGAGTAACCAATTCTCAAAAGTGTTTTCACTTCGTATCTATTTTGAGAAAGCAATAAGTGCATATACTGCAGTAAAACAAGCACCGAACTGATTACGGCAACAATAGAGACAACTAGTACAATGAAAATCAGCGTTGAAATGATACTTTTTAACCTACCAACAATCATTTGAGCTTTTTTAGGTTCTAAACCTTTTTCATTTAAATATTTTTCTAGACTTCCAAATTGACCTTCTTTACCTTTTATTATCACTTGAGTGATCTTTCCATCTTGATTTTCTCCATACTTTGAATTAGCGTAATTCATAAATTCCATCGGCACAAGTAAGGCCGAAATTTCATTTGTAAAACCAATTATTCGTGCATTTAACCATTCCTCTCCTTTTGGACCGGAAATCCTTAACTTGAACGGAATGGAAGTTGCCACTTCGTCGGAAATTTGAGGAATACCTGCCGAACTCATGAATGTATTCAACATAACCACAAAGTCGCGCGGCATGATAATAGGTAATTCTTTGGATTCCGGACTCCATGCCCAATTCGATGCGTTAGCATCCAAAAATTCTTTGTCGATTGATTGAATAAAAGCATCTGTTTTGAATGGCGGAACTAAATCACTATTCGTTTCTAACCAAACCCGAAAGTTATTCGATTTAACTGCTTGAACTTTTTCCACGAAAGGCTGCTGTTGAATTTCTGAAATTTCTTCCGCGGTAAAATCATTATTAGACAAATTAAAAGTGCTAGCAGAGGTAACTTTTCGCTGCACAATTACAATATTAGCCCCTAGAACTTCACTTCCTTCTCCAAATTCGTTAATGCGGTATAAAAAATGTGCTGAAGTGATAAGAAAAGTCATTCCAAGTAATGCACCAATCGCAGCAATTCCCAATTGCTTTTTGTCTTGATTCCTGAATAACAATTTCTTCAACACGGCTAAAGTTTTATTTCTTTATCAATACTAATTTTATCCGTAGGATCGAGGGTAGTAAGAATCAATCCAGCACTGAGCTCTTTACATCTTTCTTCAATCAATGATATTGCAAGCCTTGTATTTTGTTCGTCTAGATGTGAGAATGGCTCATCCATTACAATGGTTTCAAATGGTTGAGAAAGCGCTCGTAGAATTGCAAGCCTTTGTTGTTGACCCATTGACATAATACCAGCAGGCGTATTCCATTTTGTTTCAATTCCTAAATAAGCTGCCCATTCTTTAAGTTTCTCAATCGCCATTCCTCCTTTCAAGCGCGTGTTAATTAAAAGATTCTCTTCAGAAGATAAAGTTGGAAACAACTGCAAATCTTGAAAAACAAAAGAAAATTTGGTTTGCCTTATTTCTAACCAATCTAAAACTGAAAAAGTATGTGTAGCTGCAGAATTAAATGATAATTCTCCTTGGTAATCATGTCGAAGTCCTGCAAGAAGATGTGTAAATGTTGTTTTTCCTTTTCCGCTAGCTGCATTAATTAGTACTTTTTGACAGCTTTCAATGACGTGGTAATTATTCCATAGGCTGTCTGCAGCATGAGGATATTCCTTTAAAGGATCAGGTAGGATATTATCAAATACAATTTTCATTCGGAGGTGAGTTTTTCAAGAATCATTCCATTATTTTTCAATTCGGAAATTACTTGTTCAAACAAAGCTATTTCACTGTACGGATCCAAATAAATCAGGTTTTCATACCTCTTGAGCCAAGTCAATTGTCGTTTTGCATAATTCCTGGTGTGTTGCTTTATTTTTTCTATGACGTGAAACTTGTCCAAATTTGATTCAAACCATTCTTGGTAGCCAACCGTTTTTAAAGGAATTAATTCTGAATATTTCTCCAACTCAAAAACTTCCTTTTCCAAACCTAATTGTACCATTTCGTCTACTCGCGCATTTATTCTTGAATAAAGATCTTCTCTTTTCCATTCAATGCAAAACCTTTGGTATGGGATAGAAATAGGATTTAATTCCCCAGTTTTTAAATTTTGCAACGAATCACCTGTAATTTTCAAAATTTCTAAAATGCGTAGCAGTCTTCTGGAGTTATTCACGTCTACTTGATCAAGAGCGTTACCATCTAATTTTATTATTTCTTCTTTTAAAAATGAAATTCCTTTTTCGTTGAACTGCTTATTAATTTCTGCTTTTAATTTCGCATCTCTCGGAAGGTTATCAATACCATTCAAAAGTACATCTACATATAAACCAGATCCACCAACGAGTACGAGAACATCTTTTTGGATAAAATAATTCTGAATTAAATCCCTAGCCTCAGTAGCAAAACTAACTGCTGTCATTTCGTCTAAAATAGAATGTGAGGCAATAAAATGATGTTTAACTTCTGATAATTCATGTGCCGCAGGACGAGCGACACCTATATTTAATTCTTTAAAAATTTGTCTAGAATCGGCTGAAATAATTTCAGCACCAAAGAATTTCGCTATATCAATGGATAAACCTGTTTTCCCTGAAGCTGTGGCGCCTTGCACCACGATTATCATTTTTTTCAATTCATCGCCTTATATCCGTTGTAAATTTCGAAAATTCTGCGCACATAAAATGCAGCATGACCTCTGTAAGCTCCACATTTTACAATCGGTAATCGGTAATAATTTGAATTACGAAGTTTTAAAACTGCTTTTTCGACATTTCCATCCCAAATTAGTGGGTTTAAATTTAGCTTTTTTGCGAGCCGCTGTGCGTCTTCGATATGGCACCTACCTGCATTGTAAGAGGCCAAAGTAAATTTTACGCGCTGTGTCATGTCTGGAATTTTATTCCAATCATCCATAGAAGAACTTAAAAGTTTCATTCCAGCAATCAATTGTTGTTCAACAGATGAAGAAGGAGAAATGCCATATTTTCTACCTGTTGCAGGCATGAACTGTATAATCCCAAACGAACCACCCATTCCCCTTGCTTGAGGATTAAAATTTGATTCCTTTTGAGCAATTGCTGCTAACAACTTCCAGTCCCAACCGCTATTTTTAACAACGCTCTGAAAAGATTTATCAAAAGGTGTAAGTTTTCCTTTTTTCGGTATAAAATTAACTGGCAGCTCTGAAACTGCGTAGTCAAAATAGCGCCTCTTGAGTTGTGTAAATGCTTCAGACCTTATGTACTCATTTAGAAATTGATCTAATTTACTTTTCAAATCTACACTTGAATTTCTCAATCCGAAGGCCAATTTTTGAGGAAACGATAAGACTAATGACACATCAATATTTTCATATAAATCTTTTGAAATTCTGGCTAAATTTTCATGTGCAACAGTAAAATCAATTTTACCTTCATCTACTAATTCTATTAAGTCTTCCGTAATGGGATCTTCTTCATAAACTTTAATATTTATATCAATCCCGATTTCGTCCTCTAAATACTCTAATCTTTTTTGAAAGCTTGAGTTTTTTCGAACATAAACCGTTTTTTTATCCAAATCTTGAACAGAATTTATTTTTTTTCCTTTCCGCTGAATCAATACCTGCGGAGAAGAATAATGAGGAGAAGTAAATTTTATGTCTTGCACATTAGAAAGTGATACACTCAAGTTTGCAGCAATAATATCTCCTTCCCCATCTTTTAAGTATTTTACCAACTTATCACTTTCACTAACCACCTTAATTTCTAATGGCAAATTCATTTTTTTAGCAAAGGAATCCAAGATTTCATATTCAAAACCTAGTTTTTTCTCCCGGTATTCGTAGTACGAAAGAGAACTATTTTCAGTAAGTACAATCAGTTTGCCTCTTCTATTAATTTCATCAAGATCTATTGATTTTTCTTTTTCATCGGGATTGTAACTGCAAGATTGCAGCACAACTAGAAAGACAGAAATTAAAAACACTCTAAAAATCAACATTTTATAAAATGTAGTTTATACGCTCAAATAAGAATAAAGTTTCTGTTTATTTATTTGTGAGATTAAAAAAAAAACAGCATATTTGAAGAGATAAAGAGGAGCATATGAACAACGATCAAAACGAAATTTATTCTAAGGTTGTAAGAGCAGGAAAGAGAACATACTTTTTTGACATTAAATCAACGAAAAGTAATGATTTGTACATTACCCTCACGGAAAGTAAAAAAACTTTTGGTGAAGACGGAGATGGAAACTATCAAAAGCACAAAATATTCTTGTACAAAGAAGACTTCGAAAAATTCAGAGAGGGCTTGGATGATGTCCTAACGAAAATTGAAGAATTAAAAAATCAATAATTTTTTTTCATAATTAGAATTAATCGCTATATTTGCACTCTCAAAAAACAAAGGGGGTTTAGCTCAGCTGGTTCAGAGCATCTGCCTTACAAGCAGAGGGTCGGCGGTTCGAACCCGTCAACCCCCACATTAAAAAGCACCTTTAACCAGGTGCTTTTTTTATATGCAAAATTTAATAATTCATCTTTTAATTTTTCTAATTTTAAACTTGTGAAAAGAAATAACCTCGTTGATTTATTTTTAGTAGATGGTTGTGGGAGATGTGCCGACTACAAAACTCCAGCTTGTAAGGTTCACAAATGGCCCGAAGAACTTAACTATTTAAGAGAGATTATACTAAATACCGAACTAACGGAGGAAATTAAATGGGGATTTCCTTGTTACACACTCAACGGTAAAAATGTATTGATGATTACAGCCTTTCGAGATAATTGCGGATTAAGTTTTTTTAATGGTGCCTTCATTAGCGACCCTCA
>JACCDP010116373.1_pt1 | contig 13256 bp, 17 predicted proteins | sample 7445841 | NCBI WGS metagenome assembly JACCDP01 (sample SAMN15323441, study PRJNA562643) | freshwater metagenome | isolation source: river surface water | place: USA:Blue River Watershed | collected 2017-08-17
CCTGAAACGGGGCTATTTTGTTGGCGAGAGCGTAATCAACCATTGGTCAAGTTCCTCAAGCCTTAGTCGCTAAACGGTTATAGTACGCCGCTTGGGCGTTGGCCGCGTCCGTTTGAGCCGTCATTGCGTTCGTTTGCGCGTTCAAGTACGGCATCTGGGCGTACAGCCCAACACCCTGCGAGAGCGCCGTATTGAAGATGCTGGCGGGGGCCGTATAAGAGGACGCCCGCGCCGCGCCAAGGTTGCCGTAACCTTGCATCAAGTTCTGGCCGGTCTGCCCCGCCGTTTGCGTCAGGGCGTTCGCCGCCGTCTGGCCCTGCCCAAGCATTGCTTGAAGCGGGTTCAACCGCGCGGCGCGCTCCGTCTGATAACGGTTGAAGGCGTTCATGTATTCCTGCGAACCGGCTTCTTGGCCATAACGGGTCAGCGCCTTGCCGGTGCTACCCGACAAAAGACCGCCGCGCGCCGCCGCCGACCGCTCCAGCGCCTTCTGGCCCTCGGACAAGCGGAAGGCGTAGCCGGGATCGGCCTGAAACTGGTCCATGCCAAACGACTTGGTCGCCATACCGTAGTCAGCCGCCCCTTGCGCGCCGCCGGGCAAACCCAACAGCGTCAAGAGCTGGTTTTGCGCGGTCAGACCGCCTTGCCGAAACGGCTCCTGAAGCTCCGTCTGGCGCTGAAACATCCGCTCTTGGGCGTCAATGCCTTGTTGGGCGGCCTTGGATTGCGCCTTGGAGGCTTTGCTAGAGGCAAAAGCGGAAGCGCCTGCGCCCAGCGCGCCAGCCCCAAGAATTGCAGCGGCAGTTGACAGCGCCATTAGTTTATTCCTTTGATAAAGGTGCGCTCTAGCGGGCGAAACCCGGCGCGGCGATAGAAACGGCCAACCTTATCGACAGCATCGTTTTCGAGAGCTATCATCGTCAGCGCGGCAGCATTTTTAGTGACGGCCCAGCGTTCAATTTCTTTGAACATCATCTGCCCCGCTCCGCTGCCCCGCGCTTCTGGAGTGAGCCACCACCACAGCTCTTGCACGATAGTGTAGCTGGGTCGGAAATATAGCGGATAAGCTATGGCGCTGCAAATGCCGACCATCTGGCCGTCCTGTTCAGCCAGCCACATGCCTATGTCAGGGTTTTCCAACGCCGAGGTCAGGAAATTGAGCGTTTCCGCCGGACTGTGCCCTGCTTCTTTGCCAAGCGGCGAGGCGGCGATAAACTGCTCCCCAAGGCGCGCGTATTTGCCAAGGTCCAAAAGCGTAGCGGGGCGGACTTGCAAGGCCACGAAAATTACTCGTAAGAGATGTTGACGGTGCCCGCCGTAAACGAGCCGCCCGTGCTGGTGTTGATTCGCAAGGCGACCAGCACGTCGGCCAGCGCAATAAAGCCGCCGCCAAACGCCACTCGGGTGACGCTGCCGCCAATATTAGACATTGCCGCCCATGTGTTGCCGTCCAGCTTGGTCAGGATCATCAGGCCGGAATGGCCCGACAAACTGCTGTCGCCAAGCAAGAAGCCGCTGGAGAAGTTGGTGGCGTTCTGGGTGCCAGAGCCTTGGACAAGGAAGCTGAACGCGCCGAAGTAGCCGCTGCTGACGTAGGTCGGCCCCGACGTCCCAAGCTGCACGCGCAGCAACCCGCCGCTGTACGCGACGTTGCCGAACGCAATCGTGACGCGCTTGGCCCACGACGGAATGCCGGTGAAATCAACGTTGGTGCCGCTGGTCGTAGCGGCAGCGGTGCCAAGCGTAATCTTTTGCGTCGGCGTGTAGGTCGAACCGTCTGTGCTGAACGGTATCTGCCCGATCACAGTCGGAACGCCCGAGAGCGGAGCCGCGCTGGTCCAGATTGTGCCGTTGCTGGTCAGGACGTTCTTGTTTGTGCCCGGCGCGACCCAGCCGATGACGTCCGTGCCGATGGCCAGCCCGAGGTTGGTGCGGGCCGCCGATGCGGTTATTGCGTTTGTGCCGCCGCTGGCGATCGGCAACGGCGCGCTGGTCAGGGTCAGCGAGCCAAGCTTGACCGCGCCCGTCGCCTCGATTTGGGCAGACGGCGTGGCCGTGCCAAGGCCCAGATTGCCCGAAGTGTCGATGATGAACGGCGTCGTGTCGGGGTCCGCTGAGTCCTGCACGCGCAAGACCGGGCCGGTGCCGGTCTGGGTGATCTTCAGCGCCGGGCCGGGGGTGTCGCTGTCGATGGTGACGTTGCCCGACAAGATGGGCGACACCGCCGACGTTGGGGCCGAAATGTAATCGACGGTCCAGATTTCAACGTCGTTGGCGTCGGTCAGCTTGAACTTGTAGGTCGCCGACCCGAGCCAGATCGCCGCCTCGCCGCGCGAGTCAAGGATGATTGGGTTAGGGTTTGGCGTACTGCCCGACGAGTCGGTGTAGGTGGCCTGTGGGGTCGTGGTGCCCGCCACGTAGGTGTAGACCTTGCCGCCAGACAACGGGACGCCTGCCGCGCTGGTGAACTGCATCTTGGGCTGCGGAGACAGGACGGTCATTATTCACCTATATTTGCGGCTACGGTGAGGATAACAGATGGAATTGCAGGAGCAAAGGCGGTAGCGGCGGTCGCTTCAAGATGAACCGTGGTGTCCGTAGCGGCCCACTTTAGCTCAAAATAATCGCCACGATTCATCCGTAGAAAGAAGTTCCATGCCGTTACGAACTCTTCGCTTGCGCCCTTCATGGTGATGCGCGTGCAAGACTGCGCTACGTCCGTGCCGTTGATGGCGGGCCAGATATAGACATCCTTGGCTGAGGCATTGGTGCTGGAAAACTGCGCCGAGAACTGAAAATTATACAGCCCCGGTCGGTCCACATAAACTCGCGACGTAGGAACGCCAAGGTAAACGCCTTGGCTGTAATCCGTCGTGTCAAACGTCATCGCGTAGGCGGTGTTGGCGGCGGCTAACGTTTGGCTTGTTTCGTCGTGAAACGCCCCGTTGCGCAAGGAGCCGCTGCCCAAAATGGCGAACAAGTTGTAGAAGAACCGATACCACGGACGCGACGGATAGGGCGTCGGCGTCTCGGAGATGTTGACGCGGGCGGCGGGGATTTGCGTGATGTTCTCACGCATTGGTGCCGCTCGCAATCAGTTCCGCGCCGACGACGGTAATCGACACCGGATCGGTGCCGGAAATCTCATAAACGCGGTCGCGCAACTTGGTCGTCATGCCAAGACGCCGCCAGATGACGCGCTGGCCGGTGCGACCGATGCGGCCCATCGACTGCCAATGCTCGTTTGACCAAGTGTGGCCGCCGTCGTCGCTCCAGCGCAACATAACTTGCGGGTTGGTTCCTTGCGCGATGCCGTCGAGACCCACGCCTGACTCGCAATCAAGTTGCAAGGAATGGTGCGTGGTGCGTTTGAGGTTATTTTGGCCGGTCGGCAGCGCCCGCCACGAGCGAACCCATTTCTGGACTGACCCAGCCTCGGTGTAGGCGGTCAGGTCGTAGGCGTAGATAGCGCCCGCCAGATAGTCCCCAACCACAATCTCGTCGTTGAACGACATCTGGCAGTCGCCGCGATGGCGCGTAAACTCGTTGTTCAGCCATCCGGCGCGCTGGTGCCAGACCTGCGTGGCGACGTCATAGACCCAAGTCGTGTCAGCGGACGGGAAGTTCAACACGTAGAACGAGTGGCCGTCTTGCTGATAGGTGTAGGCCGTTGCGTCGGAAATGTCGGTATACTGCTGGATTTGCCACTCGACCGAATGATTCGAGATGCGCTGGCCGTTATAGCCTTGCGACCTGTAAACGATCCCGCGTCCGCGCGCGTCCGCGCCGAGCCAGAATACGCCGTTGTCCAACTTGGCGACCGAGAACGGCGCGGCGCAGCCGATTTCGTTAAACGCGCCTTGGATGCGCGACAGCGGGAAGTCGGGCAAACCGGCGTTGTACCAGACCTCAACCGTGGTCTGGCCGAACAACCAGATTTCGCGGTGGTCCACGATCAGCGACACCAGATCGTCGGGCGAACCTTCCGCGCTGGCGAAATCGAGCGGATCGACCGACGTGCCGTCAAGAAGCTGCGTCACCCAGAACTTTTGGCTGTTGGGCTCGTTAAAGACGAAATAGCCGTCGATGTAGCCGACCGTCACCGCGCCAGGAAAGTCGGGGTCCGTGATCTGCGCGAACACGTCCGTGTTGGCGTTGTAGATAAACCCGTCCGCGCCCGCTGCGATAAAGAGCTGCGTGCCGTTATCGACCATCGACACTGGGCCGGAGCCGGTGACCGTGCCTTTTTCCGTGACCGTCCATGTCGTGTCGACCTGATAAAACTTGTTGCCCGACACGACGTAACCGTAATCGCCGAAGGTCCACATGCCCCGCACGGGGCCGTTGCCGACGTAGGCAAGCAAGCGCAAGCCCGGCGCACGGCGCAAAAAGGCTGGCTCCTTGCCGCCTTCCGGCACCGCCTCGGGGAACATATTGATGAGCTTGTTGTCCGCCGCGTTGACGCTGCGCGCTACGTAAGCCCCTCCGAGGATGGGCGTCTTCATTAGAAGTTCCCTGCAAAGACGTTAAACCGCTGCCTCGTCCCGACGATGCTGTAGGGGATCGACATAATGTCGTCAGGGTTGTTAACCCGCTTGATGACGCGCTTCGACGCCATCGCCACGCGCTGCACCTGCCGCGACGGCTCGACGCCGAACTCGGGGGCCAGCTCGCACGCCAGATTGTAGCGGAAGGCTCGAAGATAGCCTGGCGGAAACGTCAGTTCGGTCGCCAGATTGGCAGGCTGGCTGATCGGGTTCACCGACACAAAATGAAAATGCAGCACCTTGGTCGGCTTGGGGTAAACGAAGATGTCCACGTCTGGGTAAGTCATGTTAACGAACATGACTTGCGGGTAGGTGGACGTCACCGTCTTGACCGCGATGCCGTTATACTGCTGCTGGTTGATGAGCTTCAGGCCGTAAGAGATGCCCGTGGCCGGATCGACGAAATAGGTGGAGTCGTCGATGTAAACAGGACGGATCGGCGTATAAAGCGGATCAACGGGCAAGAGCGAGCCGGTCGGCCCTAGCGTGGCGTTCAGCGTGTTGGGCTGCCAGATCATCACCTGATCGACGGTCGAAAACACGGACAACCGTTCCGCCGACCATGAGTCAATCATCTGGTTAAGGGCGCTGAGGGCGTCCTGCGACGTCTCGGCGGACGGCGTCTCGCCTTCCGCCAGCACGCCCAGCAGGCGCAGCGCCCCGTTAATCTGATCGGCTGCCGTCGTCATCGGGCGTAGGCTCCTGCTGTACCGGCGGGCGACCCCGCCTGCGTGAAGTCAGCTTGTTTGCCGAAGCCGAGGGCGCGGCAGGGACAGGCTGCGCCGGATCATACCGTACCCAGCCGTTTGATTCATCATAAATCGCTTCGGCGTCCATCGTAGCGACTTTGGTGCCGTGGACCTCGTGGCGCAAATAAATCATGGAACACCTGTAAAGGGGGCGGCCCGAAGGCCGCCCGAGTTAGGTCACGATGCGACGAGCGGCACCGAGAACCAGTCAGTCGCATCGTAGGCGACAAACAGACAGGCCGTCTTGGCGGCCATGCTAAACGCCGTGCTGCCCGCCACGCCGTTGATCTTGGCGCTACCGGGAGCATAGACCTTCAAAATGGCGTTAGCCGTGTCGTCATTCTTGACGATCAGCACACGGCCCGCCGTTGGGGCGGGAAGAACTACGCCTTTGGTGGCGTCCGCCGCCGTGACCCAGTTGAACGAGGCCGTCATGGCCGTAGCGTCAGCGCGGGTGGACCCCGCCGCTGCGGGCTTGGCGACATCAACGCTAACCGCCGCGCCGCTGATTGGGCTGCCGCTGATGGTAGACCCGGAGATGACAGCGCCCGTGATGGTCGTGCCTGCAACGAGGTCTGGATCAGCAAAAGCAACACCGACAGGTTTAGTGTTCGGCATGTGGATTGCTCCAGAAAGAAGAATGAAAACGCGCGGCGGAAGCGCCGCGCGTTACAGCATCAGGAGATGCGATAGATGGTGTAGGCCGCGTCGCCGGTCTTGCGGAACCGGAAGACCGCCGACGTGTTGGCGGTGGCCGTAGCCCCGTCCTGCACGACGGCGTTGCCGACGATGGTGTTGCCAGCGCCCGCGCCAAAGGTCACGTCGTTGGCGGCGTTATCGCCAATGTTGATGAAGCTGACGTCGAACGCCGAGTCAACCTTCAGGCTGGGGAACGCCGCGTCGATGAGCGCTCCGGTCGGGAACGTGTACGTGCCCGCGTCGGTGCCGCCCGAGTCCATCGTGACGATCCCATTAGCCAGATTAGCCGCCGTGACCGTAACCGTAGCCCCCGTCAGCGCGTTGGGCGCGGACTGAGGGAAAAAGAGGATTTCGCCAAGATTGCCGTCGCCGACCTGATAGCCGCCAGCGCCATTCGGAAGAGCCATGATAGATATCCTTCTAGAAAGGGAAAAACGCCCCCAGCCGTCAGGCTAGGGGCGCAAGGCAGGTCATCCCCACATTCTCACGGCCATGGCCGGACGGATCACGCCGTAGCCGTAGAGGACGTCGATGCGGCACGGCATACGGTCGTTATTGATGTCGTACTGGCGCACGACACGCAGCGAGATGCCGTTGTGAACCTGACGCGAAGCCATATCGACGCCCTGCGGAAGCAGGAGGTCAGCCGTCGCAAAGGTGATTGCGTCCTTGTGGTAGATGAGGTTCTGGGCGTAGGAGCCAGAAGCCGCACCAATGAAGGTAACCGCCGCACCGTCCTGCGGGAAGCTGTTGACGGTCGCCAGCGGAGACGCGGACGTATAGATCGCCGGGCTGATCTTGACGTCAGTCCATGCGCCGCCCGCCGCCGTGCTGGCTTCGGTGACGACAAACTGCTGAAGAGCGCCGGTCGATTCGCGAGTCTGCGGGTTGACCGCATACACGTTGGCGATGGTGAACACGTCGCCGACCGTAACCGTGGCCGAGCCGGTGCCGCCGTCGATGCTGATGGTCGACTGACCCTGCGTCGAGATCGTGCCGTTGACAAGGATCGTGTCGGAGGTCGAGCGAGTGCCGGTGGTGTGCTGCTTGATCGACTGCGACATGCTGATCTCTTCATAGCCCAGCACTCCGGTTCCCATCAGGCCGTTCTTGAACTGGCGGCTGATCGTATCGGTGGGGTTGAAGAGGCCCTTGAGGCCCTCGACAAGCCCAGCGTTGGCGGCGGGGTTAACCGTCGCATAACGCGGGGACATGACGGCGGCGTTCTCGTTGAGCTTCTGCTGGGCCTGAAGCAGGACCAGAGAAGTGCCGGGCGTCGTGCCGGGCGTGCCGACCGAGTTGTAGATCGACTTGAACGAGTTGGCGACGTCGGCGTCGATGCTGGACGCAAGCTGCGAGATACGCGGCTTGAGAACGCGCTCAGCAAAGTCGTCGAGCTGCATGGTGAGTTCGGCGGACGTGAAGTTGACGCCGATGTGCTTCTGCGAGGCGACCGTGAGCGTGGTAAACTGCTCGTTGTCGTCCTGCACCTGAAGCGCCGCGCCGTCCGTGACCAGCGCGCGGTCGGGCAGACGGATGCGCAGGGTCGAACCGATCTTTGCGCCCTCAACGGCGAACGAGTCGTCGTATTGACGGTTTACGGTGCGGGTGAGAACGAGGTTGTTTTCAAGAATCTCGAGGGCTTTCCTCGTGATCATATCAATCGTTAACAGTGAATTGCCCATAACCTTGTCCTTTCAAGAGGTTAGCGACGTTGCGCCTCCAACCGCTTGATCTGACGCTGGCGTTCGGCTTCGATCCATTCCGACGTGCTCATCGTTTTGATGGAGCGAGGGTCGGTGGTGTCGTAGGCCGGAGTGCCGGAGGACCGGGACGCCGCAATCGGAGCAATCGGCGGGGGCGCCGTTGAGGTCTTCTTGACCGGCGGGTTCGTCGCCAGATTGGCTTCGATTCTGCCGATCTCTCGCGCTTGCAGGATGGGCGTCAAATTGGCGATGCGAGCGGCTTCTTTCGGGTTGGACCCCAGCCAATAGATGACGTCGGGACCAATCTCGGAAGCCTGAATCGTCTGGGCCATGACCTCGGTGACGGGAAGGGTGGGGTTGTAGGCCACCTGCTCGAAATCGTCGTAACGGCTTCGGGCGTCTTCTTCCTTCTCGTGGTACTGGTCCAGCAACGCGGCCTGTTGCTTAGCGGCTTCCCGCTGGGCCAACAATTCCTTGGCTTTCGTTTCCGCCAACGCCTCGGCGTAAGCGGTCGCGCTTTCGAAATCATTGGCGTCGGGAGGGATAACAGGCGCTTTTGCCGCCTGAATCTCCGCCAAACGCTGTGCCTGCTCACGTTCCCATTTGCGCTGCTCTCTTGCGAGGCGCTTTCCGACAATTGCGTCCAACTCTTCCTGTGTGAAAGTCTTGGGCGTGTCTGTCGTCAAATTTTCCGGCGGCGGTACATCGGGCTCAGGCGTGGCCGTAACGACCTGATCCGGCACGGGCGAACCCGCTTCTACAAGAGCTTCATCGCTCATAAACTGTTTTCCTTTCGGACCCGGTGAACCGCACCGGTACGGATGCGAAACAATATCTTACAGACAAGCCCGATTGTCAAATCAGGCTTGACAAAACCCGTTTATTCGCCCGGCACAGGCGCAGGCGGCTTGATCGGGGTGATGGGCGACACGTTCGCGGCGGCTGCGGCGGCGGCGCGCTGCTGGTCCCACAAGAACGCGTCGTTGACAACCGTGTTCATGACGCTTTCAGCATAAGCCGTAATCGCTTCTTCCGGCGTGGCGGGGCGCGACACCCATTCTTGCACAAGGATCGTGGGCGGCGGGTCGTTCGGGTCAGGCTGATCGGGCGACCAAGCCGGGTTCGGCACTTCCTTCTGAATGTTCTCAGTGACGGTGCCGAAAGACGTTGCCGCCATAAGGTATTCGACAACGCGGGCGCTGTCGGCGTCGCTGAGTTCCATCTGCACGTTGAGGGTGAGCGTCGGCGACGTAACGCCGTAAGTAACAAGCGCCATTATTCAGTCTCCTGCTTTGGCGCGTTGGCCTCTGCCACGGCCTTTTCCAGCTTCTCAAACAGCGGCACAGCGGCCTTGGCCCCTTGCATGCCGGTCGCTTTGACCGCTGCGTCGATGAGCGCCGCGAGGGCGTTAAGTTCTTCTTGCGTGAAGGTGATGGTGAGCATGTGTTAGCTGACGACCGCGAGCTTTCGCACGGTCCCTCCTGCGTCCTTGATTTCGATGTAGCCGGTAACGGTTTCGGCGCCGATTGCGGCGTGGGTGCCGAAACGCACGTTGCCGGTTCCGGCGGGCGTCAGAGCAAGGTCCATGTCGCCGCTGTCGGTTTCGGCGGCAATCGTTGCAACCGTCGAAGACGATTTCAGCGTCAGGCGGTCATAGACGGACGCGCTTGTATAGCTGCCATAGACCCGAAGTTCTTGGTTGTTCGTCCCATTCCGCAGCGCGAGCGTGTTGGCGGCGTCGCGGCGGAGAATTACATCCTGCGTGGCTGTTGCGTCAGCGCTAGTCCATGCAAGCGGCGCAGTGTTTCTTAATGTTACACCATAGGAAGAGGCTGCGCCGATCACAACATCAGGCGTACTTGATCCAACAGTCAAACCGTTAACTGAGTCGATCCATGAAGAAGCCTGTACTCTTTGCCCGCTCGTGATCGTCAGCGCCGTGCTCAGCGCATTCTGCGCCGTCCCGCTGCTACCCGCAGGCGCAACTTGGAAAATGATCGACCCGCCCGCACCGGACCCCGTGCCTTGGCTGCCCGTAATCGTCAGATTCGCGCCAGCGGTGTTCGTCGTGCCAGCGACGACGCTTTGCACAGAAAGCGTCTGCGCGGTGGGCGCGGCTGCGTCGGCTGCGCCTAGACGCAAGTTTGCGGCGGCGCGGCGCGAAAGAATGAGATCGGTTCCAATTGGCGTACTAGCCCCAAGCAAGCCGCCCGCAAGCTGCTGAACGCTCATCTTGACCGGGCCGACGCCCGTCGTCTGCACGACCGGAAGAACGTCCGTCGCTGCGGCGTTGGTCGCCGAAGCAGTCAGGCCCGAAATAGGAAGGTTAGCCATCTACCTTACTCCTGAAGCAAGAAAGACGCGCCGTCTTCAAGCATGATGAAGTCGGTCAGGCTGCCTTCTTGATAAAATCCGTTGCTGATTGAGGGCGCGGGGGCAGACGCCTCGTACTCGACCAGATACGGCCCCGTACCGGCGTCAAAATATTCACGTGTCTGTTTGAGCCGAACGTCTGTTAACGTCAGCGTCTCGACGCGTATCATGCGTAATAACTCACGTTCAACTTGGCGCTAGCTGTCTGCTGAATGAAGCGGATGTTGCGCAAATCGCCGTCATAGCTGAGGTACGCCCCCGCCGCGACCGGCATCCCGACGCTGCCCGTAGGGGCCGGGCCGTCATCGCGCCAGCGCACGCCCTGCGTCTCCGGCGTAATCAGCGCCATTGTCGCGCCGGTCGGCACGGTCAGGCCGACACTGGCCGACAAATCCGAGATTTGCTGGTAGCCAAGGCAAACGGTGGTTGATTTCAGTCCCATGATAGCCTCACGCCAAATATTTGAGTTTGTAGAGGGTGGAGTAATACAGCCCCAAAATCTCGTCTATGATGTTCTGAATCGGCGTGCAGTCCTTATCGACCACATCATACCGCGTGTTCATCAGGTCTTCCGCCTGATCCTCCAAAAACTCAACAATATTGTTGGTTTTCTGGGCGGACATCAACGAAATCGGGCCAATAAGCCCGTATTTGCCTTGATATGCCTCTGCAAACTTGTCCGCAAGGTCAATAATGCCGTCATAAAAGCCGTTCAGGGCGCTATGTTTGGCAAACGACCGCGTGTTCAGGTGGACCGAATGGGCCACATCGCGCGCCAAAAACAGTTTTCCAACGAAATCGGCGCAACTCATTGCGGCAGCCCCTCCAGAGGCAGTTCATATTGTTGCTGGGGCGGCATTTCGGCCATTTGCGGCGGCATCGGCTGCATCGGAGCCACGCCCGGTACGATGTCGCCCGTGTCCATTGCAGCGGCAATGGTGCCCATTACAATGTCTTGAATCTGTTCGGGCGTCATGCCCGCCTGAACCGCCGAAATGCGCTTCGTCTCGGCGTCATACGCCTTGATCTGAAGCTCTTGGCTCTTCAGCGAGTCCTCAACGCCCGCAACCACTTCGGCCATGCGGTTCAACTCTTGCGTCATGGCCTCCATCTGCATCTTGGCCATCTGCATTTCCGCCGAGTCGTCCGTGTCCTCGATCACCTTGGGGTCAATGATCTTGGCAAACCGCTTCGCCATCTCTTGCGCGCCCGGCCAGTCCATGTTCTTGATGAACAGGTCGCCCGCCACACGCCACAGTTCGGGGTTTGACTGAAGCAGCATGGACATGGCGTCGAGCGCCTCCTGCCGCTTGGTCATGTAGCCCGGTCCGGTGGTGACGCAGACGTCGTAGACGCCGACCGTCGGGTTGTATATTTTCTCCAGCACCACCATCGGGTTGTTGGGGTCGCGGATTTCCTTGACCGGCTCGGGCTGCATGGGGTTGATCTTGACCATCCCCACTTCGCCGTCGAGGCCGACGATCCGCGCCACCCGTTCGGTGTCGTAAATCTTCGGGATCAGATCAACAAGCTGCCGCGTGACGTAGCGGACGGCGCGGGCAAGGTTGTCAACGTAATGGTAAGTCCCCGTGTCACCCTGCTTCTCGCGGGCAAGAATGGCGCGGCCTGACCGTTCGTTGCTCTGCGCCCCCAGAGAACTGTCGTATTGACCCGTGGTCCCCTTGATGTCGTCCGCCGCGCCCATCTTGGCCTGTATGAGGCCAGTCTGCGGAAGAGGCGGCGCAGCGCGCATGGGCAGCGGCAGGGGGTTGCCAAGGCCGTCTGTCGCATCAGGATTGACCTCAAGATACGGCCAGTTGGTCGTGTTGGCCGTCTTCCATTGCAGCTCGTAGCCTTCAAATTGGCCGCCATAGCCAATAAACGGGGCCTTGGGGGCCAAGGCCAGCATCTCGGCCTCTTGGCTTACCCAGTAATTGTACATGCGCTGGGCGTCCTTGGCGTTGCGCACAAGGCCCGACACGTACACCTGCCCATCTACCTCAAACTCGTTGCCGATGACGCGAACGACCGGAATCCACTTGCCCGCCCAGTCTTGTTCCTCAAGGATCTCGAACCCGTTGGTCTTGACCCACTTGACCTGTCGGCGGTCAACCTTGCGACTGCGCAACGGCTTGCCGAACTGCGCCTTGAGCTGCCGGTCTTGCGGCGTGCCGTCGAAGGCCGTCAGGTTGCCGGGGTACAGGTTCAGCGTTGCAGGCTTATGCTCGTAGTAGAAATATTCCGCGATCCGCACCGTGTCTTCCGACAGCCACTGGCTTGTGGACTGATCGCCCACGCCGCGCGACATCAGCGAACTGACCGGCTGGGCGTTGGGGAACATCCGCTCGTATTCGGCCTTGGTCAGGTCTTCGGTTATAAAGCACCATTTAGCGTCTGCGCCGCATGGGTCTTGAATCGTCGGGTCCATGTAGACCGAGAACGAGTTGCGCACCCGCCCGATCTTCAGGTCTTGGTCGAAGCTGTCCTCACGGGCGTATTCCGTCAGGATGCGGATGTAGCCCTCGCCATAGGTCACCTGATTGTCGCACGCCGTGTCAAAGGCGACGTCGGCGTCGGAGATGTACTCAATGTGCTTGATAATGCCGTCGAATATCTCCGCGACCCGGACGTCGGCCTTGTCATCGGCAGGAATGACCTTGCCGGTAGGCCGGTTCTGGCGCTGTTCGTTGGTTACCTGACGGACGTGCTGGGGCAGCTTGTTAATGGTCAGGCAAGGCCGCGCGTTGATCGTCTGGCCCTGCACCGAGCCGCGCGTCTGAAGGACGTCAGCGGGCCACTGCCACTGGTTGTCGGGGCTGCCCGCCATGAAGCGCAGGTCGTCCAGCTCGTCCTCGCGGCTGTCGGAATAGGCCGCCAACGCCATCGTAAAGCGCGCCCGCATGGTCGCCAGACGGTCGTCCTCGTTGTCGGCTACCTTGCCCGCCGCTTTGACGTCCTCAGCCATTACTTGCCCTTGCGGCTGGGAGCCGTCTTCTTGCCCGCCGCCTCGCGCTTGACGCTGTAGGCTATCGCCAACGCCTGTTTCTGGGGCTTGCCTGCCGCCATTTCCGTCTTGACGTTCTTGCGGAAAGCATTTTTGCCAGGGGACTTGACGAGCGGCATCACTTCTTCCCCGATTTGGCGCTCTTGGCCGTCTTGGCGGACTCTTTGAAGTCCTTGGC
>JACCDP011298758.1_pt1 | contig 13250 bp, 10 predicted proteins | sample 7445841 | NCBI WGS metagenome assembly JACCDP01 (sample SAMN15323441, study PRJNA562643) | freshwater metagenome | isolation source: river surface water | place: USA:Blue River Watershed | collected 2017-08-17
AAAGTAGTTACTTGGTCAACGTACCCAAAAACAAATACATGATGCTTTCTCCGATTTGGCCCTTTTATTCTTGAGTATACAAATGCATTTAAGAAACCGATACCTTTATAATTATCGTTGCTATATAAAATATAATAAAGCTCCTGGAAAGTAAAAATCATTGATGTTACGTCACCATCAGGTCCCTTTGATTCTTTAAAATCATCATCTCCCACGATAATACCCTGTTTTGTTGACATCTTTCTTTGATATACCAGATCCAACCTCCTGAAATCTTCTTCAAGGTATTTTTTATTTTATTATGGATGTATTGAGTTTGCTGAAATTTTATCCTATCAGGATAAATGACAAAGTCCACATTTTTCTCATTTTGATCTTGTGCCACCAGGTAAAGGGGAGAATAAATAAATCTCAATTGATTGTTTTCTGATGCCCAGCTAATTCTAAGAGCTGTTAGACCTTTAACGTTATTTAATTTTTGCTTAAGCTGTATGGATTTTATATATAAATCATCTAACATCATTTCATTCAAACCTTCTGATCGAACAACTGGCGTGTGTTGTTGCTTATTGATTTTAAATCTCTTAATAAACTCCTTAGCCTCTTCATATATAAAGGTTGAATTACCCTTAAAAATATGGCCGGAAAGATCTTGTTTATAGTAGTTATCACAAGATAGTTTCTTATAGACTTTTTCTAAAACTTTCTGATCTAAAACAAATGTTTCCAAATCTGGATATGGATTTCCTAATGTTGTATTATTTCCCATAATAATTTATTTTTTGGTTTCCACAAACATCTGATTCTTTTAGTCTATTTCAAAAACAAGTAGTCCGTATATTTTCTCCAGTGTAGCCCCGGGGAAAACACCCCCCTTCATTTGTATAAACAACCCTTGTTTAATGACCTCTTTCCTTCACATATTTGCAACCTGCAAGTAAGCAAATTTCTGTTCACCAGGCGAGCTGTAGTGAAATATATTTTGATTTACTGCAGTTACACGACACTAAATACTGATTAAAACTGTTAAACATGAAAAAACCAATTATCCTTTCTGCTATCCTTAGTCTGCAAATTAGTCTGCCTAACTTAAATGCACAGGAAAGCAAAACCAGCCCCTCCAAAAAAAATAACCTGGAAATGAATTTGAACTCCGATTCGCTGGGCTATGTTCTGAATAAAGGAGATAGCCTCGTTCAACTCAAAAAGGGGGATTCGGCCAGTGTAAAAATAAATTTACCCAAACCACAGCCTATACTCACTCATTTCAGGGTATATACAGATGCGAAGGGCTTTACTAATCCACAAGAGCCCAACGGACTTATGCAAAGTGAGTTTGGTATGAGTGTAGTCCTTCATAAAAAGAATTATTTGAAAGGTATATTTAATGATATTGAGTTAAGAACTTTTTACAATGTATTTGCCCAGGTTAACCTGGTTCAGCTGAAGAGCGATTCTTCTTTTCAATTTGCACCCCTGATACGGCCTAAAATTACCAATACCACTACTGCCCAACACCTTAAAGATAGTTTGTACATCCATACCTTAAACATACTGAAGTATGCAGGATACCAGTATACTATAAAAGGCAACCTGCTTTCGGCTAAATTTAAGGAAAGCGGTATTAGTTTATATTTTGATGCTGAATTTGCGCTTTTTTCTACCTTACTGCGTTTAGATACCCTTACATCCAGGGTATTGAATTTGCCGGCAGATAAACGAACCTTTAATCTCTATAGTTTTGGTAAAGGTTTTAACCTCAGGGCGGCTTGCTTTCCGCCACGTTCGAACTGGGGAGTGGAAATTGGCTGGGAAGCATTGGGCATTCATTTAATCTCTAATGATTTTCACCAAGGTTATGGAAAGCTTCGCTCCATTGGTGAGCAGCAGCTACAAAGAGAGGATGTGGTAGCCGGAGAAAATGCAAAAAGCAATTATAATGTACTCCATTTGAATCTCAATTTTTTCTACTCTGCGGGTAAAATTAATATGCTTAATCCCTCACATGATGGCCTCTTCTTTCGTATTCAGGTGTTCACCAATCCGTCCCTGTTGAATTCCAAAATTAATTATGCCAATCAATACGTAAGGATTCAGGTAGGAGTGAGCAAAAGCATAGAAGAGATGTTTAAGTTTATCAGGAGTTAACTGCTATAGGTGTTCACCTTATTTCCACTGACCCCTGAAATTAATACCTTCAGGGGTTTTAGGTTTTATATATTTCCAGGATTATTCAGCACTGAATTTTCCGGCTCAATTCTTGTTTTTATGAATGCTTTAATTCAAATGAATAGTGTTTGAAAAGCAATTACAAATTTTTATCAGCTACTAATATGGCCATATTTTTATTTTTCCCTAAAGGAAGACATTTTTTGTTTCTGCAAATATTGGTTTTTATTTCTGTTAGTTTACTGAAGGCTCAAAGCCCCGTAAAATTAACTACACCTATCCGTAAAAACATCAGTTACCATAGCGGAGAAGCCTACCTTCAGTTTAAGCCGGATGTGGTAATGGTGATTGTTGAAGTGGTGAAAAACATGAAAAATACCGAATCCCTTCAATTAGTGAATAACACTCTTTTTTCAAATGAATTTACCGATTTACAGCGCCTGAAACGAAACGGTAATGAAGATATTACAGAGTCGGCTCCAATAGTAGAGTTGAAGGGCGATACGGTTTTGTTTAAGAAGCAATTTGTGATTACGGAAAGAAAAATTGCTAACCTGTATTATTTAATTTTTGAATTACACGCTATGGGATATAAAAATATTGTGGCTATACACTACCGCAGTTCTGAAATGCCCAATGCCGCAACAGAAGTAAAAAGTAAAGCTATAGCCAATGCTTTGGCAGAATGCCGGGAAGGAAATAAACCAGATAGGGTAATCAGCTCGATACATGAGGATGTGTTTTTTATGAATGACCTGAACGGGAATTTTTCTGGAAGCGGAAATCTCAGGCTTTCACCGTATCAGTATCCGCTGAATCCGGGTTATATTACCTTGTACAGCAAGGTAACCATTGGCGTAGAGCTTATTCAGAAAGAGTAGGAGGAAGGGTTTAAACTTTGAGGCCAAGTATCAGCATATCGTCTACCTGTTCGTTATCTCCCCTCCAGGTATAAATAGTTTCTTCGAGTTTTTGCCTTTGCTCTTTCATAGGTAAACGGAATATTTCACACAAGAGTTCTTTAAATCGTTTATTCAGGAATTTTTTGTTTTTAGGTCCACCAAACTGATCTATATACCCATCGGTAAACATATAGACCATGTCATTTTTTTGAAGCTGAATGGTGTAGTTGTTATAATTCCTTTCCTTGGTTCCATAGAAAGCTCCCAATGGTTCACTATCCCCTTCAATTTCCATAAATTCATTTTCCCTAAGTATGTACAAACGGGTATTGGCTCCGGCAAACTCAAGGCAGAGGCTTTGGGTATTGAATTTCAGAAGGGCCAGTTCCATACCGTCTTTGATGTATTTGTCCTCTTCTTTATCATTATTATAAAGTGCTTTGTATAAGCCTTTATTAATGGCGTTCAGCATAAGTCCGGGTGTTCCAATGCGGGCAGTATCATTGAGCAGGTTATAGCCCAGAATAGACATAAAGGCTCCGGGTACCCCATGTCCGGTACAATCTACAACAGCCAGTAAAATATCATCTCCCTGCTTATCTATCCAGTAAAAATCCCCGCTTACAATATCCTTTGGCGCATAGTACAGGAAACATTCTTTCAGAAAACTGTTCATGGTGGCATCCGAAGGGAGTATGGCTTCCTGTATGCGTTTAGCGTAGCGTATACTGTCTAAGAGGTCTTTATTTTTATTGGAAATAATTTTATTCTGAAGTTCAAGAAATTGTTTTTGTTTGTGAATATTTTTGGTTCGTTCTTCAATGATATTTTCCTGTTCTAATACTTTTTGCTGCAGTTGCTTAAATAAGAGACGGTTATTTTCTTCGGCAAGGTATAATTTATATGCCCCGCTAAATGTCATTTTCAACTCATTTTCATCCCAGGGCTTTGTAATGTAACGGTAAACCCCACCAGAATTAATTGCCTGAATAATAGCTTCAATATCACTGAATCCGGTTAGGATCATGCGGATGGTATGAGGGTATAATTTAACTACCTGTTCCAAAAACTCTACTCCGGTTGTTCCAGGCATTTTTTGGTCGGTAATGATAATTTGTATGGCCGTTTCTTCCAGAATTTTCATTCCTTCCTGCGCACTATTTGCAGTAAAAATATTGTATGCCCTTCTAAAAGCCGCTTTAAATGAAATGAGATTATGGCTTTCGTCATCTACATACAAAATGTTGGCCATTGGCAGGTTGTCCATACACTAAACGAAATAATATACTAATATACAAATTTCTTTCAATTTAATAATATGGCAAAATGTGTCATTAAGTTAATTAAAAACCTTTGTCAGCAACACCTGTACGCATTATTTCATTCTTTAAAAAAATGACAAAAATAATATCCTGAATATTCATAACTATTGATGCTATGATTAAACAGATAGGGTCAAAAAATGTAATGGAGTAAAATTGTATTTATTACAGGAATGGGTGAAAAATTAAATCTGTTTGAATAGAATGCCACCCTTACTATAATATACCTTCCAGCGCACCTACAATAGCGTGGATTACTCCCTTCCTACCTTACTAGCACAAAGGCAGGCGTGGACTAATTCCGCTGAAGGTAAAGTCTCAGGAATAAATACAACAAAACAATGCTAAATTTGTTAATTTTACGCCCTGATATGCATTTTACCATTACTCCTGAAAAAAAGTTAAGCCTTGCGGATATCCGGGCAATTTTGGAAAAGAACCTGAAATTAAGCCTTTCGGAAGAAGCTATAACTGCTATTAAAGCTTGCCGGCTTTACCTCGACAATAAAATGAAATCACAGAAAGAACCTATCTATGGGATTAATACCGGGTTTGGTTCGCTGTGTAATGTAATTATACCAGACCATGACCTGGAGCAATTGCAACAAAACTTAGTGATGTCGCACGCCTGCGGCACCGGCCAGGAAGTACCTGCCGAGCTGGTTAAGCTGATGCTCTTGCTTAAAATACAGGCATTGGCCTACGGAAAATCGGCAGTTGACCTGGCTACAGTTGAAAGAATGGTGTTTTTATATAATAACTCCATTTTTCCGGTTATTTATCAGCAGGGCTCTTTAGGCGCTTCCGGCGACCTTGCCCCCCTGGCACACCTTTCCCTTACCCTTATTGGCATGGGTGAAGTATATTACCTCGGAGAAAAACAAGCTACTGAAAAGGTTTATCAGCAACTGCAGTTGCAGCCACTAAAATTAAAATCCAAAGAAGGACTGGCTCTCTTAAATGGAACTCAGTTTATGAGTGCCTATGGTGTGTGGTGCGTGCTTAAAGCAGAGCGCTTAAAAGCAGCCGCTGATGTTATTGGAACTGTTTCATTAGAGGCATTTGACGGAAGAATTGAACCCTTTAAAAAACATATTCACAGCATCAGGCCTCATGCCGGACAGCTGCAAACAGCTGATTTTATATACCAATTGTTACAAGGCAGTGAAATCATTCAACAAAAGAAAGAGCAGGTACAGGATCCCTATTCCTTTCGTTGCATACCTCAGGTACATGGTGCCAGTGCGGACACTATTCAGTATGTAAAACATATTTTTGAAACGGAAATTAATTCGGTTACCGATAATCCTACTGTTTTTCCGGAAGAAGATGAAATCATTTCCGGTGGCAATTTTCACGGACAACCTTTGGCCCTTGGTTTAGATTTTCTTTGTATTGCCCTTTCGGAACTGGGTAATATTTCTGAACGCCGTACCTATCAACTCATTTCGGGTCAACGAAATTTACCACCTTTTTTGGTTGCTAAGCCCGGACTTAATTCAGGATTTATGATTCCGCAATATACTGCTGCCAGTATTGTTAGCCAAAACAAACAACTGTGCTGGCCCGCCTCTGCAGACAGTATTGTTTCTTCCAACGGACAAGAAGATCATGTAAGCATGGGAGCCAATGCAGCTACTAAATGTTACCAGGTAGTGCAGAACCTGGAGCGCATTTTAGCTATTGAACTCTTTAATGCTTCGCAGGCCATGGAGTTCAGAAGACCATTAAAATCTTCTCCACCCATAGAGCAAATGCTGAAAAAATTTAAAAGCATGGTACCTTTCATCACTGAAGATAAAATTATGTATCAGGAAATGGAGGCTTCCCTTCAATTTATTAAAACACATTCCTTTGTATAAACAGCAGGTGTTAGTTCGATGGAGCGATTTTTTAACTGCTTATATACTTATGCCATTTAAGTGTATCACTAAAGTGATGTCCATTTTTAGCATTGAACCTATAAATAGTTACAGGCCTTCAGGTTCTTTAAATAGCTTAATCACGGTAATGATAACTTTTATGTTGATTGGTTTTCCCAACCTAACTGTTAAAGCCTGCCAATGTCCGGAACTTCCGGCATTAAGCAAAAATTACTGTGATGGCTTCGAATTAATTTTTAAAGGAACTGTTATCTCCAAAAGCTCCTGTAACAAAATTGCAAAAGTAAGGATGAAATTAACGGAGCTATATAAAGGTATTTCACCCGAAGAAACTGACGTTTACTTTGATTGTGAAGGAGATTGCGCGGTGAACATTGCAGTAGGTGAAGAATGGATTATTTACTCCAACTACTTTCAATTGGGGAAACCGCAATTAAAATTATGCAGCAGAAGCCGTAAATTTATTCATGGAGAAAAAGAAGTGGAAACCGAATTTATACCCACCTCTGTCAGTTACCAGTCCGAACGTGATTTTCTGGAAAAGGAGTTAGGTCTCCATCATTTTTTAAAAACCACAACCAACAGCGATATGGCTCATCAAAATGAGAAGCCCAGCCCGCCAGTAAGTATCGTGCTTATATTGATTTCTATGGTAGTGTTAATTGTATTCTATTACTTCTTCAATAAATTCTTCAGGTAATAGTTCAGTTGTCAGGCTGGTTCCCAAAGCTCAATCTTATTCCCTTCTGCATCCATAATGTGAATAAACTTACCGTATTCATAAGTCGCCAGTTCATCTAATATCTGCACGCCGTTCTCCAGGAGCTGACTAATTAAACCCTCCAGATTTTGTACCCGGTAATTAATCATGAATTCTTTTTTTGAAGGGGCGAAATAATCACTACCCTTTTTAAAAGGACTCCATTGCAGGGAGTTTACTTCTTCGGGCTTAGCTATATCTCTCGACTCAAAAGTAGCCCCCCAATCATTCACATCAATACCTAAATGTTTCGCATACCATTCTTTGGTTTCCTTAGGGTTTTCGGAAAAAAAGAAAATTCCGCCTATACCTGTTACCTTAGGAATAGCGTTTTCGGGTGTTGGAGGGTTTTGAGAGTTGTTTGGTTGATTTTCCATGTTTTAGATTTTTATTTATTACAAATGTTTTTATACCCGCAAGCACATACGTATGAAAATTTGATTCACCCGACTTCTACTATAGCTTAAATCACAAGTATAAACCCAGGGCAAGCACTTGACCCTGATTCCGCTTAAGCAGAAAGTCTCACGAATAGCGTGTAATATATTAAAACTAAAATTGGTTTGAAAGTAAAACTTTTATTTATCCTGATTACTTATCATCACCCGGTGCCTAAAGCCTCATTTATTTTCAGGAAAAATAATTTGACTCTGCAATGTCAGCTATTTAAGAACAACCTGGATGGAAAACATAATTGCATCCGGCAGGATTTGAAAAACACTATCATTTGCTATCATTTTTTACAAGCAAATTAAAAGTTAAAAAATTATTATGAACAAGTGTGTAAAGCAAATATTATCAGATGCGTTTACTTTTTATAAGTTGTTTTAGCTTATGGAAATTGTGGTTGAATGAAATAAATAATACAAAAATATTTCATAATTGAATTTTACCTATTTAACGTTGTCTGCTACCAAAATTAGGTTGTTCAGATCATTTAAGTTAACTAAAGCAAGTAAGGTATTAACTTTAGCTAACTATTATTTTTACCGAAAATGAAATATTTTAACAGTAAAAATGTTTAAACTTTATTTCTTAGCAAAAAAATTGTTTGTGATAAAGAATTTATATAAGTAATTACATTAGCAGTTATTATGATAAACTATTTTCGACCGGTTAAAATTTGTACACTTTGTTTCATGTTGTTTTTTTCTTTGCTAAACGGAAAAAATATTTCATTACCCATGAGTAAAAAAATTTCTTTTGAAGAAAATAAAGGACAGGTAATGGGTAAGGATGCTGCTTCGGTAAAGTATTTTGCCAATTTAAAAGGCTTTTCACTATTTTTCAGAAACTGTGGATTAAGTTATCAATTCAATAAATATACCTATCCGGAAGGATTTAGCTCCATCATGAATGCTCCTGTGCAGAGTAAAGAACAAAGGGAAGCTATTGAAAAAGTGAAAACTAAAATCAGGAAGGAAACATGGAGAATAGACCTTGATTTAGTAAATCCCCTCAATACTACCCCTGAAATAATTAGTGAGGAAAAGAGTGAAGATTTTATCAATTATTTTAATCATAATGCCCTGGACGTTCACAGTTTTAAAAGATTAACCTACAAAAATGTTTACCAGGGCATAGATTGGGTAATATATACCTATAATGATTCTATGCTTAAATACCAGTTTATTGTGCATGCAGGAGCTAACCCCAAAGAAATTTTATTTCATATAGGAGGAAATTGTAAAAGTGAAATTTTGAATAACGGTGGCCTGAAATTAAGTACTGGCTTAGGCTGTGTTTATGAAAAGTCGCCCCTTAGTTTTCAGAATGGAAAAATAATTAAGACAAATTTTACACTGAAAGGCGATTATTTTGGTTTTAATCTGGCGAATTATAATACTACACAAGATTTAATCATTGACCCCACATTAAGTTATGCTACGTATTACGGGGGTACGGGTTATGACTATACTTACGGTTTAACTACTGATGCTTCTTATAATGTATACTTCAGCGGGTATACCTGGTCCTCCAGTTCAATTGCATCCGGAGGGTATGATAATTCCTTTGATAATTCAACTCATTGTTGCAATTATGATGGCTTCTTAGTGAAGTTTAATAGTTCCGGATCAAGGGTATGGGCTACTTATTACGGAAACTCTTCAGATGACTATGGTATCACCTGCTGTGTAGACGGATCATCCAATGTTTACCTGGTAGGGTATACCTGGTCGACATCCGGTATTCATTCTGCTGGAGCTCATCAAACTTCTCATAATGGCGGAACGGAAGGCTTTCTGGCGAAGTTTAATAGTTCCTGTGCTTTGCAATGGTGCACTTATTACGGAGGTACATCAAATGATTATATTTCATCGGTGTGTACTGACGGATCCAATAATGTTTATATAGCAGGATATACCTCTTCAACTTCTTCCATTGCTTCCGGGGGTCATCAAACCGCCCACGGTGGCGGTACTAACGATGCCTTTCTGGTAAAATTTAACAGTTCCGGTACCAGGCAATGGGCTACTTATTATGGGGGCTCAGGTTACGAGTATGTAAATTACAAAAGTTGTTTTTGCGATGCTTCCAATAATGTTTATTTATCAGGATATACCTCTTCTACATCTTCCATTGCTTCCGGGGGTCATCAAACCGCCCACGGTGGCGGCACTGACGACGCATTTCTGGTAAAATTTAATAGTTCTGGTACCAGGCAATGGGCTACTTATTATGGTGGCAGTGGAGGAGATTATGAAGCGGGATGTGTTACGGATGCTTCCGGCAATGTTTATTTAGCTGGTTATACCAATTCCAGTTCAGCCATAGCCTCCGGTGGGGCGCAAAACACTATTAGTACAGGGTACGATTTTTTTCTGGTGAAATTCAACAGCTCCGGTACCCGACAATGGGGAACCTATTGGGGTGGAAATGGACATGACTATTGTTATGGTATCGCTATTACCGGTTCTTATATTGCCATATCAGGGCTTACCACTTCAACTACCGGAGTAGCGTATAATGCCTACCAATCGGCCAACGGTGGAAACAACGATTATTTGTTGGCTGTTTTTACCAGTGCCGGAGCTATACAATGGGCAACCTATTATGGAGGTACTGCTCAAGAATATGGTTATATATGTGCTTTTGATGCACATGGCTATGTGTATATTATTGGAAATACCAGTGCCCCAAATTTAGCTACTGCGGGAGCCTTCCAAACCAGCAATCCGGCTGATGCCTCCGACGTTCTACTGGTAAGATTTTACGATATTGTATTACCCATTTCTTTACTTAAGTTTGATGCGAACTGCAAAAGTAATTCCGTTTACCTTAATTGGACTAGCAGTTCAGAAATCAATGCCGATTATTATTCACTTGAAAAAAGTGAAGACGGCTATACTTGGGAACAAGTGGGACATGTAAAAGCGGTAGGAAATAGTCAGGAAGAAAGTAACTATGAATACGAACATGTTTATGAAACCATTGCTCCAACGTTTTATAAATTGAGTGAAACAGATAGGGATGGAAAAATGTATGAGTTGCAGACTTTATTTGTTGAAGATTGTTTGAATGAAGAAATAACCATTCATCCCAATCCATGCAGAAGAAATGCCATACTGTACCTCCCGGCTCACCACGTTTTTCATTCCTATACTATTTATGACTCAGAATCTAAACGAATGAAAACCGGAGATATAACTAACAATAGAATTTATACTGAAAATATTCCGGTTGGTTTTTATATTTTGGAAATTAATGCGGGAAATAAATACTATCACCTGAAACTATTAATTACGGAAGATTTTTAATGGTAACAACATTTAGTTCGATTAAAGCATCCTGAAACATCTCGCTAGTAAGGCTTTTGTATGTAAGTAGTTGCCCTAAATGATATTCCTGGTACTAATTCCTTTGATTGGGTTATACTTCTGGTTAAGGTAGTAATTTTCCCCTTAGCTGGTTTTTTATATCATTATGTTGGTTGCTTAATCGGGTATATTGAAATTGCCAGAGTGCACTTGTCCGCGTAAATTAAGCCTCCTGTCAATTATGTAGGGTAAAAGCCAATTTCCCGCCAGCAGCGGCTCCTATTAATAATGACTATAACTACTAACGTGATTTTTTTCCACGGATAGCTTTAAGTAAAATAGCTATTAGCGCAAGAACCAACAAAACATGAATAAGTCCATCGGCATGATATCCTATGAAACCAATTGCCCATACTATTACAAGTAGTATGGCTAGTATGTAGAGTGAATTTCCCATGTGTTCGATTTTTTTTGTAATAATAACATCCGATCCCAGTCTTTTATTATGAATGATCCAACTCTGGATCAATAACAATTCTGTTAGGGTGAGGTCTTCCTTGGAATGTGTCAGATTTTCTTCCCATGAGGCAATTTTTGTATTGGTTAATAAAGCGGTATATGCTGCTTTTTTCTTTGATGGTGTTTCTAAAGTAGAATTAATCATGATTGGTTTATTGAAATTTTGTACTAAGGTGAAGTCTAATGCTGAAAATCTTGCAGGAAAAAATTTGCCACATTCTTTATATCCTATATTTTAAATCAGGTGAGTTTTCATATAGCGCCTGATAAAAGCGTGTTGCTGGTTATCAGACATTTTATCAGTTGTAGAAGTAACTATTATTACAGCTTTAAAATGAATATCGTTTCTAAGAATATTTAATAATTCCATTTTTGCAGTTGTGCTTCCAAAGAGTAAAATATTATTGCTTTCTTTTAATTTACTTCTAATGCTGTTATAATAATTCAATTGTAATTGCTGCTCCTTATTGTGCATAATGCTTTCGCTTCTGTGTAGCGCTTCAACTTTACTATGATGATTAAATTCAGTTACAACAATTTCTGTTTGAATATTTTCATTGACAAATCGCATTATGTTAGCAGAAAAATGATCCATGTATACCGCAATAAATTTATGAGTGTTTATATGTGCGGCTTTCATTGAGGGGTCACTCCAGGTTCCTGTTAATTCTGATGAGTCTTTCATTTTTTTTTAATTAGGTACTTGGAGAAATTTCCATAGATCAAAGATGCCTGATTAAATGATTGTAAACGTTACAGGACTTAACTTATAACTTACATCATTCATACTTTTTTTATTTTATTATTGGCGCTATGGCGGTGTAAGTTGCAACAGTCATCTGCTGGGGTTGAATGCAAGAAGAAAAATTCAGGGATCGAAATGAATAATGACGAGTATCTTGCTATTGGAAAATAGGTGAACTATTAATTCAACAGGAGTTACATCAATACAATAGGCATTAAGTAAAGTAATTTTCCACTTTTAAAATGTATAAAGCAGAAGGTATTATTAATCACTCAACCAATTACTCAGCTTTCACAATTCTTATCCGGTGATTTTTTTCGGAAATATGGATATCGAGGAAGTAAATACCCGAACTGAGCTGTGATAGATTTAGATTGAACTCCTTGTTTAGTTGATTTGCATCCATAAACGTTTGCCGTAAAACTTGCTTACCGTACACATCAATTATACTCATAGTGCATGACCCTATCTGATTGCTCATAGTTATCTTAAGTATGTCTGTAAAGGGATTAGGATAGGCAAGAATAAAAGATGTATTGTCCGAAAGATCCGATAAGCTTACAGTTTGCCCTTCAACTATTATATTAACGGTGTCAGTCACCGAATAATCACCATGATCATCATAAGCCTTTGCTGTTAGCTTATAATTACCCGGACTCAGGTTATCTACCCTGGATTCATAGGGAGGGTTAGATTTTTCACCAATTAGATTTGAGCCCAAATAAAATTCAACCTTTGCAATACTTCCATCGGCATCGCTGGCCGTAGCACTGAAATTGACCGTAGCAGGAGCCAGGAAAGAAGCATTGTTAGCAGGGGCTGTAATGCTCACTACTGGTTTTTCATTGTTGATTACCGTGATAGTAACAGTAGCCGACACTGAAGAATCGTTATGGTTATCAAAAGCCCAGGCTGTTAAGCTGTAGCTTCCTGCGCTCAGGTTGTTGATGCTGGCATTGTAAGGAGCAGTATTATCAGTGCTGATCAGTTCCGTTCCTTTAAAGAATTTTACTTGGCTAATACTTCCATCGGCATCGCTGGCCGTAGCACTGATGTTAACTGTAGCCGGAGCCAGGAAAGAAGCGTTGTTAACAGGAGCTGTAATACTCACTACTGGTTTTTCATTGTTGATTACCGTGATATTAATAGTAGCAGATACTGAAGAGTCGTTATGGTTATCAAAAGCCCAGGC
>JACCDP010895260.1_pt1 | contig 13248 bp, 7 predicted proteins | sample 7445841 | NCBI WGS metagenome assembly JACCDP01 (sample SAMN15323441, study PRJNA562643) | freshwater metagenome | isolation source: river surface water | place: USA:Blue River Watershed | collected 2017-08-17
CCGCCGAGGTTCCGGAAAGCGCTGAGGAGATTCTTTAGAATCCCTGAATCACTCCGAAAACGACGAGAACTCGAGTGTCTAAGGACCTAGCTTCTTTGGAGGGGGTGCTCAACATCGTGATCTCTGGCTTCAATGACTTAGTTGCGATGAGATATCTTATTTTGATTCTCGGTCTGCTTGGACTGATAGGGTCTTCTCCGGCTTTCGCTATCAATACATTGCGCCTAGGGGATTTGAAAGATAACAACGTATCGAGGCAGTTTGAATTTTTTCGCGATAGCAAAGGTTCGATGCGTCTTGACGAAGTTAAGACAGCAGACTTCTCGCCCATAACGCAAGCACATCCCAATTTTGGTTTTACGCAGGATGTCCTTTGGTTTCGTGCGACAATCGATTCGGATCTTGTTGGTGAACGTATCCTCTTGATCGACTATGCTCTGCTCGATCATATCGAACTTTTCTTGTGGAAAGATGGTAAGATCCTGCAGACCTCTCGCCTCGGCGATGCTGATGAGCGAACGGACAATGCATCGGTAGGGACCTTTGCCCTTCCAGCCAAAATAGGAAATTATGAAATCTACATAAGGATTAACACAGGGTCTAGCCTCCATGCCACCTTTCTGATCATGGATGCTCATGCGTACGCCCGCCACAAGGCTTGGACCATGGCCGTGCTCTTTGGGATTTTGAGCATTCTCGGAGCGATGACGTTCTTTCACGTGTTTGTTCTGGTGCAGACGGGATCACGAAGTTATCTCTATTACGTCCTCTTTGTGTTTTCTATTTTTTTGTTCGAGCTTCTGAAGAGTGGGGTAGCTCAAGATGTTCTTTGGTCGCAGGATCTGAATAACTACTTTTTACCCAAGGTAGGCCTCTTGAATAGCGTCTTTGGGGCTCTCTTTACCCAAAGGTTTTTGGGACTCCGTAGCCATTATCAACGCTTTCCAAGAATCGTACGAGCTTTGGGCTTGCTGGGGCTTGGTCTTTTTCTGCTTAGCCATGTGTTAGCTTACAGCGTAAGTGTTCGTGTGACAGGAGTGTTTGGTATCATCACAGCTGTCGTATTGTTTTCTTATGGCGGGACTCTTGTGTATCGAGAGCGAAACTTGATGGCTCGCTACTATTTGACCGCTTGGGCTTTGTTTTTAGCTGGTGTTATCGTCTATGTGACGACTCAGTTTGCCTTGCTTCCTCTCAATCTCTTTACTCAAAATGCCATGGTCTTTGGTGCTGTGATTGAAGTCCTCTTGCTCTCCTTGGCCCTAGGGGCTCGCTATCAGATGACGCAAGCTCAAAATCTCCAGCTGGAAGAACACCGCTTAGCCCTCCAAATGGAACTGAGACAAGAGCTACAAAGTCGTATTACCCTTGTTTCTGAATTAGCGCACCGAATGAACAACCCTCTCAACTACGTTCGCACTGCAAGCGAAGCAGGTCGTGCGCTGTGGGGAGACTTAGCTCAGGATACGAAAGCCCTCCTCGAAAGTTCACTGCAGGAGAACGATCCTGAGGGAGATGCTCTCTACCACAGCTTTGTTTCGCGATTTGAAGAGATGGGCCAGTGGTTTACCATGATTGATAAAGGTACAGAAAAGTCGACGCGATCGATCGCTGAAATTCGTAATCTCAGTGGTGTTGATGGCTACAGTTTGGAACATATTTCACTAAGCGCCGTTTGGAAGGATGTTTGGGAAAGGATCGAAGCAGATCTAGGCGAACAACAGCTAAGGTCGATAAAAATCCAAAAACAGGTTTCTGCGGAGGCTTTTCTCCTCGGTAACAGATTTAGCCTGGTGGTGGTCTTTGATAACCTTCTTAAAGAGTGGGCCAGGCAATGGCCCGATGGATACAGTGTGAGCTTTACCTGGCAAGAGAAAGAGGGGTTGCCGCGGCTTGAGATCAAAGTTGAGGGTACAGGGATAAACAAGTCCGTAGAGCTATTAAGGACGGAAACTCTCCAACATCTGACGTTTATACTGAAACCCTATGCTACCAGCATCCGTGTGAGTGAAGAGGGCAGTGTAGTTCTCGAAAATCTTACCTTCATACCTCTCAAGCAAGAGCAGCGAGCTTCAGGGACATCGATCGCTGCAGCTCGTGCTTCCTAAAAACGGTATCTACTTATCCCTAAAATCAGCTAAACTAAAAGAGCAAGAGGGAGGCTCGTCAGAAAAAAGTATGAATATTATAAAATGTCTCTGGGTCCTACAGCTTTGGCTTTGCTCGCAACACGCGCTTGCGAGTCTCGCTCCCCGACCACAGGTCGAAGGTCTATCGCTTATGGATCTGAGCGGGCCTTGGGAATTTTACTGGAAAAAATTGTTAAGACCCGAAGATCCCCTGCCACCTCCGGATGCGGTGGTGGAGTCACAACTCTTATTCGATGAAATTCAGCTAAAAGATGGCAGTTTTGCAAGCGCTTATGGTTATGCCAGCTATCACATGCAACTCAAAAGCCTACCGCCTAGCCCCCAGGGCTATACTCTTCTTACAAGTCCACGTGGGGCCGAACACATATTTATCTATGAAACAGAGAGCAAGAGGATACTGTTTGAACGCGAGCTGGGTCAGGTTCGGGCTGAGTTTGATACACCATCACGGCGCAAGTATCTCGCACACTTTCATATCGATCACCCGACGGACGTGAGTATCCTGATTCAAACATCCAATTCAGTTTTTTATACAGGAGGGCTCTGGGGGCCGCCGCGTCTTAGCAATGATTTTAGTCTCTCGCATTGGTTTCATTGGGGAACCTTTCGTGATCTTATCTGTTTTGGAATGATACTCACTGTAATTCTGACGAATGGTCTTATCTGGCTGCAAAACCCCATGGCTCACAAGTCTAATCTTTACCTGGTTCTTGCATGCCTTGGTGTGAATCTCCGTTTGCTTCCGACTAGCGATATTTTCACCAATGTAATTCCCCTTTCGCTTTCTTCCTGGCTATATCGCTCCGAGCTCATGGCTTTGCCTATATGCAGCGTCGTGTGTCTTTATCTTGATGAGACTTTTCCAATCTCAAAGCGCTTTCGTGTTGGCGTTTTTGTCCATCTCAGAATCGGTCTGGTCCTTGCCTTTTGTTGCATGGTCTTACCTTTAGCAAATCTTGCGAAGTTTTTGCCTGTTTTGCAGTTCCATAATCTATTGAGCCTTTTGCTAGCCCTCTTTATATCACTTTATGCAAGCGTTCATCGCATAGAAGGTCATGGCTTGAATGTATTGGGTATCCTACTCATCATTGGAGTCGGTATTTATGATATCTATTGGGTTGCTAACTGGCGACTTTCAGATATCTATCTCATTCAGGTGGCCTTTGCCATCTACCTCGCCCTCCAGGCCCAGGTCTTGGCCAAACGTTTTGCACGGGATCGCAATCTTGCCGTATCCTTGATGGAAGAGAATGCTTCTTACCAAAAAGCGCTTCGCATAGAGAGCGAAGCGCGCATGGAAATGGCTTCGAAAGCTGCTCATCATTTGAATAATCCCTTGAATTATATCCAAGGGGGTATTGCCGAGCTAGGTTATCATCTCAAGAAATTAGCCATGGGAATTGACGAGCTCTTGGGTACAGGTCCTACTCAGGACGAGCAATTGTTGGAATGTCGCACACGATTCAATCAGATGCTAAGGGAATTCGAAGATCCTTTGGCGAGAGCGGAAAAAGGTGTTCAAAAAGCGTCCGTGACCATCAAACACATCCGAGGAATGAGCGGAGTTGATGGCTTTGGTTGCGACTACTTTCCGCTTCGGGATTTTTGGCACGAATTTCGTTTGCATTTTCAAGAATTCCTGGAGCCTTCTTTGAGCAAACGCATGCACTTTGTTGACCCACATTTTTCGGCAGAGGACCGCATTCTCTCGAATCGCAATGTCTTGATTCATATCCTGCAAGATCTCTCGACTAAGGTCTTGATGAGTAGTCCGGATCACTTTGAAGTGAGTGTGCAGAAGGAAGAGGTAAAGCAAGGCCTCTTGATGCGCTTTCAATGCGCAGGTCTGATGGAAAGTGAATCGATTTCCCTCCTACAAGAAAATTATAGTCATATCTGTAAACCATTTCGGACCAGCTGTCAGATTGAAGAGAGGGAAACGAGCATCGAGATAAGGCTTTATCCTGCGCAGGAGGCATTTAGCGCCTGACATTTCTCTGTTGGTGTCCAAAATATGCCCAAAAAAAAGAGGGTGCTTAGGGTTTTAACTAACTATTTCGCAAAGATTTTTTTGTGGCATCCTCTTTGCAGCTTTTTATGCACCGACACATAGCAAGGGGAAGGCTTCCATGCAGCTCAGTCGCAGCACTCTTTTCATCATCAGTCTTTATGCTGGCCTTGTCCCGAATTTACTTAAGGCAGAAGAGTCCGCGACCAATCTCTTACCTGTAGTATTTTTTACCCGCGATACCGGCCTAGGCCTCGGCGGCTTTTTGGTAAGCAACCTCGATAGACCTCAAGAGGGAGATCCTTCCCAAGTCCTTGGACTTTTGAGCTACACGAGCAAAAAGCAGACGATAGCCTTGCTTGAGCCTCGCCTCTATTCTGAGGATAGAACGTGGGAGTATGGCGGGCGCCTCTATGCTCAGGATTATCCTAATACCTTTTATGGTCGTGAGGATGAGACGCTCGACCCCGGCGAAACCTTTAAAGAGCGACGTGCTCAGATGAGCCTGCGCCTGACCTATCGAGCCCCTCATCAGCTCTTTGTCGAGGGCGAAGCGGATCTGATGCAGAGTCGCTTTCTAGATTTTGCAGATAGTCCAAACCTGAGCCAGGAGTTTGCCATTTGGGGGCCAGAGCTCAAACAAAAATCAGGAACCTTAGCTCTTGGCTACGATAGTCGGCCAGGCCGCATCCGCCCCGATCGAGGTCTGCTCGTCAAGCTTTCGCATCGTCTAGGTGAAGCCACGACAGATCGCAAGGAGACGCGCATCGCTCAATCGGCGCTCGAATCTCGCTACTACTATAGTTTCAACTCCCAAAACACCTTAGCCTTGCAAGGTCTGCTCGCCGAAATCGATCCGCAACCTTTGCCCTTTTATCAGCTCTTAGGCCTAGGGGGGTCGGCACTCCTACGCGGCTATGCAGCGCAGCAATTTCGAGACTATGCCATCGGACTGGCTCAAGCAGAATTTCGTAGTCTGCCTAGCGAGAGGTGGGGCTATCATGTGTTTGCAGGCCTTGGCGATACGGCAGAACACAAAACAAAACTGGCTGCAGGGGAGCTTCACGGCTCCGCGGGCTTGGGGTTTGACTATATCGTTGATGTGCGGAGTAAGCAGAATTTTCGCTTTGATATAGGACTTGGCCAAAAGTCCTATGGACTCTATCTGCTCTTTGGGAACGCATTTTAAAGCGCCTCTCTCCGACTGTATTTAAAAATCTGTCCGATTTTCAAAACCTAGTGTAGTGTTATGAGAACATGGAGGTCCGCTCATGACGCAGATCCACGCCTTTTCCGAAGACGCTCTTGGCACTCTCGATGCTGTCGGCCTTGCCGATCGACTCCGCCGGCGTGAAGTAAGCCTCGAAGAGGTGATTCACAGCACGCAAGCTCGTCTTAACAAAGTAGAACCCCACATCGCAGCCGTCGAAATCAGCATTGCTCGCCCCTTGGAGCGTTTTCCTACGACGCCACTAGGAATATTTGCCGGTGTACCGACCTATATCAAGGACAATGTCGACCTCGATGGTTTGCCTACCCGGGCAGGGTCTGCAGCGATTCCCTTGCGCAAAGCCAAGGACGATGATCCCTTTGTTCGTCAGTTTTTGAGCATGGGTTTTGTTCCGCTCGGCAAGAGTCGGATGCCAGAGTTTGGCTTGAATGCCAGCACTGAATATCGCCACGCACCTCCAACGAGAAATCCCTGGCACCTCGAATATTCGGCAGGAGCCTCTTCGGGCGGCGCTGCGGCTTTGGTCGCCTCGGGAGTGGTGCCTATCGCGCATGCGAACGATGGGGGAGGGTCGATTCGCATTCCGGCTGCAAGCTGTGGCCTTATTGGCCTTAAGCCGAGTCGGGGCCGCCTGATCTCGTCACGCAGCGCGCGAGCCCTCCCGATCAACCTGGTAGGCGAAGGCGTCCTCAGCAGGAGTGTGAGAGATACGGCGCACTTTCTGTACGGAGCAGAGTCTTACTATCAAAATCCTAAGCTGCCTCCCGTGGGCTTAGTGCATGGGCCATCGACTCAGAAGCTGCGCATTGCCTTGGTCCAAAGCCTGCCGACGGGAGCTCCCATCTCCGTAGAGGTTCGTTCGGCTCTGCACGAGGTCGCAGTCTTGCTCGAGCAGATGGGGCATAAGGTCGATGAGATGGCGACGGTGCCAGTTCCGGCAAGTTTTGCAGACGACTTTACAATCTATTGGGGGCTTTTGGCCTTTGCGGCGAGTACCATCTTACCGAGGCTCTATGGACCCGAGTTTGATGCGTCTCAATTGGACGAATTGACCAAGGGCCTTGCCAATCTCTATCGCCGCCAGATGCATAAGACGCCTTTGGTGCTTTACCGCTTGCGACAAAGTACCAAGCATTATCAAGAAGCGATGGCGCGCTATGATGTCATTCTCTCGCCGGTCCTCGCTCATACGACACCCAAGCTCGGTTACCTCAAGCCAGATCTGGCGTTTGACGAACATTTTGAGCGCCTGCGGGCCTTCGTAGGTTTTACCCCACTCAATAATGTGACGGGAACTCCCGCACTCTCTTTACCTCTAGCGCGCACGCCAGAGGGGCTACCGTTAGGCATTCACTTTGCAGGGAAGTACGGGGAGGAAAAGACCCTCTTAGAGTTGGCCTATGCTCTTGAAGAGGCCAGGCCCTGGCAATTTCTGTTTCACTGAGCGTCCGTTGTCTTCAAGCGGTCAAAGCCTCTTCGCGCGCGCTTGGGAGAATCAAGACAAAGCGAGGGTGGGGAGCCGAGCGATCGTATGACAGATCCCCGTGCGCTTCTCGGGCGAGCTTGCTCGAGACATGGAGGCCGATTCCAGATCCTTGGTCACCTTTGGTGCTAAAGCCGCGCTGGAACAGTCTCTCTTGGACCTCGGGGGGAATCGCAGGTCCTCCGTTCTCAACATGAATTTCAGCATGATCATGATTAGCCGTGCCCGTCACTCGAATCCAACGCTCCTCTGGTGCGAGATTCTGAATGGCATCGATTGCATTAAGCACCAGGTTTAAAAGGATCTGCATCAGATGCCCAGGGGCAATCGCGAGGATGCGATCCTCCAATTCGATTTTTAAATCGATGTGATGGCGACGGAGGCGCGCTTTGGCCATGGCTTGCACAGAGCGCAAACTTTCTAAAGGTTGGGCGTAAGGCTGATCATGGTTGCGGGTATAGGCAAGCGTGCTAAGCGCTAACTCGCGACCGAGGAGGAGAGATTGTTGGAGCGATCGAACTTGCACAAGAAGGTTGAGTTGGTTTTCGAGAAAGAGAAGTTCTTCCTCAGGTTTGTCTTTGAGCTCTGTAACAAGGATATTCCATTCTTGTTCAGAAAATGGAAAGCCAGACAAGATTTGGCCTAAATTTCGAAGCTGCGATGTACCTTGGCCAGACTCTGTATTTGCTCTGTTAAAGGGCCAGGTTCTGTGATTGTCGTTCGTGATACAGCTGCCATCGACAAGGCTTTGGCGGACTAAGTCCATTCTTAGGTGTTGAAGAGAGAGAGGAGCGAGGGACATTTCAATCTGCTGATGACTAAGCTCGCCTCCATTGAGACCGCCCTGGAAGATGTTTTTGAGCTCGTGACTCAGATCGCGAAAGAGCTCTCCCAGCTGCGAGAGTTTGGCTTGAGCTTCCATCTGTTGAGATTGCAGTACGAGTTTTTGTCGATGAATAAGGTTTTGAATCCGCAAGCGAAGCTCAGCGGCGAGGATGGGTTTGGCAAGATAGTCATCCGCTCCTATGCTGAGGCCGAGGTAGCGATCCTCGTCAGAGGCTCGCGCTGTGATGATGACGACAGCGATGTCAGCAAGTTCTGGGTCGCTACGCATAGTTTTGAGCACATCTTCGCCCGACATTTCTGGCATCATCATGTCGAGCAAGATCACATGTGGTTTTTCACGGCGCATGCTGCGGAGGCCTTCGGCGCCAGATAGCGCGGTGCGGATATGAAAGCTGTCTTGTTCGAGAATATCGCTGATCAATTCGCAATTGCTGGCATTATCGTCGATGACAAGGATATCCCAGCCATGGCCTACAGTTGTCGGTTTTAGAGCATGAATAGGCTCTTGGAGAGACGAAGCTTCAGCGATGGGTTGAATCAGAGTCTGTTCGCTACCGAGGTCATCGACAGCATCGCTGATCCTCCCTTCAGGGATTTCGAGAAAGAAGGAGCTTCCGCGACCAGGTTCGGATTGCAAGCGGAGGGTGCCACCAAGGACGCGAACAAAGTCACGAACCATGGTGAGGCCAAGGCCAGTTCCCTCAAAGCGCCTTTGCGAATGGGTTTCGACCTGCGCAAACTCTTCAAAGATTTTTTGATGATGCTCAGGAGCAATGCCTATGCCTTGGTCATGAACCTCGATCAGGAGTTTGTTGTCAACTAAAGCAAGTTTCAAACGCACATGGTTAGGGCGTTGCTTGTCGGAAAATTTGATGGCATTGCCCACTAGGTTACGGAGTATGGCGAAGATTTTTTCCCTATCACAGATAAAGTAGGGGTACTCGCGTGAGCCCTGATCGAATTCAGCCTCGAAGCTGAGCTTAGGTGAGCGGGATACCAAGCCTTCGGCGAGAGTATTGGTCTTTTGCAGGAGCTCTTCGATCGAAAACTTTTGCATGCGCGTAGCCAGACCACCACGCCGTGCTTTAGCGATATCAAGAATAGTATCGACCTGGAGCTTGAGGCCTTCGGCAAGACGCAGACACTTGTTGATTTGCTGGGCCAGCTTGTCATTGAGCGGCCCGTAGCGTCCTGCTTGCATCAGTTCAAGAAAGCCGAGAATACCATTGAGAGGTGTGCGGAGCTCGTGAGACGTGTTATGAAAGAAGAGGGTACGAGCTTTTTCCTTGTCAGCAATCTCGCGCGCATAGTGCTCGACCTTACGAAAGCTGAGAACGAAGCGCGAGGTCACCAGCTGCGCTTGAAAGATGAGAAAAAGGGCGATGCCGAAGGGTAAAGCCGGAACGGTACTTGGACTCTGTTCGTGATAGTTAAAGTAGACGTCGTGAATGGACGCAAGAAGGAAGGCGGAAAAGCCAAGCATCAGAAGTCCGACACCAAAGGGACGTTTAACAATGGCTCGACATGCTATAAAAAGACATAAAAGCAAGCCGAAAAGGTGGCTAGCAGAAGTGAGATAGTTGGCGTCGCGCAGAGCTACAAGCTCGCCGATAGCCGCGAGTGAGCTCAGGGCAGCCAAGCCATTCAGAGTATGCGCGATAGTTGCGATGCGTGGTGAGGGGCTTTGGTTGGGAAAGCTTAAGGTGAAATAGGGGACGATTGTAGCGATCATTGCGATGCGAGTCCAAAGTTCGAAGAGGATGGTAAACCTCAGATCAGCAGCCCACCATTCAAAAAAGAGTCCGAAGTAAAATAGGCATCGCATCGCAAAGAGGATGGAGAAAAGTCCTAAATAGAGGCTAGCCTTTTCCTGGCTGCGTTTGAGCCAGATGCTCAAGCTAGAAATCCCAACAAAGAAGGCTAAGCCTAGGCAAGAGGCAAGTTGGAAGGCATACATTTGGTACAAAGGCTGACTTTTGCGATGGACTCCGATGTCAGGTGCTAAAAAGAGCCCACCGCTTTTTAAGCCCTGAGTCTTGAGATACTGTATCTGGATAAGAATGACCCAGCGTTGTCCCTGTTTTGCTTCAAAAATCTGCTGTATAGCTTTCAGTTGGGCTTGGGCTTTTCCCTGGGCGCTCCAGCCAAACGAATGAACGTAGGCGAGCTCAGGTTGATCTTCAGGATAAAGATAGACCTTGCCCGATCCCGGCAGCGCACGATGGAGCCAAAGGTATCGCTCACGCCCCTCGGCGAAGTCTTCGAGAACCAAGCGATAAGTCCCCACGCCTGTGCGGGTGGGCTGAGTTCCATCACGCAGCGTGAGATTTGCCCAGTAGGTGTTGGCCGAGGATAGAGCATCTGGGGTGGGAAGGGGAGCGCCTGGCTCCAGGAGCTTTTGCCAATAGAATTCCCAAGGACCTGAAAGCTTTATAATGCTCTCGCCATTGCCTGAGAGGCGTTTCATCGATACCCCAGGCGCCGTTAGCTCTGCGGCACACAGCGAAGAGCCGATCAGCCATCCGCTGAGAAAGAGGATTAACGATGCGAACCTACTTTGCTTCACCTAGCATCCTGAGTGAGGGTTACTCCCTACGAGTATATCAGGGGGGGTACAGGAAAGTTTTGCCGATCGCGCAGAATTTGTTATGCTCCCCAGAAGAAGAATTTGTTTAAAAAAAACTCGGAGATGAAAGGAGAGGCAAATGAAGTGGGTGCGTGGCTTACATCTCCTCGCGGTCGCCAGTCTCCTCTGGTCTTGGACTTTTACCGCTAACGGCTGGAGCAACGGAGCTCGCTGGTATGACACCGATGCTTGTCTTATTCAGGCTCATGCTGGCTCTTGGCTACGCTATGGTCCTTGGCTCTATTGGTATGGCGAAGACAAAACGCGTGGGGTCCCCACGCAGGCGATCCGCTGTTATCGCAGTCTCGATGGCAATACTTGGGAGTCCTGTGGCTTAGCATTGGAAGCGGGCACATCTCCCATCGCCGCAGAATCAAATCTCGAACGTCCTAAAGTGCTCTATCACGCGGGCACCCGGAAGTTTGTCATGTGGTTGCATCGCGAGGCTCCCGATCACTATGGTCTCGCTGAGGCCGCTGTGGCAGTCGCCGATCGACCCGAGGGGCCGTTTCGATGGCTCAAAAATTTCCGACCCTTTGGCGCGATGTCGCGCGATGCCACCTTGTTTCAAGATTCAAATGGTCGTGCATACTTTATCTCAGCGGCACGCCATAACCTCGATCTGCATGTCTATCGTTTGAGCTCCGATTACCTCGATCTTGAAGCGCAGGTAAGCACTCTTTTTGCGGGGCAGTCGCGTGAAGCTCCTGTCGTCGTGGAGCACCAAGGTCTCATCTACCTCATCACTTCGGGTGCCACCTATTGGGAAGCCAACCAAGCGATGTATGCGACAGCCCCCTCACTGGAAACGCCTGCGGCAGAGTGGTCGCCACTCAGTCCGCTGGGAACCGAGACGACATTTCAAGGCCAGGGAGCTTTTGCCTTTGTCGATGGGGAGCACATCCTCATGGGACTCGATCGTTGGTGGGGCCACGAGCTCGGCAATTCTCGCTATATGATCTTGCCTTTGCAGCTTTCCGCCGGTCAAGCACGCCTCTCCTACTATGCTCAATTCGAAAAGCGAGACGAGCAGTGGCACTTTCAAAGGCTCTTGCCAAAAGATGGTCTTCGGATACAGCTGGGAGCTTTTCATTCCAACCGCTTTCTGCGCAGGGATTCAGATGGTAAGTTGATGCAATCGGCAAAAGATGGAGCGATGGATTCCGTATGGACCTTGCAGCAGCGAGAGGATGGTGCCTGGGCTCTCGAACAAGAGGGGCAATACTTAGGCGCTCAAGCTCAAAGCCATGCGCTCGTCATGATGGCGAAGCGGGAGGATCCTGCAACCGCTTGGGATCTCGTACCCATCGACAAGGAAAATTTTGGCTACCAGCTGCTCCATCGCTTGAGTGGACTCAGCCTTGATGTGCAGGGAGCTTCGGGAGAGGAGGGGGCGAGCGTGGGACTTTGGAAATCCCACGACGGAAAGCATCAAAAATGGTACATGGTACCGTTTGAGGCGGAGCCTCTCAGTAGCTGTCCTCACCAGATCTCTGGTTCGGCAGGAAAGAGTTGATCGCGTTCGGCCATGACTTTATCGCAGTCGTAGCTTGCATCGATCGGCACTAAAACCATAGGGCTGAGAGTGAGATCGGGGTGCTGATGCGGGTTGCGCTGCGAACGCAGAAACGGCAGCGGCGAGCCGAGGACCACCTGCTCGGAATGATCCGACACATAACCGTGCAGCTGACCTGTGCTCTCTTCCAGCGAAAGACTGTAGGCAAAGATCTCGCGCCGCGCGATATAGAGCTCGGTCGCAAATTTGTTATAGAGTTTAATCTTTACGGTCACTCCAGGCTTTCCATCCTTGTCATCGTCGACAGCCACGACCTTTTTGGGATCGAGAGGCAGCGGGAGATCAGGACTTTCGAGTGCAGCTCCGATCAAAGTAGGCGTTTCAGGACGCCAAAGCGAAAGCTGCGTACCCTCGTGACGAACTTCAACTGGCACCGTACGAGGCACGATGGCCTGCGTAAAGGAGTCAGGCACTTCGCTTTGAAAGGGAAGATTCGACTTGTGGGTGGCGTGGCAGTAACGGTCCTTGGCAATCAATTGCCCCGAAGCATCCAAAGACAGGTCGGTGATGCCGTACGTGATTACGTAGGTCTTCATCTCGGTAAAGAGCACTTTTTCTTGATAAGCCACCACATCGTAGTGCGCATAGCGACCAGCCACCTTAGCTTTAAAGGCGCTGAGCTCGGGAGCTTCTGTCTCGGCAAAGAGCGTGGGGCATAGTGACACAAGGCCACAGAGGAAAGTCGCAGAACGGCGAAGCATGGCGATTGTCCTTTCTTTGCAGTCTAAAGAGCATGGGTGATCTCAGGAAGTGTGCAGACGAAGGTTTTCTTCTCTTATGGACTGCGCTATAAGCACCCTCAACTTCCAGCTGGAACAGGAGTGTAGAGCAATGTTGCGACGAGGGATAGGTCTATGTGCGGTGCTCTGGTGTTTTTTGAGTCTGAGAGCCGAAGCGCGTTCGCAGGCGGATGGTCTCTGTCTGGCCAAAAAGTGTGGCCTCACTATGGTGCAGTGCGGTGTCGAGCGGGAATGTCGCGAGTGGCTGCAGTGTGTGCTCGCTTGCGGCGACGATAAAGTGCGCTGCCCCTCGATCTGTGGCTTTACCTTTCAGTCGGCGCACATCAATAAGACCAATCAATGTATTTTTGAAAGTGATTGTGTCGAGCTGGGGTTTGACCAACTGCCCGCCTACGAGCATGGGGATAAGGTGCGCGAGCCCTTAGCGGGGCTACAGGGGCGCTATTGGTTTGCGGCGTCCTCAAGTGCTTCACCTATCTTTGATCTCGAATGTCAAAGCTTTGATTTTGTACCTGATCCACAGGATCCCAAACGACTCGGAGTTCATTTTGCAGTGCCAGTCCCAAAACATGGCACGTCCAGTCTCCG
>JACCDP010439432.1_pt1 | contig 13247 bp, 6 predicted proteins | sample 7445841 | NCBI WGS metagenome assembly JACCDP01 (sample SAMN15323441, study PRJNA562643) | freshwater metagenome | isolation source: river surface water | place: USA:Blue River Watershed | collected 2017-08-17
AAATCGTTTCAATATTTAAAGGAAAATGACCTAAGTCTTTAAAATTATAACCATTATTTACTATTTTTACAAACTTTTCTTTACTTTTTGTCGCCACATCTACTATCATCGCATCATGAATCAAAGCCACAGGCAACATGTCTTCATTAAATTGTTGTGTAAAGTCTAAAAATCCAGCCAACGCCACATCCACTGCTGTCCCTTGTATATACCCGTTTAAAATTTGATGTAGATGAGTATCTGCTGGCCATTTAATAGGCCTCCCAAAATGCGTCAGATGATGGCCAGATGCATCACGTTGCATCGCAAGCTCTAAAATATAGTTTATATTAAAATACTCTAAAACTTTCATCCTGATTGCTCTGGATTTATCCGCCGATAATTCACCAATTGAGACGTCTTCACCCATTCCATACAAAATTGAAATCACCGCCCGCTTCATTACTACACGATCCACTGGAAATTCCATCTGATCGCATATGTCTTGATAAATATCCTCAGGTGCTGTCTGCCCTGAAATATATCTAGCCACACGCGGTTCCAAAGATTTAAAATCAATCATCAGGATTTCACCTTCTTCAAATCGACTTTTCAAAATATTACGATACTTTTTAGGTAGATTCATAATTTTCGGGCCTGAGACAACACTTAAACGTCCTGTAATAATTTCTGAACGGGTATATTCGATTTTTTTCTCATTTTGAAAGCTCTCTAATAAACTGATATTACCTTCGTGCTTTTCAAGACGTTTATAAACACCTAATAATAATCTGTCAATTTTAACTGGTTGCAGTAAATTAAAAATCTGTTCGTTCTCCAAACATAATCTTGCATAATTTTTCAGGTCTTTGCGTTTAATATTTTTTAAAACTTCTAAACGTTCCATATGATACGCATTTAAAAAATGTTCAGGAATTGCATTTTTATTAAAAGACACTTTTTGCTCTATAAAAAACTTTTTAAACTTTAAAAAAGGCTCCTGTTCCTCAAATAAAGAATATATTTCATGCTGTTTCATGTAAATCAATAATAAATTTTCTGTTAGTTACTCGGAAGGAATTAATTCTATTATTTTATTATAAAATATTTCCTTATACACTTCATCAAAGTTAATTTCTACATAATTAGTGGCTGGGTTGTTATTATTTTCTATTTTTTTTACATCTTTTTCCGAGTATATTCCTTTTGGCATAAAATCAATTACATTAAATCCAGGTGAAAAATGAGAATACATAAAAACAGGTAATTCTTTACAATCAAAACTAATATCATAGTAATTAGGTATTTTATCTGATAATCCAGGATAATCGACAGGTAATGTTGTAAGTTCAGGATAAATATTTGCTTTAGAATATAATGCCTTTATTTCTGCTTGTGTTAACTGAACATTTTTATTTTGACTAGTTCTTAAATTAAAATTAATGACTTTATTTGTAGCTTTGTTTTTATTAATACATTTATATTTTTTGTTTTTATCAATATCACTAGTGTTTAATATAATATGTTGATAATTTCCTTTAATATTAGATTGTTGTCTTTGAGGATTGATATTAATATTGTTAATAAAATCTGAATATGTCGTTATTTTATTCGAATTATTAATATCGACATATTGAAGATATACATCATATGCGTCTTTTAAAAAATTGTCAGTTATTATTTTTTGAAAAACAGCTTCTATTACATTTGCATTATTACCATTTAAAGTATTTAAAAAAGTTTGAAGAGGTTTGTCATTGACATAAGGTGTTGTCGCAGTTCCATTTGGCGTTGCAGCGTATATATATTTTAGTTCAAATGGTAATTTTTTGATGCACATTTGAAATAATAAAATTTGACCATTTAAATAATTGCTAACAGGAAAAAAGAATTCGAATAAATATTTTTTTTTGTTATCAGGAAAATCTGCGCTTCCTTCGTTTATTAAAATATTTTCTCTTGAAAATTTAATAATGTCACTTGCACCTTTCGTTTTATCTCTAACATCTACTTCTGTTTTTTGTAACGTTTTATTAAAAACAAAATCAAATGATTGTTTAGGATAACCTCTGTAAAAAGCAGAAGTTATATATAATCCATAATCAATTCCATGACCATTATGATAATCTTCGTTAATTTTTTTAGTTTGTGATCCTTGGTTTTGAATATGAATTAATTTATTTGCATTTTGTCCATCTAAATTATTTAAAAAATTTTTAAATTCTTCTGAGTGTTTTGTCATTTAATATCCTTTTTATTGGTTTTATATTGTTAGTGAACGTGTAAATATTACATCACCATCTAATGTTAAAGTAGGACCTAAAGACGTCTGAGGTATAAAAATAGAATCAGTTAATTTCACATTTAATATGCCTATCTTAATTTCTTTTCTTGTATTTGCATTTTTATTTATATCGGAACTTTTGATTTTTGGTTTTAAGTCTGTATTAATAAATAATTCAATTGCAATATTTTCATTATTATCAGGATCTGCTGTTATAACATCTTTTGGTAAATGAAAACTTTGATAATTAGTTAAGCCATTTAAATGTGACCAATTAGTGACACCTTCAAATTCTTCATTTACCCAACCTGCAAAAAATGCCAACACGAAATACTCAATATTTTGTGTTGTTGGATTTTGCGCTGAATACTTTTTTGAAATTTCTGCTTCATTATCTTCTGTATCTTGTCCGACCAGATTATCCGTATTTACGTAGTTCTTTAATTTTAAGAGTTTTAATAAATTTCCTTCTGTGTTCTTGTATCCTGTTGAACATGTATTAATAATAGACCAACAGATTAATCCATATTCACGTTGCATTAATTCTTCTGAACTATTTTTTGTCACACCTACAGCTAACGTACCACGTTCTCGCATTAAAATAAAACTCATGATTTTTACGATTCTTGCAAAATCATTCTTTCCAGTTCCTTTTCCTTCTATATTAAAACTAATCCTTGTTTTTATCTTTTCTTTGTTTTCACCTCTTTGAATGTCATTAATCGCCCAACCTTTTTTAGGTATTTCATAATTTAAAGGAAATTTTAAAGGTTTAATTGACTCAATTTCTTTAGTGACAATATTACTTAAATCTTTTTTTAAATTTAAATCATATGATAAATTATTACTCGCAGAATTCGTTTCAGTTTGCATGAAATTTTCATACAAACTTTTAAAACCCGAATATTCTTTTAAAAAATTTCTGAAACTTGGCGTATTAAAATTTCTTATTAATTTTTTTTCGGGAGCTTCAGAAATATTGTCTGAACCATCATAAAAGCTACCAGCCGAATAGTAATTAAATTTAAATTTATCTCCTGTATTATCGATATTTTTATGTAATTGATTAGTATATGTTGCATCAGTCTGACTTAAATATTCTGCATAAATTTTATTTGCATCTGATGTTGAAAAAATAATATCAGGTTTGCGAATAGGCTTCGATTCATCTTTAATTTTTGAGCCTAATTTAGCAGAAAAGTTGCAGTTTAATAGTGTATTAACATTAAATGAAACCATAATATTTTCCTTTTTATTGTCTTTGATTAACTATTGGATTGATTTTAATAGAAAGTTCAGTGGTGTTAATTATACCTACAGTAGTATATGGATCTGATGCTGTGGGTGTGTATTGATTTTTAACGATTTTTTTAGGTTCAGCATTTTTTTTCTTTGCATCGTCAATTAATCCAGTGATTGTATCATTCCAGGTTTTTATATTTTTAATAAATTCTGCAATTGAAGTGGCTTTAGATTCAAATTGACTGTAGATATCTTGTTGAACTAGTGTTAAATCTGTTGTAAATTTACCAGGTGAAATTGAGTGTTTAATGCCGTTGACAAAATACATATTATCAATAGAAGTGCCAGTGTTAAAATCTAAAAAGATTAGTTGAGAGAAATTAATTAAAGGACAACCGATAATTTGTGCCGATGCTTGTGCAGGAATTACCCACATCGGAGAGCTGTTAGCTTCACTAAATAATTCAAAGTCAAATGAATTAGGTTCTTTTTCCGCTTCTTGCCCGTTTTGTTTCATTAATAACACTGTTGAATATTTTGCGTCTTGTTGCGTGCTAATATTTCCGCTGATTAAAGCGCTGTTAGATTGTCCAAATGTTAAAGAAGGCATCATGGTTTTAAAGAAAGATTTCATATTTTGAAAAGTTTTGATTTTGTCTTTTTCTTTAATATTAATTAAAATTTTTTTTATATTTGGATTATCCAAAATACTGTTATTCTCTGGTGCATTTTTATTATCAACTGGAATTTCGTTGCCTTCTTCGTCTTTTAAAAGTATTAATTTTTCTGAAATTAACATATTTACTACTTTATTAACATCAGCATTTATACTACTTTTAATATTATCATAATTAGGTTGTTCTTTTGTTTTTGCTTCTACTACAGGCACAGGTTGCTGTTTTGTTGCATTTTGCTTTTTTTTATTGTTAACAGGCGTTGTCTCTATGACTGTTGGTTTAGCGCTATCAATTATCGCAGATTTTATATTACCAATTTTTGCTCTTAAGGTTGTAATTGAACTAATTGCATTATTATGTCTATTATTATGAAAGTTATTTAATAATTCTGTTAGTGATTCAAAAGGATTATCATTATCGTCATAAATACTAATTCTTAAAATTGAGCTATTTGAATCGTTTTGATGATAAGTTGAATCAAAATTCATTACAATTCTAGGAATTTTAAAAGTTAAATCAAATAAACCTGCTGTAATATCATTGACTGATTGAATTTCTGGAGGAAGTTGAAGTAAACTCTCATTTGTGCCATAATACTGTTGAAATATTTCACCTCTTACTGCATTATTCTGTGTATTTATTAAATTTTTTCTATCATAAGTTGTATTATTACTGGAATTATTCACACTTTCTAACTCGTCCAAATTTAAATCAGAAGAATTACTTTCTGTAAATCTATAATACTTTCCTAAACCATAAACAGCGGCCGCTTTCTGATTCACGGCAATATTCAAAATAAAATCCAACATACCTTCAGCTGATAATCTGACTGCATTTCTAATTAGATTTTCTAATTTTTGTTGAAACAATTCCTTGTCAACTGGCACTGATGCAATATTTAAAAAACTAGCCTGAATTGCTTTTCCATTTAAATTGTAAAACACAAACTGAATCTCGTCATATTTGTTACTTTCAACTGCCAATCTTTGACCAATTATTGACATTATTAATTTACCTAAACTAATCCATCTTTTTCTATCCCAACTAACACCCTTATTTTCAATTACAGTTGAATTATGAACAGCAGCATTAACTGATTGCTTAATTGTCCCTAAATTAGAATTCCACCAATCATAATCTACAAAAGGATCATTTTTATCAGCATCATGATCTTCTAAAAATTTAAAATTCAATTTAAAATATGCATTAATTGATTGAGTGTATTGTGCAGAACTTACTCTTACTTCACTAATAGCTCTTTTTAAGTTTTCCTTAGCTGCACTTTCAATTTGTGTCGTAGGATCATTTAAAATAGTTTCTAATTTAGCTAAATCATTATCGTCTATGTTTTGAATTGTTAATTGATTTTGTAACTCAGATGAAAATATTGAATTATATGATTCGGTTGTTTCACTTGTGTGTTTATTAATTACTTTATTACTTTGACTTTGGTCTGTTTGTCCTGTGTTAGTCACGATAGTGTATTTTTTATTAATTTCATTTTTTAAACTGCTGATAGCGTCTTGTAATTTTGTATTTAAATTTGATACGCCTATATCTATTTGAAAAGACAAACCGCGTAGTTCTGCTGGGCCTTTCATTGCTAAGCTTAAATTGATATTAACTGTGCCGTTTTGATTAATGGTATATGAACTATTAACGATGATGTATTTTTCTCTGACTTTTAAGCTGTTGATAAATTCACCGATGGGGTTTTCTAAATAAGTGATTTCTTGACCACCGATTGTGACGCTGCGCAGATTATTAGGATTATGATAATCTTTATCGCCTAAATTATGTTGCCAACCGTATTCAAGAATGATTTCTGATGATACAGTATTTAATAATTCAGGTTTGATAAATGGTGCGATTTGAGACATACGGGCTTTATCATATAAGACTAAGTCTAGAGTTGCTGTTTTATAAAACATTAAACCTTTGGTAGGTCTAACATCGAATGATAAATTTGTAATGCTCATAAATGGTCTGAATTTATCAACAATTGCATTAGGGTTATTAGCAATATCGTAATCAGCGTTGACCATGGTTTGTGGGGCAAAGAAAATAGCGTTATTTAAAGATTGTCGATAATAAGATTTTTTAATTTGCGTTTGAGTTTCGGTACTGCTAGTCTTAACAGTATTTGAAGTTGTAGTATAAATGTCTTTATAGAAATCGCCATTAATTGCTTTTGCATTATCGCTAACATTTGTATCATATAATGCTTGTTGATTTTCACTTTTAAAATAATCATCGCCTAAAATAAAATTATTTAAACTAGCTGTTAAATAACTTTTATCGCTATAAATTGTGCCAGTATTAGATATTTTTTTAACTTTATCTGGGATTAAAAATTCGGCATTAACATAAGGAATTGCCATACTCATATCTAAGGTGCTAATCATATTAAAAAATAAATCTAATTCCTGACTGTGTTTAAAACAACCTCTGAATTCAGGATTTACAACTTGAAATGCACTTAATCCTACATGTTTAGAATCTCTAACATACGGTAAACTCATAGCAGCATCTAAATTATTAATTTTAGGATTTTCCTTATCGTCTCCAACAGTTTCAGACATTGAAACTTTATTTAAAAAAGAAGGAATATTAGTGTCAGTATTACTTTTATTTACTTGTTTATATTTTTCATGACCAATATAAGTAATTTTAAAGGATTTATCTAAACCTTTAATATCAGCTATCTCATTAATAATTTCATTAGTATATTTCCCATAGATAGAAATCGATTGCAATAATTCAGCTATTTTACCTGGATCTACTACTCTTTCACCTTCACCTAAAGGCATTCTTTTACTGTCTAAAAATTTATTAATTCCAGTATATTCTTTTGCAGCACTTTTACTGCCGATTAATTTTTCTATTAAATTTTCATTACTTAAAATTGGTAAAAAACGCCCAAAATTATTGTCTTCAAATATTCTAGTCGTGTTGGATTTCTTAATAGTCGCCATAGTATGATTTCATTCAGTTCGATTTATATCATACATATTATATTTTAAAAAATTACAAATTAAATCGTTGTTTTAAGACAGCCAAATTTGGCACTTTAATTCTCGTATTCTCATTTATCTGCAACCACCAACTAATCCCACTCGCCGCCGCTATTATCCACCAATCCAACCCATTCCCATAATATCTAGCCGCCAAATGATCTAATCTATCCCCTAACTTATAAGACAACTCCTCAAACGGCACATCCCCATTCTCACACGCAAAATAAATCTGACTACATAAATCAGATGTCACATATTTTGGCTTTGATAATAAAACATTACTATTCTCTAACTGCATTACAGGATTATTTTTATATCGATTCATTTTTACCTTCTTTCACTATTACTTATTTATTACTAGGAGGTGCAAATGTTGGAATTGTGGAAACGTTATTAGGTAATTCATCATAAACACTCTTTCCGAAGAAAGTATTATTCAAATTACCCACACGATAAGTAGGTGCGCGCATAATACCTTTGTCATCCAACCCTGGCAAAATATCATGTATCACATCCATCTGCAACCCAATCTTCACAGCCATCGGCGCCCTAGAACCCTCAGTCAGCTCCCATGGTATATTCTGGTCAAAATTTATAGAAAACCCCTGAATCGTCCCAGCCAAACCCTCTCCCATCGTACTCTCAAACGACTTCACAATCGGATTATTCACAATCTCCCCAGGATTTGTTGCATTTGTAATTTGACGTGGCTCCAATTTAGTAGGATTTATTTCACTAATCTGCTGCACTCCCTTACTACTCATAAATGATTGTATATTCAAATTCTCTTTAATTTGTTCTTTAATATTTATATTATTTTCATTTGCTGAAGCTGAATATATCTCAACAAAAGCGTTTGTTATTGCGTTCGATAACAGTAAAGGAATACTACTCTTAATATCATCGTCATTTTGATTTGAATCATTTTTTTTTACTACTGTTATTTCGTATAGTAATATTAAAATTTGTTCAGAATTATCTTCAATTATCTCAATAGGCACATATACTAATTTTTTATAATCAAATAAATTGTTCGTCTCTGTTTTGAATGTTGAATCATTATTAGTAATAACATTCGAAAAATTATTAGGACTATTAATATCGTCTAAATTCACTGTTTCTTTGGGATTATAATAAAATTGACTATAGTCATTAAATAATCTCTTAATATCCCCTAATCTTTCTTCGTACTTTTTAAAATTAATTATAAATTTTTTATTATCAGGACTTTCGAAATCAACTTGGTCTAATTTAAAAAACCAATTTTTATTATCAACGTGATCTTTATATTGCTCATGTGTAAATGTTTGATAACCTATTAAATTTAAATCTTTATAATTGCGCTGATATGCATCAGGTATCTTTGTTTTGACTTTAATATCATCGATAGACGTTGTAATATTTGTGTCTCGGGTAAAGTCTTGTAAATCAAATCCAAAGATTTTAGATAAGCTTTTTTTAGAATAGTTTGAAGTAAAAAGGTCACCTAAACGTAATCTGATTAAAGGAGAACCTGTTGGAATTTGGGTGAAAGGTTGTGAAAAATTAAGTTGTAAAGGTGAACCTTTTTCAAAAGCACCTGCCTTCTTTTGATTTTCAATATTGGCAGGTTTAGGGGCTGACCATTGTGGATATATCAAAGCAATCAGACGATTCACCATCCACCACATATAATCAAAATCCTCAGCTGACATGGAAATTAACCAGAAATCAACTGTAATTCTACGATTAGTGCCTTTATAAGTTTTAATAGAATCCATACGACCAAAACCCATTCCTGCATCTTCCCAACTAACAGTAAATGAATCGCTAACATTTTCAGTAAAAGCATGAAATTTAAACAATTCGTTGGTTCTTAAATCTTGAATACTAAAAGGCATATAATCTGAATTAATAATTGCTTCTAACTTCTTGACATGTTCTCGAGATAAACGTCGTTCTTTCTTTTGATAAATCGCTTCATTCTGTTTTACTAATTCATTATGATATTTTAAGAAAGTATTGGCATCATTACTTTTAGTTACTAAAGAATTTAATGAATAGATAGATTTATTAAAATTTCTGGCGCTAATCGATTCTGATTGATTGGATTGAGAGCCTCCTAAAACTGATGAACCTAATGGAATTGGTGCTGGAATTTGTGCTCCGTTATCTTCTAATGTTACTGGTAATTCACTCATTCTTTGAATTGAAAATAGATTATTGTTTTTATTATAATCTCTAGAATTAATAATACCTAAGGTTCTTAAACCAACAGCGATTCTTTCCCCGACAAATCTATGAAAAAAGTCAGACAATTGATAAAAATACTGTTCACTATATCCGTATTCTGAACCATCAAGATTTGTAATTGTTTTGGCTTTAAATTGAATTTGACGTCTAAAATAATTGTTTTTTACAATTTTTCTAATTAATAAATTATAATGATGTCGGCATTTACTCGCACTAACTAACGATGCAATTGCACTAAATAATGAACCTATAATATCAGCTGGATTTGATGTATTTTTAATTCTTTCATCTAATTTAAAACCAGGAATTAAATAAAAAATATATCCTATACAAAAAGCAATTGTATTTTCTACAATATTAAATAAACCACTTAATCCAGGTCTCATTAAATTAGCAGGAAAATTCATCAGACGTTCCGTAGTTCTTAATAAAGAAACTAAACCTTCAATTACTGCATTGCCTAAATTAGCCAACACTTGCAACGCTGGTCCTACTTTAGAAATGTCAAACTTAATATACTGAATAAATTTACCATATTTATCAGAATTACCAAAGAAAGATGACATATCAGGCATAATTCCAAATGGGTCTCTAGGTCCACTTTGCGCAGCTTGTAATAATGTCTGTATTAATGACACGGCAGCAATCGGTACAATTGCGCCAATTAACATATCAATCAAGGAAGTAAAAACATTAGTCAAATTATTTAATAATTTCTCGGGTTCATCACCTTGATTTAAAAGTGCAGGAATACCATATAACATTTCAGCTTCATCAGCAAATATTTCCAAATTCTTTTCAATATCACCTGTACGCCCACTATACTTTTGGTCTAAATCAAAAAAGGTATTATAAGAACGATAAAAAGGTAATGATTCCACTTTAGGATTAACTGCATCCATATTAGTACCAAACGCATAAGGATACAAAGCAGTAGAAGAACTAATCACACCATCAGGAATAATTCCTTCACTTGACAAAGGTGTTGGTGATAAAGTGACAAGATCTTCTGCGTCAAAGACACTATGTGAATTGGAAGCATAATTTTTTCCTGATTTAAAATCACCTAAGGTTTCAACTGCAACAATATAACCCTGTTGATTAGGAACACTCACATTCACCACAGGATTCTCATCTGTAACTTCCTTAATTGCTTGATCATCAAAAGTAAGATTTGATTCTTTTAAAAATGCATTTAAATCTTTTCTTCTTTTTTCGCTTTGATTTGAAATAGAGGAACTAATACTTCCATCTGAATTTAACACATAAACTGACATCTTATTTCACCTGTGAATTTTTATTTAAATAATCAGACACCATCGCATCCAATTGTTGGTCGACATCAGTTTTTCCTTCTTTCTTCAAATTTAAATATTGAGATAAATATTGTTCCATATATTGATTCATTTTATCACCATGATATTCAACTTTTTCTTGATATATCTTCTCGAGTTGTTGATCCGATAAATTAGAATTTTTCTTAATATTTTCAAATAATCTGTCTTTTATCCCTAAATCTTTTAATAAACCCACATAGTCAATTTGCAACATTAGAATTCGCCTCGCTTTATATTTTATTTATCTTTAAAAATAAAAACAAGTCCTAATTTGTATTATTTATTATACGCCTCGATATGCGTTTGAGAAAGTTTGCCCATTAGAAGTATTAATACTACTTGTATTCAAAGTGGGCTGAGTCCCAGCTATATTAGGATTTGTCATCATCGTCACCAACCCACCTTTAATCAATACACTTCCCACTTTCTGACTATCCAAATTTATCACCAACTCTTTGTCCTGATTTGAACTATTTCCTACCGTTGCCAATGCTTCCACAAACATTGTCTTTAATTGTGCCAAATTCTCGCTAGAAAATCCTACAGCACTACTACCATTATTTATCTGATTTAATGCAGCCACATTCTTCATATAATCTTCTATGGCACCACCCGGCTTCATTGCCATTATTTCATCCTGACTATTCAATTTATAAGTACCCTTATCTGAAATAATCAAATCATTTACGGGTTGTGAATCATTTACTAACCAAGATAAAACGCCACCCTGTTTGTTTAATGCGTCAATCATTCCTTTTGCGGCTGTCTCTGCCAAGCTTTGTAAACCGTTTTTTATCCCGGTATCAGTCATTAAATCATTAAATTTGTCTTTCATTCCTTGAAAAAATTTGCTAGGAATACTATTTTCATCATCACTAGACATTAATTTATCAAAGAGCAAACGCAGTCTACCAATCAAACCACCATTTTTATCATTTGCATCACCAAATACTTTATCAAATAAAAGTTGTATTGAACCTAATACTTTATTAATTGAAGCTTGTTGACTACCAATATTTCCGCTGCCAAATAATTGTTCGAATAAGTCATTGACTAAATTTTTGTTATCAATCTTATCGATAAGTGTATCTAGAAAATCGTTAATCTGTTGAACCATACCTGGCAATGCATTAATCAATGCTTCACCGATACCCATAATTACTTTGAAACCAAAATCCGCCAAAAATTTAAAAATTTTTGTAGCAGGTTTAATTAATTCTGCAATACCAGCAGATATTTTATCAGCTCCTTTACCTGTAAAGTCTGTTAATCCGTCGAGAATCGTGCCGACGGCATTAGCAATGCTTGTTAAATAATTAATAAATTTAGGACTGGAAATAAAATTAGATAACTCATTTACACCTTTTAACATTTTATTGATAAATGGTTCGAATTTTCTCATGTCCATAGCAGTAAATTTCAAGAAGATTCCATCCATAGCTTTAGCCATACGTTCCATAGCAGATCTAATATTAGGATTAGCAAATAAACGTTTAGTAAAGCCTTCCTGCATTGCATCAAAGAAACTCTTAAAACTTTCTGATAATGTTGTTTTTAATTCAACAATAGCGTCTTTCATTTCTTCCATATTACGGGCTTGACGTTCAGTTGGATCATTAGCTTCCACATCTTTCATAATTTCTTCGTAAGTCTTACCAGCATTTTCAGCACTAAATAATGCTTGTGCAGCTTGATCTGATAAACCTGTTTGTTGTAAAATCAATGATCTACTAAACCTATCCATTGTCTCAAATGATTTACCTGACGCCATAAATGCATCTTTATACTGCTGCAAAATTTCATCTGGAGATTGAGCTTTTAATAACTCCATACTGTCAACAACCATACCAAATGTTTGACTTAATTGTGCAGCTGTGGTGGCAGCATCTTCAAAAGTGTTAAACTTATTAAATACAGCCATCGCATCTGACATTGAGACACCCATTTGACGAATATGACCTGCCACCAACGCCAATTCATCAGCTGACTTATGACCAAAATTCACAATATCTTTACGCAAAGTCAAGACATCGCCTGACATCATCTTAAAATCTAAACTAAATCGCTTCGCCACCTTCGAAGTTGCCTGAGATATCTCATCAAAAACATCAGGAAATGATTTACCCAAAGATATTGCTAAATTAGTCAACTTACCAATGTCATCTTCCGATAAATTCATTAACTTTTTAGCTTTATAATAATAATTCGCTACCGACTGATCCGCCGCCGTCACATTCTTAGTCACCGTTTTAGCCATCAACTCAGCCCGAGGCCCCATCGCCTTAATAATACTCGCAGTCTCCTGCATCTGCTTCTCAATTAAATTTTCTTCTTTTGCATCATATAACCTCACCGCCTCATTATTTGGATTTATATACGACAATAAACGCCCACGCAACTCATTATGCATCTGCCCCATCCCCTGTCCAACCCCAGACGAAGCCCTAAAATTCTCCTGCATCCTCTCCAACTGATTAAA
>JACCDP010128790.1_pt1 | contig 13246 bp, 16 predicted proteins | sample 7445841 | NCBI WGS metagenome assembly JACCDP01 (sample SAMN15323441, study PRJNA562643) | freshwater metagenome | isolation source: river surface water | place: USA:Blue River Watershed | collected 2017-08-17
ATTCTTTAGAGTATGGAATTAAAGAGCTAGTTAAAGCCTACGCAGTATTCCTTCATTCTAATACAAAGCACACCAATCTATAAAAAATGAAAAAAAAAGTCTTATTCGTAACAGAAAAATTCTGCGACGGAACTCCAGACCTTGGCTTAACTAATAATTTTCACAATCTATTCAATTCATTTAGTATTGATTTTGGAAGCCAATACAATTGGAATACCATTCATCTAGACGAGGCTTATGTTGTGTATGGAAGCCATGTTGATAATTTTCTTGTAGATTATTGCAAAAAATGGAAAGTTGATATAATTATATACTCTTTGCTAGGAGGGTCTCCATTAAATCCAGCTCCTGAAACTTTTCAAAATATTAAAGATCTCGGGATATATCAATGCCTTATGTGGCCAGACACTGGCCCAGGATGGGGCTTCGATGTAATAAGAGAAATAGGAGATAAAGTTAATCTTAACGTATCTTGGGATAATCCAACTATTATAGATAGCTCTTTTAAATTTTCTTATATACATAATCATATTGATCTATGGGTGCCTCAAGATATTTCTTTATTTTATCCTCAAGAAAACCAAGATCTAGATATTAGTTTTATAGGAAGCCCAAGATACTACGACAGGCGACTCATTTTGCAAAAAATAATTTCTTCTGGTATTAATCTTTCTATAAGAGGCGGCCAAAGAGAAGAGATGTTAAGCCCAGAAGACTACGCCTCTTTAATAAGAAGAAGCAAAATCAATCTTAACTTCTCTTTAAGCCCTGCCAATTATTTCCAATGTAAAGGAAGAGTTTATGAAACACTTGCCTGTAAAACACTTCTTCTCGAATTTAAGAACCCCTCAACAAGCAGATTGTTTACTCCTGGTTATGATTATGTTGAATTTTCTACAATGGAAGAACTAATCGGAGCAATCAAATACTATTCTGAAAACGAAGAAGAAAGAAAGAAAATAGCCCAGCAAGGATACAATACATATAAAGAAAAATATTCTTCTAAAATTTTCTGGCAAAAAATATTAGATAAGGCTAATGAGTTTTTAAACAATTCTACCAAACAATAAAATGATTGTAGAAATCACAAAAGAAGATCTTATCAATTTTGAAGAATTGATAGCAAATGATTTTAATTCTGGAAAAATAAAAGCCCCAGTCCATCTTTATAGTGGAAATGAGGAGTCTATGATTTCTATTTTCAAAGATATAAAACCTCAAGATTGGGTTTTATGCTCTTGGAGAAGTCACTACCAATGCCTACTGAAAGGCGTGCCTCAAGAAGAAGTAAGAAAAAACATACTAGAAGGCAAATCGATATCTCTCTGTTTTCCTGAGTATAAAGTATTTTCATCAGCTATAGTTACTGGAATATTACCAATAGCAGTTGGACTTGGTGTATCCGCCAAGATGGATAAGAGTGATCAATGGATTTATTGTTTTGTAGGAGACATGACTTCAGAAACCGGATCTTTTGAAGAGTGTTATAAATATGTTAGAAATCATGATCTTCCAGTTAAATTTATCATAGAAGATAATGGCAAATCTGTTTGCACTGATACTCGCAAGACATGGAATACTGTTCGATTGACTAGAGAAGGTTTAATTAACAAGAATCTCTATTATTATAAATACGAAACAAAATGGCCTCATGCTGGCGCAGGACAAAGAGTTCAATTTTAACATGAAATATTTCGATGAATTAAAAAGGTCAATGGATTATTTAGCATCTCATCCAGACACTTTATTTATTGGTCAAGCAGTTGAGTATGCTGGCACTGCTATGACTAATACCTTAAAAGACGTGCCTAACAATAAAAAGCTAGAACTTCCCGTGTGTGAAGATTTGCAAGCCGGTATGACGAATGGGCTTGCATTAGCTGGCAAAATTCCAGTTAGCATTTATCCAAGATGGAACTTCTTTTTACTAGCTACAAATCAAGTCGTTAGTCATTTAGATAAGATTCCAATGATTTCTGATTTTAAAACTAAAGTAATTATCAGAACTGGCATTGGTTCAGAAAGACCGTTACATCCACAACATCAACATGTGGGAGACTTTACTGATGCATTCAAATTGATGCTAAAGAATGTGGAAGTTATTAGATTAGACGAGCCAGAAGATATTTTTCCAGCTTACGAAAAAGCTTTAAATAGAAAAGATGGAAAGTCCACTATTTTAGTAGAATGGGGAGATTATTACAACGAAAAATAAAGATATAACAAAATTTATATAAAGTAAAATATGAATATGAAATGGCCACTAATGAATAATAATATTTCTCGTTCAGATGCGAATTGTATTATTGATTTTTTATCTCAAGATCCTTTACCAATTTTAACTAATTCTTCTAAAGTTAAAGAATTCGAAGCTAAGTGGGGAGAATGGCTTGGCACTAAATATAACGTAATGGTAAACTCAGGTAGCGCAGCCAATGAATTATCTTTGCTTTATCTTAAGTACAAGTTCCCTCAAGGCGGAGAAGTTATCGTGCCACCAATGGCTTGGGTTTCAGACGTAGCAGCGATTTTACAGAATGATTTTACTCCAGTGTTTTGCGATATTAAGCTTAATAATCTAGCGTTAGACATTGAAGATATCAAGCGCAAAATTACGAGCAGGACTAAGGCTATTCTATTAATTCATATTCTTGGATACAATGGTATTTCTGATGAGCTTATCCAGATCTGTAAGGAAAAAAATATTCTTCTGATTGAAGATGTGTGCGAATCTCATGGCGCTACATTTAACGGTAGAAAAGTCGGCACATTTGGCGACATTTCTAATTTTTCATTTTATTATGCTCATCATATGACTTCTATCGAAGGCGGAATGGTTTGCACAGATAATCATGATATATATCAATTAATTAGAGCTTTCCGCTCCCACGGAATGCTAAGAGAAACAACCGACGAAGATCTCAAAAAGAAAGTTTTTAATGAAAACCCAGATCTAAACAAGGACTTTGTTTTCTTAGAGGCAGCTCATAATTTTAGATCGACAGAAATCAACGCTGTACTAGCTTTGAATCAACTTCCTAACTTAGACAAGAACAATAAAATTAGAGCAGAAAACTTAGATATCTTTTTGAATAATTTAAATCCTGACAAGTTTTTCGTTGATTTTGACAGGACTGGAAATTCTAATTACGCTTTCACTTTAATTCTTAAGAAGCCTGACTGGCCATTGAGAATCAACGTGGAAAACACATTGCGCAATGCTGGTATTGAATTTAGGCGCGGTTTGTCTGGCGGAGGCAATCAATTGCGCCAACCATATCTAAGAAGACTTTTCGGCAACAGTTATCTTAATTTTCCAGTTACTGATCATTGTCATAATTTCGGCTGGTATATTGGCAATTACCCAGAGCTTCCTAAAGAATACATTACTGAACTCACTTCTCTTATTAATGATTTGCCTTCATGATTTTAGTAAAGTCTCCATTTAGAGTTTCGTTTTTTGGCGGATCTACTGATTATGCTGATTTTTATAGTCAGCATGGATCTTTTATATTTGGATGCACTATTAATAAATATGCTTATTTATCTATTAGAAATAAGCCTAAAATTTTATCGGAAGCAAGTACGATAAGCTATTCTAAATTCGAGCGAGTGAAAAGCCTTCTTGATATAGAAAATCCTTTAATTAGAGAAACTTTAAAATATTTTGGAATCAATGGGTCGATTGAATTTATTTCATTTTCAGACATTCCATCGCGCACTGGACTAGGCGGATCTTCTTCTTACTGCGTAGGTATGAGTCATTTGCTTAGAACTTTTTTAGGAAAAGAAATATCTAAAAAACAAATAGCTAAAGATGCTATAGAAATAGAAAGAAATATACTAAAAGAGAGCGGCGGAATACAAGATCAAATTTGGGCCGCTTATGGTGGATTGAACACAATAGAAATAAAAAAGAATGGAGATTTCTTTGTTAAGCCTTTATCCATAACAAACGAATTCAGAGATCATCTTCGAGATTCAATGGTGCTTATTTATTCGAATGAGCAAAGAGTTTCTGATAACGTCGCAAAATCTCACGAAAATAAAGATAAAACTCCTATTCTAAAGCTCGCTCACGAAGCGTATTCTCATCTTCTTTCTGAGGATATTAAGTCTATGGGCAAGCTAATGTATGACGCCTGGCTTGAGAAGTCTAAAATTTCAAGTCATGTTTCTACTAAATCTGTAGACTCTATAATATCTACATGCATGAATGCTGGAGCTTATGGGGCTAAACTACTTGGAGCAGGAGGGTGTGGTTTTGTTTTAATTCTATGCGATCCTAGCGTAAAGAAAAAGATATCTGAAATTTTTTCTGACAATATCCTAGAGTTTGATTTTGACTACAATGGAGCTTATACAATATTCAATAATTCCAATGAAATATCTTCTAGATGACTTGCATATCGGAATTGTATCTGGATATTTTAATCCAATACATTATGGACATATAGAGTATATAGATGGCGCTAAAAAGAATTGCGATTTTTTGATAGCTGTAGTTAATAGCGATTTACAAGTTTTTTTGAAAGGCTCTAAGCGATTCATGGACGAAGAGCATAGAAGAAAAATTGTTTCTAGCTTGAAATCCGTAGACATTTCAATAATTTCGCTTGATAAAGATAAAACTCAGTGCGCTACTTTAAATAAAATTAGGGAATCTTTTCCTAAATCTAGAATCTCTTTTTTTAACAGCGGAGACAGAAAGCAAGGCAATCTTGTTTCAGCGGAATCTCAGGCTTGCAAAGATAATAATATTTTTGAAATCGTATTGGATTTGCCTAAAATATATTCATCAAGCGATTTGCTTAAAACAAACCTATGACATTTAAAGAATACTATCAAATGTATCTGACTCTCCATAAGAATAAGTGGAACAGAAGACTTCACGTTCTTGGACAATTAGTTACTATTGCTTATTTTATTACTTGTGTTTATTTAGTATTTTGGAAGTCTTTACTTTTTTTGCCGATGTTCATAGCGCTGCCTTTCGTAGTGTATCCATTTGCGTGGAGTGGGCATTTTTTCATTGAGAAAAACAAACCAGCAGCTTTTAAAAACCCTCTTTGGGCTAAAGCTTCTGATTGGGTTATGTTGAAGGATATTTTACTCGGCAGAATTGAGTTCTAATGAAAATCATCGTCACAGGCATTCTTGGCCAAGATGGAGCGAATATGGCGGAATATTTGCTAAAAAATACTTCTGCTGAAATTTATGGGATGATTAGAAGAAGCTCTAATCCAAATTTTATAAATTGTAGCAAATTTATAAATAATTCTAGATTTAAATTAGTATATGGAGATCTTTCTGATAGCGTTAGTATAGATAATTTAGTAAGAGAAATTCAACCAGATTACTTTATTAATTTTGGAGCCCAATCTTTTGTTGGGTGTAGCTGGAACATTCCTCTTCAAACATTCGATATCAATGCCACTGGAGTTGCTAGATCACTTGAAGCTATAAGAAGATTTAAACCCAGCTGCAGATTTTATTCAGCTGGATCTAGCGAAGAGTTTGGCGACGTTGCGACGATTCCTCAAGATATAAACCATCCAATCCGCCCAAGAAGCCCATATGGAGCTTCTAAAGCCGCCGCAAGGCACTTGGTGAAAGTTTATAGAGAATCTTACAATCTTTACGCTATCCACGGTATTTTATTTAATCATGAAGGCGTCAAGCGAGGCGAAGAGTTTGTTACTAGAAAAATAACAAAAGGCGTAGCCAGAATATATCATGCTATAAAAAACGGCAAAGTTTTCGACCCAATTAATTTAGGTAATCTAGACGCTAAAAGAGACTGGTCTGACTCCGAAGATTTTGTTGATGGAGTATGGAAAATGCTTAATCAAGATACGCCAAAAGATTATGTTCTTTCTAGCGACGAAACTCATTCTATCAGGGAGTTTGTAGAAATTGCTTTTAATGAGGCTGGTATAGATGGCATTTGGCATGGATCTGGAATAAATGAAGAGTATAGCGTATCAACAAAATATGCCATATCAAATGATCCAAGTTCTTCTATTTTAGTTAAAGTAAATGAAAAGTTTTATCGACCAGCAGAAGTAGATTTATTGATGGGAAATTCAATCCCTGCCAGACAAGAGCTTGGATGGTCCCCGAAAGTCGATTTCAAGACCTTGGTGAAAAAAATGGTTGCCCACGACATCTCTTTGCTTGACAAATCCTCGTAACCACGCATAGTTGGAGCGATGACTGCTAAAACGAAGAAACCAAGAAAGCTAAGCCAGCAGCAGCAGATTATTATTTTATTTCTTTCTGATACTAAATCTTGCAATTGGCCCAATGAGATGCGAATTGCAACCAAGTTGATAGAAGAATATGGTTTTGATTGGTTGATTAGCCTTAAGGGAAGAACAAAGGTCATCTCTCTTACTTGGTTTCTGGGAGACAATGGAAAAAATTTCTTGAACGATATCAAAAAATATCAATCTCTTTCTTTTGAAAAGGAAGAGATAGTTTTAGAAGATAATCCTGTCGCGCCTCCAACGGAGGTCGTTTTAAAACCCACATCTTTCAAGCAGTTTCTAAATATTTTCAACAATAAATAATATGGCAAGACCAAAAAAAGAAGTCCAAGAAGAAGCCGAGGTTTCAAATTCTTCAGGCAAGCTTAAGGTGCTGGATAGCATTCTTAATAGAAACAAAGACCACCACTACGCTTTCGACAATAATATTGATTATGTTGTAAGCAGCGGAAGCCTTACTTTAGATATCGAAATGGGTGGCGGAATCCATCCCGGCATCATCAGGTCTTCAGGAATCACTGAAGGCGGAAAAACCAGCAACGCTTTATCGTTTGCTCGTAATTTTCAGCTCTTGCATCCGGAAAAGGGTTGCATCATTTATATTAAATCTGAAGGGCGCTTGAGCGAAAATATGGTTGCGAGATCTGGCGTCAATACAGATCCAAGCAAGTGGCGAGTGATCCCAACCAATGACTACGAGTTCGTTACCGACACTATGCGCGAACTCATCAAAGACAACGATGATGGAAATATTTATTTCTTTATTATCGACAGTCTAGACGCATTGGTTCCTAGAAACGATCTGGCGAAGTCCGCCACCGAAGCGAATAAAACCGCTGGAGCGGCATTGCTCACCTCTGATCTTTTGAGGAAGATGGCTGCGGCTTTCTCTTCTCGCGGACATGTTTGTTTTATTATTTCTCAGGTTAGATCTTCTATTAAGATCAATCCGTATGAGAAGGGCGATCCAAAGGTCACTAATGCCAGCGGCGGAAATGCTGCTCTCCACTATTCAGACTGGATTCTAGAATTCCAGCAGAGATGGAATAAGGATTTTATTTACGCTAACGCAAAGGGAGAAGGTAATCCAGTCGGGCATTGGTGCAAGATTGTCTTTAAGAAGACTCCTAACGAGAAGTCTGGCAGAGAAGTTCGCTATCCAATTAAGTATGGCCGCTCTAACGGATCAAGCGTTTGGGTCGAGTACGAGATTGTAGACCAGCTTTTGGCTTGGGAGTTCGCTCATGCTAAGGGAGCTTGGATCACTATCACTGATGAACTTATTAAAGAGCTTGCCGATAACAGCCTTGAAATGCCAAAGCAGCATCAAGGAGAGGCTAATCTAAAGAACTTCCTAGAAGAGCATCAAGATATTACTAAGTATCTTTTCAATAAGTTTATTAGCGCTCTTAAGAAATGAAGCTTTTTAATGTATATGGAAAGGTTGTAAGCAAAAACGTCTCTCAATATTTGATAGATTGGGAGGCGGCTTCTCGATCCAAAGTACAATTTAATACCAAGCAATTTCTTAAACAGTACTGGAAAAATCATATTGTCTACGAAGAGTTTCCTGTTTTCGGATCTCGGCTGAAAGTCGATATCGTTAACGCTACTCTAAGAATAGCTGTAGAGGTCCATGGAAAGCAGCACTCTGCTTATAATAAATTCTTTCATGGAGATTCGCGTCTAAACTATTTGAAGTCTATTAAAAGAGATGTCGCTAAAGAGAAGTGGCTTTCTTTAAATAAATTTCAATTGGTGGAGATTTATGAAGATGAAGTAAAAAACCTAACAGAGCAGTTTTTCGTAGATAAATTTAACATCAAACTTTAATGGCGATATATTCACTACAGGTAGAAAAATACGTATTATCTGGACTAATCAGATTCCCAGCTTCATTTGCTGACATTGAATCTTTTATTAGCGACAGCGATTTCATCAATGAGGTTCATTATACTATTTTTTGCGTCTTTAAAGAGACATTTAATAAGGGAGAGCAGATAGACAAAGTTCTGATATCCCAGAAGTGTCAGAATCTTGGTATAACATTTAAGGATCAATCTATTGATATTTTCAATTATGTCAATAGTATTTGCCTCATTCCAACGTCTCAAGCTGGCTTGATCGAAGGCGCGAAGGAGCTTCTCAAACTTAGAATTCGGCGTGAGATAGAGCAAACTGGAGAAGAGATCAAAAAGTTTGCTAATTCATGCGCCGAAAAGCCGATCGAAGAAATCATCAACGAATCGGACAAGATCTATAATAGCAAGATTTGTGTTTATGCTGCTGAGAACAATAAGCCAGAAGACATAACTGCTAATGTTATAGAAATTATCGAAGAGCGCGGGAATAATCCGATCCAAGATACTGGCTTAATTAGCCCATATCAAAACTTTAATCGTCTTTATGGTGGCATTCGCCCCGGTAATATCTACGCTTGGGTAAGCCGCCCAAAGCACGGAAAATCAACGATCTTGAACGATTTAGCCATCAAGATCACCACGATGAACAAAGGCTGTCGAGCTTTGGTTCTCGACACTGAAATGTCTACTATAGACATGAAGTTCAGAATAGCATCTTCTTTGACTGGCATTCCAGTTTGGCATCTTGAGACTGGCAATTGGAAAAAGAATGCGAGCCTATTCCAGAAATTTGAAGAAAGCAAAAGCAAGATTAAGTCATTAAGCAATCAAGTAGATCACCTTCAGGTAGCTGGCAAACCTATTGAAGAAGTTGTATCTATTGTTAAACGCTGGTACTTCTCTAAAGTGGGCAGAGGTAATCAATGCGTTATTGTATACGATTATATTAAGCTTACCGGCGAGTCTGATAAGAATAAACAAGAATATCAGTTGATTGGCGAAAAAGTAAATGCTCTCAAAGAGCTTTGCTCTGAATTAAATGTTCCAATCTTGACCGCTTGCCAACTTAACCGAAGCGCTGAAAACGGCGTTGATGATAGCAGCGCGATTTCCCAATCTGATCGGCTCCAATGGTTCGCGTCATTCGTTGCCATTTTTCGGCGCAAGAGCGTCGAGGAGATCGCTGATGACGGCCCAGAGTTTGGTTCCCATAAACTCATCCCTCTTGCCACCCGTTTCCAAGGCAAAGACTCTGCTGGTCATCACGATCTAGTCAGAATCAAAGAAGGCAAGAAGATAAAATACGCTCCTAATTACATAAGCTTCAATATTAATAACTTTAATGTTGAGGAGACTGGAACTTTAGAGGATGTTTTGTCTGCTAAAGCTTTGAGGCCCGAACTTGACGACTCTGGCGATGGCGAAGTTCTATGAACGATTGCGAATCAGTAAGACAGATACTAACAGATATCGGTTACACTCTGACAGATCACGGCAGAGAATTTAGAACCAGACCTCTTTATAGAGATTCCGGTAACGATAACGTACTCAGGATTTGGAAGAATTCTGGGCAATGGGTTGACTTCAAAGAAAATATTAGTGGATCTATAGAAGATTTAGTTAGGCTGACTCTTAAATTAAAGTCTATAGACGAAGCCAAAAAATGGATTTCTGAAAAAGGAATCAATACTTCTAATGAAGAAGAGCATCAGCAAAGAGTAACTACAACTCAAACCACTGTATTTGATAAGTCTTTATTGATCAAACTTCTTAGAGACGATTCTTATTGGGGCAACAGAGGAATATCAAGTCAAACTCTTGCTCCTTTTCAAGGCGGGGTTGCAACCACTGGCAAGATGTTCAATCGATATGTATTCCCGATATTCAACTGCAAGGATGAAATAGTTGGCTTTGCTGGCAGAGATGTCTCTAAAATCAGTCTAGAAGGTCGCCCGAAATGGAAACTTATCGGTGATAAGAAAGAGTGGGCATTCCCTCTTAAAGTTAACGCTAAAGACATTAAATCTTCCAAAGAAATAATTCTTGTAGAAAGCATAGGCGACATGCTTGCTCTAAGAGAAAATGGAATAAATAATTGTATAGTATCTTTTGGATTGAATCTTTCCCCAAAGATTGTTTATTCTCTCATCGGATACAATCCTAAGAAAATTGTAATTGCCTTTAATGACGACAGCTTCAATAATGCTGCTGGAAACATGGCTGCCGAATCTGCCAAGCAAAGACTTTTGAACTACTTTGATCCCAGTCAAGTAGAAATAAAACTGCCATTTGGAGCAAAAGATTTCGGTGAAATGCATTTAAAAGATAGATCTCTGATCAGTAACTGGTATAATTCAATACAATGAGTGCCGTAGAAAAAGTAAAGCTAAGCGCTAGTAAAATCAAAACTGCTGAAGGATGCAGTTGGCTTTACTATACTAAATATATTCTTAAGCTTCCAGATATCTCCAATTCTGGAGCGTCTAGAGGTACAATCTGCCATTTGATTTTCGAGCTACTATTGACTGATAGGCACAAGAAGTATTTCGATGATCTATGCTCTGGAAAGGCTGGCATAATTAAAAACCCAGCTATCCATAGACTTATCTTAAAGAACGCTAAAAAGCTAAAGGTCGATGACGAGGAAAACTTGGAGATGATATACTCCATGATCCAGACTGGGCTTCAAAGCGATTTTTTCTGCTATGGCGCTGTTCTTGTTGAGGCCGAATCAGAGTTCAAGCTAGAAGAAAATGATTATATCATCAATGGTTTTATTGATAAGCTTGCTAAATTTAGCGATACTGAATATAAAATTTACGATTATAAATCAAGCAAAGGAAAGTTCTCTAAAGAAGAGATTGATTTCAATTTGCAAAATCTGATGTACTCTTTGGCTGTATTCAAAACCAAGGGTTATATTCCAGACGTTTCTTTTATTTTTCTTAAGTTTAAGAAGCAGCCAATCCAAGAAGCTCCCAAGCCTACCGCTGAACAACTGGAGGGATTCAAAGCTTATTTAAGTTATGTTGCTGGATATATTTCTTCTTTTGACGAAAAGAAAGCTGTAGAGAATCTTGCCGCCAAGTCCCCTAAGAAAAAGTGGATGTGTGGTAGCGATGTTCCGGGCAAATGGATATGTCCTTCTAGGCTTCCTGTGACTTTCTACGTTGGCGTAGATGAGAATGATAAATTTATCAAATCTTCTTTTGATAAAAATTCTCTAGTAAATGATCCAAAAGTAAAGCTTGTAAATAAAAAAGAATACAAAGGTTGCCCATTCTGGCGCAAAGATGAGTTGACTTTTTGATTGACTTCCAAACTTTCAGAGCCATACTAAGGCATGGAGTATTCAGCGATCCCGCTTTTTAAATCCCATTATAGTCTTGGGAAGTCTGTTTTAACGCTTGCCAAGGCTGGATCTAGCGATGCAGATGAACCAAGTTCAATAATAGATATCTCTAAAAAGCTTGGTTTAGATAAAGTTTATCTTGTCGATGACTCTATCTCTGGATTTCTTGAGGCTTATAAGTCTTGCGAAGATGCCAAATTAGATTTAAGATTTGGCTTGCGATTGACTGTATGTGATGATATAGACAACAAGACTGCTGAATCCAAAGATAAGGAGCATAAGGCTATAGTTTTCATTAGGAATTCTGAAGGTTATCAAAATCTAATTAAGATTTCAACTAGCGCAAGCACCAGAGGATTTTATTATTATCCGAGAATAGACTGCAAGACTCTTAAAGAGCTATGGGATGAAAGTAATCTTTGCTTGGGCATTCCATTTTATGACTCTTATGTCTTCAAGAATAATTTGACTTATAGTATTTGCATCCCTGATTTTAGTTTTTGCAAGCCTGTTTACTTTATAGAAGATAATAATTTGCCATTCGATGGTATTCTAAAGTCTAAAGTAGAAGAAATTGCAACAGATAAGCTTCTAGCGGTTAAAGCTCAATCTATTTATTATGAGAACAAAGAAGATTTCTTGGCTTATCTAACTTTCAGGTGCATTTCTGAGCGAACCACTCTGAACAAGCCTAATCTGGAACACTGCTCTTCAAACGAATTCTGCGCCGAATCATTCAAGGAAAAATATGGAAAATGAACTACTGAGATTTGACAAGTCTAAACGCTTTGTTTTTATCGACTGCGAAACGCTAAATCTTTGTCTCAACTTTTGCCAAAATCTTCCTTGGCAGGTTGCAATGCTTGATACTGTAGGCGGCAAGAAGATTGATGAGCGAGATTTCTTGATTAAGTGGGATACTAATCTTAAAATATCTGAAGATGCAAAACGAATCACAAGATACCCAGAGCAGCTCGTCGAAACAACTGGCAAGAAATTTGACGATGTGTTTAGCACTATTAGGAATTGGCTTGATTCTTCTGACTATATTGTTGGTCATAATATTCTTGGCTTCGACCTCTATCTTATAAAAGAAATGTATTTGCTCAAAGGGTTGCGAGCGAATCATTTAGTCAATAAAATCTTGGACACCAATTGCTTGGCTAAAGGAATCAAATATGGCATTCCTAAGATGCCAAAAGAGTCTTTGATTGAATATCAGTATAAGCTTTTGCATACTTATAAAAAAGGCATCAAGACAAATCTTACTGCTCTCGGCAAAGACTACAACATAGATCACGACTACGATAATCTCCATAACGCCATCATCGATCTAGAACTGAACCTGAAGGTTTGGAACAAAATCAAATTCCAAGTTGAAATATGAATGACTTTAATTCTTTATTTTCTAATATTAAACTGCCACTTTATGGCGTAAGGCTTCCCGAGTTTAACATCGAAAGCCGCCTTAAGAAACAGTATGGCCTAAAAGAAGAGTCTTCCAACTATGATTTCTTGATGCAGGTTTGCAGAGCAAATTTCAAGAAGCTAAATATTGCCAAAGATGACTTTCCTAAATATGCTGAAAGAGTAAAGTATGAACTTGAAACCATTAAAGAGCTTGGATTTCTTGACTATATCTTATTGGTGTGGACTGTTATTAATTACTGCAACGAGAACTCCATCCCTGTGGGTCTTGGGCGCGGTTCTGCTGCTGGTAGCCTTATTCTTTATTTGCTGGGGGTCACCAAGGTAGATCCAAT
>JACCDP010448625.1_pt1 | contig 13246 bp, 14 predicted proteins | sample 7445841 | NCBI WGS metagenome assembly JACCDP01 (sample SAMN15323441, study PRJNA562643) | freshwater metagenome | isolation source: river surface water | place: USA:Blue River Watershed | collected 2017-08-17
CCACAATTTCTCTCATTCTTTAAAATGGTGAGAACAGTGGATTTATTAAACCGCTTGCCCATGCGGGTTTTATAGCCCTCGGCATTTAAGGACTCTGTAATCTCCGCAAGTGAATTCCCACCAATGTAGCGAGAGTAGATACGCTCCACAACCAATGACTCGATCGGGTCGATGACGTATCGCTTGCCCTCGATACGGTAGCCGTATGATCCGGGACCGCCGCAGCTGAATCCCTTCTCAGCCTTACGCTTCTTGGCCGCCATCGTGTCCTCGATCGCCCTCCTGACGGTGAACTCATTGGATGCTGCGATGACCTGCTTAGCGAACACACCACTAGCAGAGAAGTCGCCCTGATCATCACCGCTGATGAGCATGATGCCGAGGTTGTCGAACAACTGAACGAGTGAGAGTGTGTCGGATGAACTCCTCGACAAGCGATCGGTTTTAGTGACCAGGATGACCGATGCTTTTTTCTCCTTGACCGCAGCAAGCATTCTTTGGAACTGCTTGCGCTTCTCGGTCGAGAATCCTGAGACGTTGTCCTCCGAGAAGATGAGGGAGGTGTCCACTCTCATCAGCTGGGAATGTTTGGCAGCGAAGGCTTGGCACGCGGCAATCTGCTGATCGAGACTGGCGTTTTCCTTATCCTCGCGTGATTTCCTGGCGTAAATCGTAGCGGTGATTGGTTTGCCTTGATTGTTCGCGACCATCGCTTCCAAGCGGGCGATCTCCTCTTTCCTGAGCTCGCGCATTAGCGATCCTCCTCACCAAAGAGCTCGTAGGCAATTTTCATCGCCTCCGAATCGAACTCGTCGTCTGATGCCGAGATGAGTTCAACCAGGTAATCAAAGAGATGTTCCGCCTGTTTATTGGTGAGATCCAGCTCCTCCTGAACCCAAAGGGCAATCCTTACAGAACGAAGTTCGTGTTCCAAGAAGGCGTTATTATGTCTAGCTTGAATAGCGGCATGAAAACGGTTGATGGGTTGGCAAAGGCGTGACGCCTTTTTGGTCGTTAATGGACGAGGGGTGGTGATGACGACTGGTTTTATTTTTTTAGCCATGATGGCCTCCAATGAAAAAAGCGCCGGTTGAGCCGACGCTTTCGTAATCCTTGGAACTAGTCCTTGAAAATGTAGTCCATGTACTCATCCCAGTAATGCTGGATCTGTTTAGCATCCAACAACTCCCCATCCACCTTAAAGTAGACGCGATATGACTTGTACTGAGTGATGAAAAAATCGAGCACCTGATAGAGGAACTGACTATCAGCGAAATGGAGATTGGCCGGAATGCCAGAGGGGTTGGCGTCAACGAACCAACCCTTCTCTGCGGAAGAAATCCTGACAAGCAACATTGGTTTAGTCATGCTGCTCATCCTCCCCAAGGATGTCATCCTCAAAGTCAAGGTTCATAAGGTCGAACCTCGCTGGGATGACGACCGTAAAATTACAGAGATCGCAGACTCGACCTCGCGATACCGGTTCGCCGTTATGTCCGTGGCCTTGAAGCGGCGCTGAACAGAGGGAGCAGTTTTTATTATTCATCGTGCCCCCTTAAATAATCCTGAGGTTGCCTGAACCATAATCCTCAGAAGTCTGGCGAAGCTTACGAACAATATCGATGATGGAATCAATTTGTTCGTAAGAATAACCATCAAACTTACCACTAGCTGTCTCAATCCAAGTATTGATTTCAACAGCTTGGATAATGGTTATCTCGGAGATGGAGAAGTCTGGGTGTCGAAGATCCTCAGCGCTTTTGCGCTCAGCGATCGCGACCTGAACAAGGACGACAATTTCCCTGAAACTGAACTCTTGATTTGCCATTTTATTGGCCTCCTTCTTTGTTTGATTCTTGGGATGTGGATAGAATTCGGACAATCAGATCATCCAGAGTGGAGGAGCTGGTGAGCGTGAACTCACCAGCGACCTCCGACAACCTCTCGTGCTGACCATCTCCCTTCGCTCGGATAAGATCCTTGCGAGCAATCCTAATCTTTCTCATCTTCATCCTCCTCGACGAACGGTTCAGCATCATCGCCGACTTGGTCGGTGATGGGATGTCCTAACCAAGGCAGCATCCCGGAGAATAACTCCTGCTTGATGTAGATCCTCACGACGCGAGTTTTGAATTTCGCATCCTTGATGACCCTACGTTTACCTTCCCTGACGGCGCACAAGTTGTTCGCCGCTAAGAAGTCGAGAACGTATTTGAACTCAAAAATTCCAGCTTCTTCGAGAACCTTTTTGAAGTTCTCAAAAGGATACGTCGCTGACACGACGCCCTCCTTAAACTCGATGCGAGCTTGGAATCCCCTTCGTTGGTGGTAATGGGAAGGCGTACCGTTCTCGTGGTATGCCTCGTAGCTGTTGAAGTGGTTAATGATGTGGTTCTTAATCGCCTCGTAGGCGCGAACGCCGACGCTGCGATCGGTCGCGGTTACTTGATCGAAGGCCACAAGTTGTGCGAGAATGGCTGGTCGATCAAGTGGAATGCCAAGGATGGTTGAGACCATCTCGGATGCCAGGTGAAGCACCGCAAGCTTGTTGACGATCCTCTGGGTGAGGTTGTCCTTAATCGACATCGCGGTCAGAACCTCCGCGCGCGCCGACTCAAACCTCTCCATCAGCTCGTAATCGGAGAATGCTTCCAATCCGAGAACGAACTGACGACCGGTGTGGCCATAGCAGGTGGCGATGAATCGCTTGATCGCCTCTGCGTGCTCAGCCGACTTCGTCCACACCAGCCCCTGGGAGTCAATCACCCTGACGAGGAGGCCCTGTTTAATCTCCGTGTCATTAAGGATGGGCGTCTCAGAGGTGATGAGAATGACACCCGACCAAGGATTGCCAGGACTTTGAAGCTTCCCGGAAGTGGTTGCCCTAGCCTTTGGTTCACCCTGCGAGAGGGTGTAGACGAACTGAGTCTTATCTTGGATGGTGGAACCTGAGAGGTCGTCGAGCACGATCGGGACTCCATTAATGCCCTCGTTGCCCGCCGTAAGCGCGTTCACCGTGGAGTTGAATGTCCTGATGATGCCACGGCTCGCAAGGCGTGCTTCACCCCAGAGACTGGCGATGAACTGGGCAATCGTCGTCTTACCCGTCGATGAAGGGCCGGTGATGTTCAGAATGATGGTCTGAACATCGGCGAGCTCCCTCAACCTCGTCGCCAACGGTGCGGCTAAGCCTACCGTCAGGGCGAGCTGGGTGGGAACCCCATTAATAATGTGCTGGTCTAGGAACGACCGGTAGTCCGCTTCGCTCCCTCGGGAAAAATGAAACGAAGCATCGTGATAACGGGCGACGCCTCCACTCGGAAGCTGTGTGTCGCCTAGTAGGAACACCCTCTGACCGTCGAGGTGTGTGTAGCCGAGACCGCTGTACTGCCACTCAATCATGCCCTGGTCTTGTAGCAATCTCATCTGCTCGATGAGGTAAGCTCTAAGGGCGTTAATGTAGTTGAAACTGATGAGGTAGTGGTGTTTCAGCAGCTCCTGGTTGGTCTCCTCCTGCGAGCTCAGGCAAGTGATTGGAACTTTGAATCGCTTGCCCTGGCCTGCAATAACGGTCTCCAACTCCATCAACCCACCCTCGACTGTATCGAAGCGGTCGATGATTTTAATGGGAATGAGGATGTTTGCGACATCCTCAAAGATGACTCCTTCCCTGGTGATGTAGTCCATCTTCTGTGTCTGGTGGTTCGGTCTGATCGACATCTCATCCCTCCTTTGTTTGGGCAGAACCTTACCATAAGAGTTCCATTCTACAAGAACCCTTATTTTTTCCGGACCCCTTATCTTTACCTAAGAACCGGAAAAGCACGATGGCATCAACTCCTTTCCGTAGAAAAGCACGATTAGATTACACAACAGCGACACGGCGTGCCTCTACACAGTAGTGTTCCGGCAATACTTTTTAAAAATTATTTTTGAAGAATGGTAAAAAAATAGGGTTCTGGGATTTCTATGTCCCGGCACCTTCACTCCACTAAAAGATGCGGAGCTATCGTGCGCAGAAAAGTGCGGCTTTTTGGAAGCCGCACTAGCGCAGTTGCGCACTAGTGCGGTTGTTTTTTCTTAAAAGTTTAGATTTGTGTCCATCCGTGGAGTTCCATGACCGCTTCCACATCGTGGACTGTGTCCACTGTGGTGATGTTTTCATCATCCTCACCCTTACCCTTGTTGAGAGCGAGCACTTGCTTGTCCAAGTAGAGGGAGTAGCCGATGGCTATTCCTAGATAGGATTTACCCTCAGTTTGACTGACGAGCAGTTTGTCGCCGAGCGAGGAGGCGATCCTCACGGCCCAGGGGAGATTATCTTCACTCTTGGTGATGTCTCCGGGGTACTCGCTGAGGAGCAAAGCCACGTTTAAATCCTTGGTGCGATCCTTCATTTGCTCGATGCCGCCGAAACCGATGACGGTGAGCAGGGAATCCTTGTCAACTTTGCTCATGACCTGTTGGTTCGCCTCGTTGTTGAGCACGGTGATGATGCCGTATCGCTTCGAGAGCGATTTTGCGAACGTGTTGATTTGATCGAGGTGTTTTTTGTTCGGTTGATCGTGTGCGAGCATGGTGAGGTTCTTGCGTTTTGATAGTGCTTTGAGGTCCCCATAATAGAACAGGACGAACGGTGGCTTGTATGCCTTCTTCAAGGCTTCCGGGTAGTCGTCATCGATGATGGCGCACACCTTGCTCTTAATACTTGATACGACTTCGGTGACGGTTGGTTCGTCCACGAGTTCTTTGTTTTTGATGGCCTCGTAGATGCGGTTCCAATCCCCTTGATACTTGGTGGCTAGGTAGACAATGATGTCCCTGCCCTTGATTTGTTTTTCCATAATCCTCCTTAGTTGGGCTTCGCTTCATTGAGCGTAAGCTTCTCGTTGATCTTGACGTCCTTAACGAAGCGGCAGAGCCGATTGGGCATCTTTGCCCCCTTGTTAGAGACGTAGTTCTTGAACCCCATGCCGACCTTGACCCTGACACTGACCTTCTCAGGCAGCATGTAGGTTTGGTTCGTGAGCGGCGATGAGATCATGAAAGATTTCTTTGCCTTCGGCGTGATCGTGAGGTAATTTTTCTTGACCACACGGTAGCCGCGCTTGACGTAGTTCATCGTGGTCTTCTGTTCCATCTCGATGACCTCGATGATTTGGGATGGAGCCATGCCCATTCTGGTTGCCACCACCTTGGCGATGGTGAGCTGGTCGACTGATTTGATGCGTTTCATTAGTACTCCTCCGCGAGTAGCATGGTGCTGTGTGTGATGTCGTCGATGATGTAGACCTTGAATGCGTTGTCCCGTTTGGGGTCCTGGAACTCGGAAATGAATTCCGGTCCCAATGTGTGATTCTTGGAGTAGGGGGGTACCTCTTGAAAGTGTTTGATAGATATGGTGTTTTCCCCGATGGCGACGTCGAACACTTGGAGGTAGTCCTTGGGTGTATCGGTCGCAAGAAAGTCATCGAGCATGTCCCAGAGCTTCATCACGAACCTTCTTGGGAGTTGTTCAGAGATACCTTTGGTGATGTGGCGTTTGAAGATGTCGAATGTGTAGTTTGGATTTCGTTCCATAATGTCCTCCTATGGTATGGGTGTAATCGAAACAAACAGCGCGGGCAGATCGTCGCTCAGTGAGGCGAACGATTCGAACTCGCCAGTTTCTTGGTCGAACGTGTTGGTAATGATAATCTCTGAGCCTTGCTCCTTCGCCACCTTGGCGAGGTATGGCAATGCCTTCTCGAACAACCAGATGAAGGTTTCCTTCAAGTAGTACTCCTTCTCCGATACAAGACTACCGGTTTCACGCTTGAACTCGATGATATCGGATGCGTATTGGACCCTGTAATGACCCTTCGAATACGGATTTTCCAGTGGCTCGATGGATACGGATTCAGACTCCGTGTATTTCGTGTGAGAGGTTGCCTGATAGATTTTGATCGTTGTGGTGCCATTCTCCACAGCGATGATGATGGCTCCGTTGAGCTCGATGAGCTCGCGGATATTCTTGTCCATCAGAATTCTCCCTCTGAGTCATCGTCGCTGACCCTGATGCGCCCGATCTTCTGGCCGCTATTGAAGAATTGCTTCTCCGTGGCAATCTGCTTGTTGCCGTGCTGGTCAATCAATACGAGCTTGCGCTGAACGTATCCCGAGAGCTCATGGCCTTTGGCACCGAACCTCATCGATTGTGCGAGATTGCCCTGAAAGAAGATGACGTTGGGCTGGTGCGGCCCTGGTGGTTGGTGCGAATTACCTCGGTAGGGTTGAGGGTAATGCCTGCGTCTTCCTCGATACGGCCCCAAGTATTTCTTGTGATTCATTTGGTACCTCCTTTGATGAAAATGAAAAAGCGACCTCACTTGAATCGGTCGCTTCTCATTGATGATATATAGTTAAGAATTATTGGTTTATAAGCCACACAAAGATTGTGCTAAGATAAAATTACCCCCGATAGAAAGACTAGTGTTTCGCTAGTTTTTGAAGTTTGAATTAAGTGTAATTCAGTCTCGCTTGCATTTTCGCCGCAATGTTCGAGCGTCTAAAGCCGTCTCTAACAGAGTCTTTGCGTCGTGAGCGCACGAGTCTTTTAAATGTATCGGGTGGTGGGAGAGGTTCGTCCTCTCTCTTTTTTATATCAAGTTGTTTTCTAAGAGAAATTGATTGAAGGCTAATGATCGCCTTTCTCTCCTGCCTAGACCGTTTTGGTTCAGGACGCTTCTTAGCGATTTCCTCTTTGGGCGGACAACTTTCCTAACAGTGTTTGGGTAGTGAATCCATGGGTTTGTCATCAGATGGATGTTTTTGGATTTGTAAAAAATCAAACCCTTTTTCTTACGATCCTCGATTGCGCGAGGAAGATGATAGACAAGTCGATGGTTCTTTAATTCATTTGGATCGGGTAGAAAGTGTTTTGTTGCGATAGGTTTAAGAATGGGTGTCGGCGGTGTATAAAGATCCACAAAGTATTGGTTATTCGCAAAATAAATGAAGGGTAGGTCTGTCTTGGTTGAGATGAAGGACTTAACGGATTCTTTTTTCTCTTCCCTGATGTCAACGAGGTTTAAATAGTGCTTCTGAATGAACCAAGCTTCCAATTTGTTCTGATACCACTTGACGTAATCCCAAACCAATAACCCTGTGTGTTGGTCAAGTAAGGTTGAAGGTAATTGGTAATCCCAAAGTAAATGCCTCGCATTTGATTTTAGGTAAGTTAGGTAATTTGACTCAATCTCTTTTTGGGGGATTGGATGTCTAGAATCCTGAAACAAGTCCATGAAAGTCCAACCCGAAATTTCTAGGTACTTTTTCAACATGTAATCGCTAAATCTGAATCGATTGAAGATCTTCTTCCAATCAAAAGAAGATTTACCTTCACGTAATAGCACTTTCAAAAGTTTTTCATCAAACGATGGTGCGGAAGTGTATTTACTCCAATCCAATTCATTCCTGAATTTATAGAGTAATTTAGGTGTCATGTCCTCCGGATCGATTTGATTGAGTTCAAAAAGTTTGTAGTAGCGGAGAATGATGGCCTCCATTTCCTTGTGTTTGTTGTATGAACGGAGAAAGGCCTCCCAATAGAAGAACGGTGCTATCTTCCAGAAGTGTTGGGGGTGATTGAACTTATAGTTGGCTGAGATTTGATACCAGTTCAAATGATGCTGGATGTCGAGTATATCGAAGTCTGAGAGCTGAATGAGTTCATCCTCTGAGAAGGTTCCATTTCTACTCTTACAATAATGCGGCGTATATTTTAGATAGACGCTATTGTAAGGAATACTAAAACGTCGCTCGAATAGATGTGCCTTGGTTTTGGATTTTTCAGAGTGATAATCTTTAATGAATTTGGAGATTATGGGTAGATTTGATGGGTTGTCTCCAAGTCTGTTGGGGCGCCTTGTAAAGCAGTCAGGGTGATAAAAAAGAGAGTTCTCAATCGTTTTATTACATAGCAAACACTTGCTAAGGTAATTCATCTTAGTCGATGTGAGGTTCCCCTAGTTCATCGAGGAATTTATTGATTTCTTTTTTGATATCTTCGATTTCTTTGTTCAGTTGTTTGATGTCCTTGCGAACAGCGTCCATATCTACTGGTGCTTCTTCCTCGAAGGTATCGACGTAGCGGGGGATGTTGAGATTGAACTCATTCTCCTCGATCTCCTTCATGGTCGCAACGTGGCTGTACTTCTCGATCTCCTTGCGGGATTGATAGGTAGCGACAATCTTGTCGATGTGCTCAGGCAATAGGACGTTCTGATTCTTGTCCTTCTTGAACTCGTTGGAGGCATCGATGAAGAGGACGTTGGAGTCAACCTTACACTTCTTAAAGATGAGGATGGTTGTGGGAATAGTTGTGCCGTAGAAGAGGTTATCGGGTAAGCCGATGACCGCATCGAGGTAGTTCTTATCTTTGACTAGATAGGTGCGGATCACTTCCTCAGCACCGCCGCGGAAGAGAACACCGTGTGGGAGAACGACCGCCATCGTGCCGTTGTCGCTGAGGTGGTGGATCATGTGCTGGACGAACGCGTAGTCTGCTTTTGAATTAGGTGCTAATCTTCCATACGCGCTGAACCGTTCGTCTTCCAGGAACTTATCCGCGCCACTCCACTTCGCTGAGTAAGGAGGATTAGCGACCACTGCCTCGAATTTTTTCATCGCGTGTCGATCGCAGGGATTCTCTAAGGTATCACCTTGGTAGATGTCAAAACGATTGAATGGAACTTTGTGAAGCATCATGTTCATTCTTGCGAGATTGTAAGTGGTGGAGTTCAATTCTTGTCCGTAGTATTTGCCAATCTTCGCGTGTTGCGAGAGGCGTAAGAGCAAGGATCCTGAACCACAGGTCGGGTCATACACGTCTTTGACTTCCTTCTTGCCGAGCGTGACGACGCGGGCGAGGATCTCGGAGACGGCTTGTGGGGTATAGAATTCCCCGGCTTTCTTACCGGCGTTCGCGGCGAATTGGCCGATGAGGTACTCATAGGCATCACCGAGCACGTCAATTTGGGCATCACCGTGGGAGAAGTCAATGTCGCTGACTTTGAGGATGATCTTGCCGAGCTTATCGCTGCGGTCCTTCTCACCCTTGCCGAGCTTATTTGAGTTGAGATCCATGTCCTCGAACAATCCATCAAAGTCCTCCTGTGAGGATTTACCGATGGTGGACTGGCTGAGCTTCTTGATGGCTTCTGCCATCACGGAAATGTCGAATCTCCCTTGCTTGATGAGGTCGACCATCTTGGAGAATAGGTAGTCAGGCTCAATGAGGTAGCCGATGTCGCTGTTTTCGGTGAGTTCTTCAATCAAGGCTTCTCTGACATCCTTCTTCGCCCAGGCCTGAGGGTAGGTGAGCCTATCATCATTGAGATATTCTTCCTCGATGACTCGGACGAGGTTTTCGCTGAGGTAGCGGTAAAAGATGATGGAGAGGATGAAGTCCTTGAACTCGCTGGCGTCCATGTTGCCGCGGAGATCGTTCGCCATCGCCCAGAGCTGCTTGTGGAGTTCAGCCTGTTGTTGTGTTTGTTTAATCATGGTGTTGCCTCCTTAGTCGGCGAAGATTTTTTGTAGGTATCCTTTTTTCAAGGATTCATATCGTTCAATCGCGGATTCTTCTTGTTCAATCAAGCGGTCGATCGCGCTCAGGAAGGAACCGATTTTTTCTTGTTCAATCAAGTTTGGAAATTGAATTGGAATTTCCATCACGCGCGTTTTTGAAATGTTGTATCGGGAGATACCTTGTGCCAAAAATATCAATTTTTCCCTTGTTGTAGGAGATCTCAATAGGTATCCCAAAAAATAAGGATTAAATTTGGTTGAGGGCCTAAATCCAAAGCAAAAACTGTTGAGATAAGTGTTAGGTTGATTGTTCAACCAAACAGATGTCATACCAACTTCCTCTGGTGTTTCCGATGATGTTGTAAAAAAAACATCTCCGTATTTAACCTGGTTTTGCGAGGTATCAACTTCCACCGATTCAACTTGTGTATTACTTGCTATCGAATTTGAAAAAACATTCATGTAGGTAATATACCTTGCTGTTCCGTGACCAAAATCCTCGGAGGATTTTCCTTGTAATCCAGTGTAGGTAGTGCCCATTTCACCTAATTTTTTAGAAAGCCATGGGGAGTGGAATCCTTTAATTCTAATTTCGGGTTGATTCTCGCCATTAGCGGGAAACATCTTTTGGAGGTAGCCCTTCTTCAAGGACTTGATCCGGTCAACCTTCTCCTTTTGCTTCTCAATAAGGCGGTCGATAGCGCTAAGGAAAAAGGAAATATTCCTTTGATCAATAATTTCAATAAGAGGAAATTTTAGCTTTTCAACATGACTAGGACCAAAATTGAATTGGGCTGATCCCGTCAATACCATAGCAATCTCTTTTTTGAATCTATGTGTACGCAAATAATGGTACAGATATTCCAAAAGTACGTGTTTTGATTTTGCCTTGAATCGCATTGTACTAGTATTCATGCAAAGAGGTAAGTGTTCAGATCTGGCGAAAGCAATTTTTTCATCAAAGTAACGTGCCGCTATACCTGAGCACGCAATTAACAAATCACCTTCGTCTACCATGAAATGTTTATACTCATTTGATGCCGTTTCATACGAAATTCGACGCTCAGTGTTTTCCAAAATGAGTTTGTTTTTTTCTAGGTTTCCAACGTTAAGTAACTTTACTCCAACATCGGTATATTGAACACTTCTTACTCCCGGCCCTTCTTGAAAAAAGAAATGGTCGCTTATAAAAGACCATTTTATTGCCACTTTAAGCTTATTTATATTAAGCATATAACTCTGTCACCTCGCGAACAAATGTTCGAAGTGTGTTGATTTTCTTGGTCTTCACTAAGATTCCCCCATTGATCGACTCACGCATCAGTTTGTTGGGCATGACCCCACTGAACTGATACTCTTCTATCATTTTCACTATCTTATCAAAATCAACACCGAGATTGTCGCTTTGTTTCTTGATCGCTTGGATCTTTTCTTCCTGAACGAAAACTTGGTACTCATCCTCGACCACGTCGTTTTCTTCAAGTGAGGGGACCACTTTCTTGATGAAAAGTCTCAGAAGCTCTATCTTGCTGTGGAGTTCAGGCGTGTCGTTCTGATCGAGAATGTTGATGATTCTGACCATATCTCGTTGACTGCTCTTTCGGTCGCTCTTGCTAAGGTTCGAGATTAGACGAAGAATGTAATCAACATTGATGCGATCGGTCATCAGGAGGTTAATTTCAAAATCGACATCCTCTAAGACCGAGATTTGTTGTTTCTCTTCTACCTTCCGGCTAAGTTCAAGATACTTCGATCGGTAGTCAAAGAATTCTTGTTTGCTCATCCCAATTTCTTCCTGGGTAAATTGGAACTCAATAAAGTTCTCGAGCATGGATGTGATTCGGGCGACAGCTTTAAAGGCGTTTACAAAGTTCTTTATTTCCGATTGGGTTTGAAAACCGTCAATTCGTTTTAAGGATGGTGCGACCACTTTGAGTATTTGAATTTGTTGTTTCGCTTGCTCAACATACCAGTTGTATGGCTGCTGGATGACCACGTCAGTGGAATCGGATTGGCTGTAAAGGTAAACTGCTTCATCGACATCACGCTTGCGAGTTTGGAAAGAAACGATATTACCGAATGGCTTCTTAGGTCCATGAATGCGGTTGGTGCGGGAGAAAGCCTGGATGAGTCCGTGGTACTTCAATCGCTTATCAAGATAAAGTGTGTTCATCAAAGGCGCGTCAAACCCAGTGAGGAGCATATCGACCACGATGAGAATGTCAATTTGCTTGGTCTTGAAGCGTTTCACAAGATCGGTAAAGTATGCCCCATAACTCTGGGTGTTGTAGTTCGTTTCGAACTGCTTGTTGTACTCCTCGATGAATTTATCCAGCATGTCCCGAGGGAGCTTTTCGTCCTCTTCAATATCAGCATTCGGATCATATGTGAAAACCGTACTCACAGTTAGTTCGGAGTTGAGTTTCTTGAACATCTCGTAGTATTTAATCGCCATCTTGATGGAAGAAACAGCAAAGAGGGCGTTATATTCTTTGTTATGGGATTTGATGGGATGAATCTCGATAATCTTCTTAGTGATGGCTTCAACGCGTGTATCAGCCTCTAAAATTTCATCGCGGTTGATATCTTCAACATCCTCATCCGTTGCTTTTCTTCCAATGGTGAAAGTTCTTAAATAATCCACTTTGAATCCAAGAATGTTGCCATCGCGGATACCATCTTTAATCATGTAGTTGTGGACTTGTCGACCAAAGAGATCGCCGGTCGCAATTCCTTTCGCGGCATTTTCCTCAAAGATAGGCGTGCCGGTAAAACCAAAAAATTGTGCCTTCTTAAAGTGTTTTTGGATGTGTTTGTGCATTTCGCCAAATTGACTGCGGTGGCATTCGTCCACGATGAAGATGACTCGTCGTTCTTTAAAAGGTTCCATGTCCTTCTCGAAACGGTCTGATTTCACTGCGATGGATAGCTTTTGAATCGTAGTGATAACGAGCTTCTTGGTAGAATCCTTCAAGTATTTGATTAAGGTTCTTGTGTTGTTGGTGAAATCAACGCAGTCGGGCTGGAATTTGTTGAACTCGCTAAGCGTCTGCGTGTCGAGATCCTTACGGTCTACTAAAAAGATGTTCTTCACATCATCGATGGATTCGGACAATACCTGGCTGAGCTTAAATGAGGTGAGGGTTTTTCCCGATCCGGTCGCGTGCCATACATACCCGTTGTTCCTGGTTTCAGTACCAAGCGTGACCATCTTCTCCACCGCGTGGATTTGATAGGGCCGCATAACCATCAACTTGCGTTCGGTCTCGTTGATGACCATGAACTTTGAGATGACCTTGGCGATGTGGCAGGGATTGAAGAAGTCCTTCGCGAATTCTTCGAGGTTGGTGACGCGTTCGTTCTTCTCCGTCGTCCAGAAGAAGGCGTAATCGTAGTTGAGTTGACGATCGCCGTTGGATACGTACTTAGTATCGACTCCATTACTGACGATGAACAGCTGGACGAATTGAAAGAGATCCTTATATGACTCCACCTTATATCGATTCACTTGGTTGAAGGCGTGTTTGAGGTCGTTGCCTCGTCGCTTCAATTCAATTTGAACGAGAGGAAGCCCGTTGATGAGGATCGTGACGTCATAGCGATTCTCACGCTTGCCGAACACTGTGATCTGGTTGGTGACCTGGAACTGGTTCTTACACCAATCGCGTGTGTTGAG